>Ga0193753_10001204_pt1 | contig 22617 bp, 16 predicted proteins | sample H1c2metaG_FD_144925 | JGI IMG/M metagenome (GOLD analysis project Ga0193753, IMG submission 144925) | Soil microbial communities from a riparian zone of the East river system, Colorado, United States - H1c2 | ecosystem: Environmental > Terrestrial > Soil > Riparian zone | place: USA: East... | reverse complement strand
TCGAGCGTGTGATCGAACATCGCGTGCTCCTCGGTGTTCCGCACCGGGTGCTGTTCAAGCTCCACAATCCAGCGAACGTGCGCGTTCGAGGTCGATTGCGCGACGCTCATCCAACCGAGTTGCGGGTGGACACGAGCGAACTCGCGTTCGATCTGACGGCGCACGGGCGGGCGCAAGTCGGCTACGAGCTGCGCGGCGAACGGCGCGGGCAGTTCGCGTTCGGCGATCTGCACTTGCGACTGGAAGGCCGCCTCGGGCTCGGTGCGACGTTGGTCGCGGTCCCTGCTGCAGCGGAAGTACGCGTCTATCCAAACTTGCGCGGGCCTCGCCGCTACGAGCTCGCGGCGCGGCTTGGAACACTGCACAGCGTGGGCGTGCACAGCCGCCGGCAGCACGGTGGCTCCGGCGCATTCGAGGAGCTCCGCGAGTACGTGCCGGGCGATCCCTTTCGTGCGCTCGATTGGAAAGCTTCCGCGAAGCGCCGGCACCCGATCACGCGCGTGCTCGGACGCGAAGAGAATCAAACGGTGCTGCTCGCGATCGACGCCGGGCGTTTCATGGCGACTCGGCTCGACGAGTTCACGAAGCTCGATCACGCGATCAACGCCGCATTGATGCTCGCATGGGTCGCGCTGCGCGCTGCGGATCGGGTCGGCTTGCTCGTGTTTGCCGATCAAGTCTCGGTGTTCGTCCCGCCGAGCCAAGGCAACGCGCAGTACGGGCGAATCTTGGATGCGGTGTTCGCCGTCGAGGCACAGCCGACGTACGTGGACTTCAAGCGGCTCGCGCAATTCGTTCGAACTCGGGTGCCACGCCGCGCGCTATTCGTGATGTTCAGCGACTTGCTCGACGATTCGCAGGCGTTGCCGCTGGTGGCGGCAGCACCACAGTTGCGCGGCAAACACGTGCCCTTGTGTGTGACGTTGAGCGATCCGACCGCGCTCGGTCTCGCGCGGGGAAAGGTCGCGACGAGCGAGGATGCGTATCGCAGAGCTGCAGCCGCGGACGTGCTTGCAGAGCGCGCTGGTACCAAGCTGCGACTATCGAAGGCGGGGATTGGGCTAGTCGAAGCGCCGGCGGGTGAGTTGGCCATCGCGACCGTGAACCGATACCTGGAGCTCAAGCAGCGTCAGGCCCTCTAGCGTGCTTACATCTCCGGTTCCACGAATCGAGGAGATGCATGTTCAACAAGCTTAGAAGCTCGACCATCGCAGCGGCGTTGGCTGCGGCGACGTGACTCGCAGGCACCACGACGAGCGCGGACCCGGCGAAGCCGACCAAGTCCATCGTGCTCGTACACGGTGCGTTTGCCGACGGTTCCAGGCTGGGACAAGGTCGTCCCGATCTTACTGGCCAAAGGCTACAACGTCGTCGCGGTGCACGAGCCGCTCTCCTCATTGGCGGATGACGTAGCCGCGACTAAACGTGCGATCGACTCGCAGCCGGGAGATGTGATCTTGGTTGGCCATTCGTACGGCGGAGCCGTGATCACCGAGGCGGGGAACAACCCGAAAGTCGTGGGTCTCGTGTACGTCGCAGCATTCGGGCCCGACGCAGGCGAGTCGATCAACGACCTCGGCAAGGGCAAGCCGCCGCCGCCGTGGCAGTCCGCGTTGAAGGTCGATGCGGGTGGCTTTGCCTGGTTGCCGCCCGAAGTCGTCGCGAAAGACTTCGCCCCAGATACAACGCCCGCCGAAAAGAAGTTGATCGGCGTGAAGCAGGGCCCGATCGCGACGAAGTGCTTCGACGACAAGGTCAAGACAGCCGCCTGGAAGACGAAGCCGGCTTGGTATCTGCGCGCGTCGGACGATCAGATGATCGATCCGGCCGCCCAAGCATTGATGGCGACGCGCATGAAAGCGACGGTCACCTCGGTCAAATCGAGTCACGTGCCGCTGGTCTCGAAGCCGAGAGACGTCGCCGCGGTGATTCTGACAGCGGCTTCGGCTCCCGCAGCTGCACCGACCACAGCGGCGCCGACCAAGTAAAGCGGGCGCTCGACGGCGCTGCGATACGCAACGTCAGCGTTCCGGACGTTTCAGAGCTTACGCTCGCAGTTACCCACATGCGCGCCTTTGGTGCTCGCGCGGTGGGGGTCTGCTCCGTGCGCGGTTCGTTTCGAGCTACACTGATGCATGCACTCGTGCTCGGCTCGGCTGAACTGGTCGTGGATTGTGCTGAGTGGCTTGCTCGCAGTTGCGGGCTGCACGAAATCCCACGACTTGCCCGGCACAGGCTTACTCGAGCTCGAAGCCGACGCCTCGGTCGATGAAGTCGATGCAGGCGACGGCGATGCAGGACGCGGTGGTGCGGGCGGGCGCGCAGGTGCCAGCGCGAATGCGGGTCGCGGCGGTGCGGCTGCGGCTGGCCGCGGTGGTGCGGCTGCAGCTGGCCGCGGCGGCCGAGGTGGTTCCGCTGCTGCGGGGCGCTCGGGTGGTGCCGCTGGCAGCAGCACGACTAATTGCAACAGTTGTCCGGTGCCGGGCGGCTTGGGCGGCTTGATTGGAGCGATGAGCTGCTGCACGACGAGCAACGTCTGCGGGCTGAGCGCGGCGGGCTTGGGCATCACGGAATGTTTGCCGCTCGACGCTCCCGGTGCGGAAGACGCGAGCTGTCCCGGCGTCGCCATCGCGGGTCTCATCCAGCTGCCAGGCTGTTGCGCGCCGGATGGCACGTGCGGTGCGCTCGACTCGCTCGTCGGACTCGGTTGCGCGAAGATCGCGACGGGAACGAACGGTGAAACGGTGTCGTGCACGCCGTAAGCCTGCGCGCTGCACTGGTTTGAGACATCGCTGGTAACCTATCCACAGGCTATCGTGCGGCATGGCTCGCGCACGCCTGGAACGTGTCTGGCGAATCGGTGTCCTGCTGTGGCTCGCGATGCCGACCTACGTTCGCGCCGCGCCTAACGTTACGGCTCCGGTTACCGCGCGCGAGGCTCCCGCGCACGCGGGAACGGCAAAGACGAAGCCATCGGCCTCTGCACCGGCGGTCACACTTCGCGAAGCTCGCACGCTGCTCTACACCGGCGAGTACGCGCGGGCTGAAGCTGCGCTTCGTACGCTCGCGCCGGCGACTGCCGCTGGGTACACGTTGCTCGCACGGTTGCTGTACGAGACTGGGCGTTACGCCGAAGCGATCGACGTTTCGCTGCTTGTGGCGCGAGACGTGTCGCAGCGGGTAGCTGCAACGACGGTGCAGGGGCAGGCGCTCGTCGCGCTCGGGCGTCTGGACGAAGCCGAAGTCGCGTATCGCCGCATCGCCGACGAGCCTCTCGCGTACCGCGCTCGCGCGGACCTCGGCGGCTTGCTCCTCGATCGTGGCCGGACGCAAGAAGGCCGCCCGTGGCTCGAGGTGCTGATCGAGAGTTATCGACGCCACGAGACGACGAGTGCGATCGCGCTCAACGCAGCCGCGCTCGCGGCGCGACAGCTCGGTGACTTTCAGCTCGCGAACGACGTGTTTCGCCAAGCTGCGCTGCTCGATCGCGCACGCACCGATACCCAGCTCGGTTGGGCGCAGATGTACATGGACAAGTACGACGACAAGCACGCGGCGCAGAGCGTGCTCGAGGCGCTCGGGCACAACGCCAACCATCCGCTCGCACACGCGCTGATGGCGAAGCTGCAGTTGCGGCAATCGATGGACTTCGACGAAGCGGATGCTGCACTCAATCGCGCGCTCGCAGTGAACCCGAACCTCGTGGCCGCCTACGTGATCCGGGCTGGGATGGCGCTGCGCAACATGGAGATCTCTGTCGCGGATGCTGCGCTCGATCGCGCGCTCGCGGTGAACCCGAAAGATCTCGAAGCGCTCTCGATGCGCGCGGCGGTTCGCTTCCTCGCGGATGATGTTGCGGGTCTCGATCGAGCAAAACGCGCGGTGCTCGAGCTCAATCCGACCTTCAGCCGCATGTATTCGATCATCTCGGAGTACGCCGAGTGGGAGCACCGCTACCCCGAGCTCGTGTCGCTCGCGCGCGAGGCCCTCGCGATCGCGCCGGAGGACCCACTCGCGCGTGCGACGTTGGGCCTGAATCTCTTGCGCATGGGCGAAGAACAAGCCGGGCTCAAGGAACTTCGCGCGGCTTGGGATCGCGACCACTACAACGTGCAAGTCTTCAACACGCTCAACTTGTACGAACGTGCGATCACCCGCGACTACACGAACTTCAATAGTTCACCGTTCGACATTCGACTGCACAAAGAAGAACGCGCAGTGCTCGAGCCTTACCTCGTGCCGATGTTGGCGAAGGCATACGCCGAGCTTCGCAAGCGTTACGCCTTCACGCCGCAGGGCCCGCTCCACATCGAGCTCTACGCCGATCCGGTGCAGTTCTCGGTGCGTACGACCGGCCTGCCCAGCATCGGTGTTCAAGGCGTGTGCTTCGGCAAGGTGGTGACGGCGCTTTCACCGAAAGCTGGCCCGTTCAACTGGGGTCAGATCGTCTGGCACGAGCTGTCTCACGTGTTTCACTTACAGTTGAGCCGCGGTCGCGTGCCGCGTTGGTTCACCGAAGGCCTCGCCGAGTACGAAACGACGCTGGCGCGCCCGGAGTGGAAGCGGGAGGACGACCCGCTGCTCTACGATGCGCTGCGCGAAGATCGCTTGCCCGCGCTCGAGACGATGAACCGCGTGTTCACGCGCGCACGCACGCCACGCGACTTGATGACGGCGTATTACTCCGCGTTTTCCGCGGTGAAGTACATCGTGGAGCGATTCGGGATCGAACACGTGCGCGGCATGTTGAAGCTCTGGGGCGAGGGCAAGCCAACACAAGAGGTCGTGCAGACCGCACTCGGCGTCTCACTCGCACAGCTCGACCGTGACTTTCGTGCTTTCTCGACCGAGCGGCTGGCGCACTACGGGGCTGAGTTTGCAGTCGACTTCGCGCCATACAGCGACCTCGAACAAGCGCGAGCGCGCGCGACCGCGGCGCCGGCAAATCCGGACCTACAAGCGAGCTTCGCCATGGCCTCCATCATGGTGGACGACTTCGGAATGGCCGAGGCGGCTGCGCGCGCCGCGCTGCTCATCGCGCCGCAGAACCGGATCGCGCTCTTCGCACTCGCGCGCGTCGCACTTCAAAACCACGATGCGCCGGAAGCCGAGCGTTGTTTGCGCGCGATCATCGCGAGCGGTGCGGACGGCTATGGCTTGCGCATGATGCTCGCGCACGCATCACTCGCGCGCACTGCGCCGCTCGAGGCGCTGCCCGAGCTCGAAGCTGCGATCAAGCTCGACTCCGATCGCCCCGAGGCCTGGCAGAGCTTGCTCGAAGTTGCGGGCCGACTAAAAAACGAAGCTTTGGCGACGCGAGCGGTGAGCGCGATCGCCGGTCTCGACCAACACGACCGCGCCGTGCACGCGGCTTACGTTGCGCTGCTCGCGAAACACGAAGCCTGGCAGGACGTCGTGCGCGCCGGCGAAACTGCGCTGTTCATCGACCCCGCGAACCCCGCGCTCCACTGGCATCTCGGCCGCGCGTACTTCGAGACAGGTAAGCCCGCGGTCGCGCTCCCGGAGCTCGACCGGGCATTGGCGTTGGGGCACCCGGAAGTCGGCGATATCCAGCTGACACGGGCGAGGGTTCTGCTGGCGCTCGGCAAGCGGCCGCAGGCAAAGGCCGCAGCGCAAGCAGCGGTGAGCGCGGAGCCGGCGCTGCAAGAACAGAGCGACCGCGTATTGCGCGGGCTGTAGCGTTTTAGTCGCCGCTGCAGGCTGCGTTGTGGGCCTGTGTGGCTATCCGAACTATGTAATGATGGAGGTACTTTTCGAGGGGTTTGAGCGTGAGCGACTTCTCCGCTAGCGAGGTACGACCGGGCGCGATCCTCGCCGGGCGGTATCGCGTCGAAGGCCAGATTGGGGCCGGCGGCATGGGCATCGTGGTATCGGCGGAGCACCTGCAGCTCGGCTCACGCGTCGCGATCAAGTACTTGCCCCCGAGCTGGCTCGGCGATCCCGACGCGGTCGAACGCTTCAAGCGCGAAGCCTGGGCTGCGGCCCAGATCAAAAGCCCACACGTCGTGCGCGTGAGCGACGTCGCCAACCTGCCGAGCGGTGCGCCGTTCATCGTGATGGAGTATCTCGAGGGCGAAGACCTCGCGCACGTGCTCGCCCGCCGCGAGCCACTGCCCATCCCAGACGTCACGGAGCTCATCCTGCAGGTCTGCGAAGCGATAGCCGAAGCACACGCGATCGGCATCGTCCACCGTGACCTCAAGCCTTCGAACATCTTCGTCACGCGCAACCTCGAAGGTCATCGCGTCGCGAAGGTGCTCGACTTCGGCATCTCGAAGCTGATGCGCGATGGCTTCGGTCAGCTCGGGCTCACGACAACTCGCACTTCGCTCGGCTCGCCGACGTACATGTCCCCCGAGCAAATGCACTCGGCGAAAGAGGTCGACGGACGTACCGACATCTGGGCGCTCGGCGTGATCTTGTATGAAATGCTGGCGGGTAGGGCGCCGTTCAGCGCGCCGAGCCTGCCCGAGCTCGCACTGCAGATCGCGACTGAACCGGTTCTGCCGCTGAGAGCTGCAGGGCTCGACGTGCCGGTCGGTCTCGAGCGCATCGTTCAACGCTGCCTCGAAAAGGATCGCTCGAAGCGCTTTCCTGACGTCGCGGCGCTCGCGTCTGCGTTGACGGAGTTCGCTCCGATTACGGCGAGCCTTCACGCAGCGCGTGCGGAGCGGGTGCTCCGAGACTCGGGTACGAGCTCACAATCGGTGCCCGCCGTGACGATGAAAGGTGTCGGCGGTGAGCCGGGTTCGCGACCTCGCTTGCGCGAAGCCGGTGATCGAGAGACCCCGCGGCGAAGTGGCTCGGATCGGCCGGGGGGCCTGCGCTCGTCAGACAAAGTTCCGCGTAGCTCGGCTCCGCGCGAGGACGAGACGCGCGACGCCCGGGGATCCGGGCGCGCCGCGAGCGCACGCGGGTCGGAACGGCCGCGGAGCTCGCGGTCGTCAGACAAAGTTCCGCGTGCGAAAAGTCGCGAACGCGACGATCCGAGCGGCAAAGTCGTCACACGCATGGCCCGCGGGTCCGGCCGTCCCAGCTCGGGTCGCCCCGACGAGCCTGCGCCGAAGCCCGCGACCCCTCCCGACGTGGCGCGCGTGCGTTCGAGCATCCGCAAGCGTGATCGCCCGGGGCTGCTGCTCACGGCTGCGGTAGCCGTCGCCGTGTTGCTGTTGGCGGCCGTGGCGATCACCGCGCTCGTGACCTCCGACTCGGACGTGGCCTCGCGACCCCCGGCGGCGACAGGGAGAAGCGCCGCCAGCGAGACGAACATGCTGCGGCCGGCCCCGCCAAAAGAGCCTAAGAATTCGGGCCAGTAGCGAGCCCAGCCCGCGCCTTTGCTAGGCTACCCAGTCCGGCCAATCCCTCACCTCGGGAGACTTTCCGACCTCACATGCGCAGTTGGCGACCCTCGATCACCCGGCGAATCGCGCTGGGGTTTGCGCTGGTGCTGTCCGTCAGCGGCTTCGTGGTCGTGGTGAGCTTCCTTCAACACGAGCGCACCGCCCGCGCGCTCACCTTGCTCGACGATGGCTACCTGCCGCTCGCGCTCACGGTCAGCGAAGCGCGCGCGACCCAGCAGGTCATCAACAATCTGCTCGATCGCGTGCCCACCGAGCGCGACCCGACCGCCTCGCGCGCATGGCTTCAAACTGCGCGCAGTGCGCGGCCCGAAACGCTTCGCAACGCTCGCGCCAAGATCACTCAGATCCACGGCATGATCACGTGGGAAACCGAAGGCGCCGCGCTCGTCCGCTTGCGGCGCGAGCTGCGGAAGCTGCAGCAGATGGTCGCCAAGGGCGAGTCCCGTTACGCGGATCTCTACGCCGCGCTCGATAAAGGCGATCGCGAAGCGGCGGGCCGCACCCTCGCAGATGTCCGTGCGCGCGAACGCGCGATCGATCGCGAGTGGGAGCGCATCTGGGCCGAGATCGTCGCGCGCATCGAAGCTACCAATCAGCTCGTGGGCGCACAGCAACGCCAAGCTTTTGCGGTGTTCGGCGTGCTCGCCGGGCTCGCGCTCGTGGTTGGAGTCCTTGCAGTGTGGTGGTCGCAGCGCGTGCTGGCACCGTTGCCGCGCCTTCAAGAGCGGGTCGAAGCCGTCGCTCGCGGCGAGTTCGTCGAGCAGCTCGGCCCGACCACGGACGACGAGATCGGCCGGCTCTCGAACGAGTTCGAACGCATGGTCAAAGCGCTGGTCGCGCGCGATCAGAGCCTCGGCGAAGCGCAAACCCGGCTGATTCAATCCGAGCGACTCGCCGCGATCGGTCGGATGGCGGCACACGTGAGCCACGAGGTGCGAAATCCACTCTCGAGCATCGGGCTCAACGTCGAGCTGCTCGAAGAGATCCTCTCGAGCGCAGATCGCGAAACACGCGACTTACTCAGCGCGATCCACCGCGAGATCGAGCGCTTGCGCTTGGTCACGGAGGAGTACTTGCGTGTGGCGCGCTTGCCGAATCCTCACCTCGTGCCGGAGTACATCCCGGACGTGGTCCGCGGCGCCGTTCAACTTTTACGCCTCGAGCTCGAGAAGGCGGGGGTCGAGCTCGAGTTGCGGCTCGCAGAAGATCTGCCCCTGGTTGCGCTCGACGAGGCTCAGATCCGTCAGGTACTCATCAACTTGCTGAAGAACGCGCGGGAGGCCATGCCGAAAGGGGGCCGCATCGAGCTCGAGGCCCGTACAGGCGACGGAGGCGTGGAGCTCGTCGTGCGAGACTACGGGATAGGTATGGACGGCGAGCAAAAGGAGCGCATCTTCGACCTGTTCTACACGACGAAACAGCGGGGGAGCGGCTTGGGGCTTCCCCTCACACAAGAGATCGTGGTAGCGCACCGGGGCCATATCCGTTGCGAGAGTTCGCCAGGCAAGGGAACAACGTTTACTCTGTGGTTCCCGGCCGCGAAATCCGAGCGAGCAGGCCGTGATGTCATGGTAGCAGAGGAGTAGACACGTGGGACTTCGGACCAGAGTGGACGGTAGAAACGCAGATGCGCTGCGCCCCGTCACGATTGAAACGCGAGTGCAAAAGCACCCCGAAGGCTCCGTCCTGTACAGCTCGGGCGGCACGAAGGTCCTGATCGCCGCGTCCGTCGAAGATGGCGTCCAGGATTTCCTGAAAGGCTCCGGCAAGGGCTGGGTGACCGCCGAGTACGCGATGCATCCGCGAGCGAACCCGTCTCGGCAGCGCCGGGAAGGTCAGCGCGGCAACATCAGCGGCCGGACGCAGGAAATTCAGCGGCTGGTCGGTCGCGCGTTGCGCGCGGCGGTGCGGCCGGAGAAACTCGGCGAGCGGACGATCACGGTCGATTGCGACGTGCTCGACGCTGATGGCGGCACACGAACGGCGGCGATTACGGGCGGCTTCATTGCGCTCGTGATGGCGCTCGATGGATTACGAAAACGTGGTTTGGTCGGCAAAGGCGTGCTGCGTGAAGAAGTTGCAGCCGTCAGCGTCGGCTTGTTCGAAGGCTCGGCGCTTCTCGATCTCTGTTACGTCGAAGACCGAGACGCCCAAGTCGATCTCAACTTGGTTGCGACTCGCTCCGGCGCCATCGTCGAAGTTCAGGGAACGGCCGAAGGCGAGCCGATGTCGCGCGCAGAACACGACAACCTAGTCGAAGTGGGTCTGCGCGGCGTTGCAACCCTCACGCAAAAGCAACTCGCTGCGCTCGATACTGCCGGTATCGACGTCGCGAAGCTTCGCGGGTGATCATGGCTACGACACTTCTTCTTGCAACCAAGAACGCAGGCAAGATACGCGAGTTTCGCGCCCTCTTTTGGGATCTGCCTAAGCTCATCGTCAAAGCGGCCGACGAGGTCGCTTCACCCGATGTCGTCGAAGACGGCCGCACGTTCGAAGAGAACGCCACCAAGAAGGCTCGAGAAATCGCAGTCGCAACGGGGCATCTGGTTCTCGCGGACGACAGCGGACTCGAAGTCGACGCACTTCAGGGGCGACCCGGCGTGTACTCGGCGCGATATGCCGGGCGACACGGCGACGACGATGCAAACAACGACAAGTTGCTGCTCGAGCTCGCGGGCATCGCCGATGAAAAGCGAAGCGCTCGCTACCGCGTCGTGCTGGCACTCGCCGATCCAGGCGGGCCGCTCGGCGAGGACGTGCACGTCGAGCACGGCGTCTGTGAAGGCGTCATCTTACGTGTGCGCCGCGGAAACAACGGGTTCGGCTACGACCCCGTGTTTGCGCCGAAGGGCCACGACAAGACGATGGCCGAGCTGTCGCCCGAGGACAAAAATCTGATCAGTCATCGCGCCGAAGCTGCGACGAAAATACGGAAGTTCTTGGGTGAGTACCTCGCATCGCGAGGCGCCGCCGCAGGTAAACCGCGCGTCGCTTGAGGCAAGATAGTCGGTCCGCTACAGTGCGGACGGTTCTAGTCGTGACATACTCACCGAATCGCCTTCGGCGTTCGGATTAATGACATCCCACCGAATCGCCTTCGGTGTACGGGGCATAGCACAGCCTGGTAGTGCGCACGCTTTGGGAGCGTGAGGTCGCTGGTTCGAATCCAGTTGCCCCGACCAACGACCCTCCAGTTCCCGCAGCCGTTTCTGACCCAGAGCGACAAACTGCCACCGCGCACTTAGTCCAGATCTAGTGCGTGGGCGCGCGCTCGTCGGCGGCCTGTGGGGTTGAGTCAGCTCTCAGACTTGGGCTCGTGTTTTGCACCAAGGGGACACAACCCCCGGAGGCAAAACTCATGAAGGCGCTCGTCTTCCACACCCCGAAGCACGTCACGGTAGACACCGTGCCGGATCCCGTCATCAAGCAACCGCGTGATGCGATTTTACGCGTCACGTCGACTGCGATCTGCGGATCGGATCTCCACATCTACAACGGTGCGTTTCCGCAGCCGAAACCTTTGGTCCTCGGACACGAGTTCATGGGAATCGTGGAGGAAGTCGGACCGGAGGTGACGAACCTACAGCGCGGGGATCGCGTGGTGGTTCCGTTCCCGATCGCCTGTGGCAAGTGTTGGTTTTGCGAGCACGCAACACCGACACAGTGTGAGAACTCGAATCCTGAGCACTATGGCCCCGAGGGCGGATTGCTGAGTCAAAAAGGCGGCGCGCTCTTCGGCTACACCGATCTGTATGGTGGGTACGACGGCGGGCAAGCGCAGTTCGTGCGTGTTCCGTTTGCCGACTATGGCCCGCGCAAGGTTCCAGAATCTCTGACAGACGACCAAGTGTTGTTCTTGTCAGACATCGTTCCAACGGCGTACTCGGGACTCAAGTGGGCGGATGTAAAGCCGGGTGAAACCGTTGCAGTCATCGGCTGTGGCCCGGTCGGTCTGCAAGCATTGAAGCTCGCGCGCATTCTGGGTGCGAGCAAAGTCATCGGTGTCGACATCCTGCCGTATCGACTCGAGAAGGCGCGCACGGCTGCGGGTGCGGAAGTCGTCAACGCGGCGGAAGTGAACGCGGTCGAAGCGATTCGCGCTTTGACGGACGGTCGCGGCGCGGATGTCGTGATCGAAGCCGTGGGCATGGAGGTCGAGCGCAGCTTCCTGCAGAAGGTTGCGAATGTCGCGCACCTGCAGCGCGGGAGCATCACCGCGGTCGAGATGGCGTTCAGCGCAGTTCGGCGCCAAGGCCGCGTGAGCATCATGGGTGTGTACGGCACGACCTACGACAACTTCCCGCTCGGGCAAATGCTCGACAAAGGTCTGCGCGTGCAGACGGGTCAGGCGACGGTCCACAACTTCATCGACGAGCTTATGCAGCTGATCGTGAGCGGGAAGCTGAAGCCCGACGACATCATCTCGCATCGATTGCCGCTCGATAAGGCCCCGGACGGCTATCGCATCTTCAACAAGAAAGAAGAGAACTGCACGAAGGTCGTTCTCAAGCCCTGGGATTGAAAAGGTTAAAGGAGATCTGTCATGGCAACTCAGTCACGCCCTTTTGCAATCGTCACCGGCGCATCTTCGGGGATCGGATTCGAGCTAGCGAAGTGCTGTGCCGCCGGTGGCTTCGACCTATTGATCGCGGCGGACGAGCCGCAGATCCAGGATGCCGCTACAAAGCTGCGCACCGATGGTGCGTCGGTGCAAGCCGTCGAAGTCGACTTGTCGACACTCGAAGGTGTCGACGAACTATACGGCGCCGCTGAAGGTCGACCCATTTCTGCGTTGCTCGCGAACGCAGGACGTGGCCTAGGTCACGCTTTTCTCGATCAAGATTTCGACGAAGCAAAACTCGTCGTCGATACGAACGTCACCGGCACGATCTACTTGATTCATAAGGTTGGTCGTGAGATGCGTTCGCGCAGGGAAGGTCGAATCTTGATCACGGGATCGATCGCGGGGTTCATGCCAGGAACTTATCAGGCCGTGTACAACGGCACGAAGGCGTTCTTGGATTCGTTCGCGTTCGCTCTGGGTGCTGAGCTCAAGGGCACGGATGTGACAGTCACATGTCTCATGCCGGGCGCGACTGAAACTGACTTCTTCGAGCGGGCCGACATGCTGGACACGAAGGTCGGATCGAGCAAGAAGATGTCGCCCGAGCAGGTCGCGAAGCTCGGGTACGAGGCGATGATGAAGGGGGAGAGCGAGGTCATCGCCGGCTGGCAGAACAAGCTGCGCGCCGCGATTTCACAGCTCTTGCCCGGCACTGCAGGTGCGGAGATGCATCGAAAGATGGCAGAGCCGGGTTCCGCCTCGAAGCAGTAAGAGATCACATCAGCCGCGCGTCTCGGGGGGATGGGGGGACGGGGCGCGCGGCTGGGTGTTATCTCGACTGTCAATGTGACTGTTCGTTTTTGGCGCTGGCACTACTGAACCGAGTTGGCACTCGACATGCATTCCGGACCGAGATGCTCTTCACGATCCGGTCGTCGAAGCACGCGTCGATCGGACGCGCAGCGCTGCTCAGGGTTCCGATTCGCCTTACAATCAACGGGCTAGAGCATCGCGTCGATGCGGACGTTCGCACGACGCTGCTCGATTTGCTTCGCGAACACCTCGGCCTCACTGGGGCGAAAAAGGGGTGCGATCAAGGTCAATGCGGCGCTTGCACCGTGCTCGTGAACGGCAAACGCGTGCTCTCGTGTTTGACGCTCGCAGCGGCGGTCCGCGAACCGGTCGAGACGATCGAAGGCCTCGCGACCCACGACGGCCCTTTGCATCCGATGCAGCAAGCATTCATCGACTGCGACGCGTTTCAATGCGGGTACTGCACGCCGGGGCAAATCCTTTCGGCGATCGCGTGCGTCCGCGAGGGGCACGCCGAGAGCGACGCCGAGATCCGCGAGTTCATGAGCGGGAACCTGTGCCGGTGCGCCGCGTATCCGCATATTCTCGCTGCGATTCAACAAGCCAAAGCGCAAGGGGTTTGACCCATGCGCTGGTTTCGCTACGAACGGGTCGCTGACGTCGAGGAGGCCGTCGCCGCGAGTCGCTTCGATCGCAACGCTCATCTGCTCGCGGGCGGCACGCAGCTCATGGATCTCATGAAGCTCGGCGTGCTTGCGCCGGACAAGTTGATCGACATCAACGGACTTGCACCTGCACACGCCGGGATCGAGCTCGACGACGAAGGGCTACACCTCGGGGCGCTCGTGCGCATGAGCGAAGCCGCCGAGCGTCCGGAGATCATCCGCGACTATCCGGTGATCGCACAGTCGCTCGCGATGGCGGCGAGCCCGCAGCTGCGAAACATGGCTAGCCTCGCCGGCAACGTGCTGCAGCGGACGCGCTGCAACTACTTTCGCGATCCCGGCGAGCTCGCATGCAACAAGCGCCTCCCCGGGAGCGGTTGTGCCGCGCTGGATGGAGTGAACCGCAAGCACGCGGTGCTCGGCGTGAGCTCGTCATGTATTGCGAGTTATCCGGGCGATTTTGCGCAGGCACTCGTCGCGTTGGACGCTCGGGTGACGATCGTGGGGACGAACGGAACGCGCGAGTTACCGGTCGAAGCGCTGCACCGATCGCCTGGGACTACGCCGCATCTCGAGAACGTGCTCGAGACCGGCGACGTGATCACGCGTTTTACGATTCCGCGCGCGCCGTTCACGCGTCGCTCGCTCTATCTAAAGGTTCGCGACCGCGCATCGTACGAGTTTGCCCTGGTGAGTGCGGCCGTGGCGCTCGACCTCGCGAACGGTGTTGTTGGCGCTGCGCGTATCGCGCTCGGCGGGCTGAGCGCGAAGCCGTGGCGCGCGCGTGAGGCCGAGGCATCGCTCGTAGGCAAGCCGCTGACGGGGGCGACGGCGCGTGCCGCTGCGGACCTGGCGTTCATCGGCACGGTGACTCACTCACACAACGCGTTCAAGCCGGTTCTCGGTCGCAGGATGCTCGTGCACGCGCTGCTGTCGGCGGCGGAGCTGGAGGTTTCGTGAACGATGTAGCTCGCGATCCACGGTCTCACGACGGGATCGGTGCCGATGTTCCGCGCATCGATGGTCGACTCAAAGTTACAGGCGGCGCTCGTTTTGCGTCCGATCAGCCAGTCGACGGTGTGGTCTACGCGTTTCTCGCCGTGAGCCCGCACGCGCGCGGACATATCCAGCGGATCGACGCGCGCGCCGCGCGGACGGTGCCCGGTGTGCTCGGGATCTTGACCCACGAAAACGTAGGCAAACGCATCAAGCCCGGCAAGAAGAACACCGACTTCGGTTACATGGGTAGCAGCATCGCGCCGCTGCTCAGCTCCGAGATCCACTTCGCGGGTCAGATCATCGCCGTTACATTCGCAGAGACATTCGAAGCCGCACGCGAGGCGGCGCTAAAGCTGGAAGTGAAGTATCAGCTCCAGCCGGCGACGGCGACGTTCGACAGTCCCGGTGCGAAGCTCACGAACACGAAGCTGCCCGCCTTCAAGCCGACGAGCTACAAAGTTGGCGACGCGGAAGAGGCCTACGCGCGCGCGGCAGTCAAGCTCGAGGCCTGGTACGAGACGCCGACGCAACATCACAACCCGCTCGAGTTGTATTCGACTGTTTGCGTGTGGTCTGGTGACGAGCTGACTGTCTATGAAGGTTGTCAGAACGTACGCGGCTTCCAGCATGGGCTCGCAAAGCAGCTCGGGATCAAGCCGAAACGAGTTCGCTTCATCTCGCCCTTCATCGGAGGGGCGTTCGGCGCGCGCGGCGCCTTGAACCAGTTTACGGCATTGGTCGCATTGGGCGCGAAACGGTTGAAGCGACCGGTCAAGCTGGTCGTGACGCGGGAGCAATGTTTCTACGCGGGCACCTATCGCGCGGAGACGCGGCAACACCTCAAGCTCGGGGCGCACCCCGACGGTCGGTTTCGAGCGTTCGTCCACGAAGGTTGGGAAGTCACGAGCCGCGCCGATACGTACGCGGTCGTCGGGATCGAGTCGTCGACCCGTCTGTACGCGTGTCCGAACATTCGCGCGAAGGTCTGGAACATCCGCGCCGATCGTCAAACGCCCGGCTTCATGCGCGCGCCGCCCGAGACGCCGTATCTGTTTGCGCTCGAGAGTGCGGTCGACGAGCTCGCGTATTCGCTCGAGATCGATCCGGTCGAGCTCCGGCGCATCAACGACACGCACTGCGATCCGATTCACGGCGTGCCCTTTACGAGCCGCGCGCTCATCCCGTGTTTCGACGCGGCGAGCCAGGCCTTCGGCTGGTCGCAGCGGACGGCGGCGCCAGGTTCGATGCGCGACGGAGACTGGCTCGTCGGCTGGGGCTGTGCGAGCGCAGCATATCCAACCATGCTCGGGCCCGCCGCGGCTCGCGTCACGTTGCGGACCGACGCTACGGCTCACGTCGAGGTCGGTTCGCACGACATCGGCACCGGTGCGTACACCGTCATCGCACAGACTGCGGCCGAAGGCCTCGGAGTTCCGCTCGCCCAGATCGAGGTGTCGCTCGGCGACTCGCGGTTGCCTCCGGCGCCGCTCGCGGCAGGTTCGAGCAACACCGCGAGTGTGTGCAACGTCGTCGCAAAAGCTTGTCAGCAAGTGCGCGTCCGACTCGCGCTCTCGGCGGCGGGCGCGAAGGACAGTGTGTTTCACGCACGAGCGCCGCGCGAATTGGAGTTGCGGTCGATGCAGCTGTGCGGCGCGGACGGCGCGACCGAGCCCCTCGTGCGTGCGATCGCGCGCGTCGGTGAGATCTGCGAGTACGCCGAGAATACGCCGCACGGCGCGCCTCCGATCATCGGCATCAAGTTTCTCATCCCGCGCGGGCTGCCGATCATTCTGGGCGGCGCGATGAAAGACCGCCTGCAGTACGCGTTCGGCGCGCACTTCGTCGAGGTGCGCGTGCATCGCTACACCGGTGAGATTCGCGTCCCACGCGCCGTCGGAGCGTTTGCCGCGGGTCGCATCATGAACCCGCGCACGGCGAAGAGTCAGCTGATGGGCGGTCAGATTTGGGGCATCTCGGCCGCGTTGCACGAAGCAACGGAGATCGACCGAGAGCGCGCTCGCTACTACAACACAGACCTCGCAGAGTATCTCGTGCCGGTCAATGCAGATGTCGGCGACATTCAAACCATCATGTTACCGGAGCGAGACGAGCTCGTGAACGAACTGGGCATCAAGGGTTTGGGTGAGCTCGGCACGGTCGGCATGAACGCGGCTGTTGCGAACGCCGTGTTTCACGCGACGGGTCGGAGGATCCGGAAGCTACCGATCCGGCTCGAACAAATGTTGTGAAGGACGCGGCATTCGCGCCACAACGAGCAGACCGCCCTCAGCACACGCGCAACCTCGAGCGTTGGCCAGCTCACCACATTCGCGCGAGCGTCGTGCCTGAAGCCGGGGGCATCGCTGCGGCTTGAGGTTTGCATGCGTGCCACACGCAAATCGTGGCTCTCTTCCCACACTGGAGCGATACCGCACTCCGCATCGTGCTGACGCTGCTCGCGTTAGCTGTGTTGGGTATTCCAGTCGGCTTGATGATCTACGTTCGGACGCCGTACGACCAACAACGCAACAGCGCGATCGAACAGCCAGTTCAGTTCGATCACCGTCATCACGTGGAGGATGACGGAATCGAGTGCCTGTATTGCCACAGTGGAGCGGAGCGGTCGGCGAGCGCAGGTGTGCCGTCGACTGAAGTCTGCATGGGTTGTCACTCACAGGTCTGGAATCAAAGTCAGTTGTTGGAGACGGTTCGTGTCAGCTTTTATACGGACAAGCCGATCCCTTGGGTGCGCGTCCACGACTTACCTGACTACGTGCACTTCGATCACTCCGTGCATGTGACCGCAGGTGTCGAGTGCCGTCAGTGTCACGGCGACGTCCAGAACATGGCGCTCGTCTACCGCGCCCAGGGCCTGACGATGGAGTTCTGTCTGGACTGTCATCGAGAGCCCGAAGCGAAGGTCTCTGGTTACGTTCGCTTGCGCGACCGACCGCGACCACCCGCACATTCCGGCTTCGTCGACGACACGCTGATGTCGTGCACGGCGTGCCATCGCTGAGAGTTTTGTCAGGAGTGGAGGAGCACAGGATGAGCGACGAGCGACTCTATGCCATCCAAACCCGCGGCGGTCGCGAGTATGAACTAACGCGACGGAGGTTCTTGGAACTGGTCGCGGCGAGCGCCGCCGTGGGTTTAGCTCCAGCCTGCTCGCAAAATCCGAGTGAACGAATCATACCGTACACACGGCAGCCGATCGACATCGTCCCCGGCATTTCGACTGCCTACGCGACTTCGTTTCCGATCGACGGCTACGCGTTCGGATTGATCGCCCAGACGCGCGAGGGGCGGCCGATCAAGATCGAGGGCCATCCCGAGCACCCGTTGAGCCTCGGCGCTACGAGCACGTTTCATCAAGCTTCGGTGTTGCAGCTGTACGATCCAGATCGTGCGAAGGCGGTGCTGCACGAGGAGCAGCCGGCGTCGTGGCCGGCGCTGCTCGACGTGTTGCAACGTGCGCCTCGCGGCGCGGGCGAAGGTCTGCGCGTGCTGCTGGAGCCCACGAGCTCGCCGCTCGTGCACGCGTTAGTCGGTCAGCTCGAGCAGCGTTATCCGGCGAGCCGCGTGACGTTCTACTCGCCGCTGCACAGCGAGGCGGACACGCGGGCGACTACCGCCTTGTTCGGTCGCGCGCTCACGCCGCAGTACGATCTGAGCCACGCGGATTGCGTCGTGTCACTCGACTCCGATCTACTCGCGACAGCCTATGATCTGCGGCATGCGCGTGCCTTCACGGCGCGGCGGTCGCCCACACGACCGACCGACGACACCGCGCGGCTGTACGCGCTCGAAGCTGCGCTCAGCGTGACCGGCAGCATGGCGGACCATCGGCTGGCGCGCAGCTCGGCCCGCATAGCGCAGCTGACGGCGTCGCTGGCGCAGGTTGTGCTGCACCGCGCGAGGGCGGACGGCTTGGACCGCGCCGAACGGAAGTTCATCGAGGCTCTAGCGACGGATCTGCGCGCGCGGCCGAGTGGGCGCACGCTGATCGTTCCGGGCTCGCGCCAGCCTTCGGACGTTCACGTGCTCGCGCACGCGATGAACGCTGCGCTCGGCAACCTCGAGCAGACGGTTAGGTTTACGGATTCCGCGTTGCCAGTCGGGGAGGGCGATCAGTCCTTGTCCAGCTTGGTCGCGGAGATCCGCGGCGGTCGCGTCGAGCTGCTCGTGATCCTCGGTGGCAATCCAGCGTATGACGCCCCGGCGGATCTCGAATTTGCAGACGCGCTCAAAGGTGTCGCGCAGAGCGTCTACCTCGGACCGTATCAGAACGAGACCGCAAAGGTTGCGAAGTGGTTCGGGCCGGAGTTGCACCCGTTCGAGCAATGGAGTGATGGGCGCGCCTACGATGGAACCCTGTCGATCGCGCAGCCGTTGATTCGTCCGCTACGGTCCGGGAAGAGCGCGACTGATCTTTTGGCCGCGGTCGCGCAGCTGCCGGCTGCAGGCGACTACGCGCGGCTGCGAGCGGCGTTTGGTGCCGAGCACGGAGAGCACATCGATCTCTCGCGCAGCGAGCCGGAGCGGGTGCTGCAGGAAGATCCAGCCGTGCGCGCGCGGTGGCAAGAAGTCGTCGCGACGGGGTTCGTGCGCGAATCCGCGTTCGTAGCGCAAGCCGTCGCACCGCGGTCGAGTGCAGTGGAACAAGCCACGGCCGTGATCGCGCGCAACGCGCGTTCGAATGGCCTCGAGCTGAATTTGATCGCATCGCCGACGCTGCACGACGGCCGATTCTCGAACGTGAGTTGGCTCCTCGAGCTTCCCGAGCCGATCACGAAACTGACCTGGGACAACGCGGCGCTCGTGAGCCCTGCGACTGCAGCTCGGCTCGGGCTCGGCGCAGAAGCCGAGCCGACCGGCGAAACGCAGCCGATGGTGGAGATCGCGCGCGCAGGTCGCGTGATGCGGATTCCGGTGTTGGTCCAGCCGCACCACGCGGACGACTCGGTGACTGTGTGGCTCGGTTACGGCCGGCAAGGTGGCGAGCGGCTCGCGCGCGGCGTAGGCACGAACGCGTACGAGCTTCGCACGAAGGATGCGCCGTGGTTCGGGCCGGCGCAGCTCACGCTTCTCACGGAGCACCATCCGCTCGCGATCACGCAACGCGAGCGTGATCAACACGGCCGCCCGCTCGCGGTGGTGGCGACCCTTGCGCAGTATCGAGCGGAACCCGAGTTTACGGCGGAGCTCAAGGCGCCGTTGCCGTCGCTGCTCGCGAGCACCCGTGGCAGCGGTCCGCAGTGGGCGATGACGATCGACCTCTCCAGTTGCACCGGTTGCAGCTCGTGTGTGGTCGCCTGTCAGGCCGAGAACAACGTGCTCGTCGTCGGCAAAGAACAAGTGCGCCGCGGTCGCGAGATGCACTGGCTCCGCATCGATACCTATTACGACGCGGAGCGCGGGAAGCGCATCGTGCACCAGCCGATGTTGTGTCAGCACTGCGAGAAGGCGCCGTGCGAATACGTGTGTCCAGTCAATGCCACCGTGCACAGTCCGGATGGTTTGAACGAGATGGTCTACAACCGCTGCGTCGGCACGCGGTTTTGTTCGAACAACTGCCCGTACAAGGTCCGGCGCTTCAATTGGTTCGACTGGAACGAGAAGCGCGACGAAAACCGCGGGCAGGTCGAGCTGCAGCGCAATCCGGAAGTCACGGTGCGCGAGCGCGGCGTGATGGAGAAGTGCACGTACTGCGTCCAGCGCATTCGCGGCGCCGAGATCGCAGCGCGCAAGGAGCGCCGTGCGATCGCAACCGGCGATGTCATGACGGCTTGCCAGCAGGCGTGCCCGACGCGCGCGATCAGCTTCGGATCGCTGAATGACCCCGACTCGGAGATGGTGCAGCGCAGGCAACAGGCGCGCAGCTACGCAGCCTTGCACGAGACGAACGCGCAGCCGCGAACGCTGTACCTCGCCCGCATCGACAATCCGAACCCGGAGCTCGGCACATGACCGCGGCGCCGACTTCAGTTCTGCTTGCCATGCCGGGCGACGCGGAGCTCACCGATCAGCTCGTGCGGCACGTCTGGCGCCCGCCGAGCCGAGCGTGGCTGCTACTCGTGCTGTTGTTCGGCATGGGCTCGCTCATGCTGTTCGGCTTGATCGGCTACACGTTCGTGGAAGGTATCGGCGTTTGGGGAAACAACATTCCCGTCGCTTGGGCGTTCGCGATCATCAACTTCGTGTGGTGGATCGGGATCGGCCACGCCGGAACGTTCATCTCCGCGATCTTACTGTTACTCGAACAGTCATGGCGCACATCGATCAACCGCTTTGCCGAAGCGATGACATTGTTTGCAGTCGTACAGGCGGGCATGTTCCCGGTGATCCACCTCGGGCGCCCGTGGTTTGCGTATTGGTTGGCGCCTTACCCGTCCACGATGGACGTGTGGCCGAACTTCCGCAGCGCGCTGCCGTGGGATCTGGCCGCAGTCTCGACCTATCTGATCGTGTCGTTCTTGTTTTGGTACCTCGGGCTGGTACCGGACCTCGCGATCGTGCGCGACCGCGCCACCAGTAAAACGCGCCGGATCATCTACGGTATCTTCTCGCTCGGTTGGCGCGGCTCGGCGCGAAGCTTCAACCACTATCGTATCGCGTACGGTTTGCTCGCCGGGCTCGCGACGCCGCTCGTCGTGTCCGTCCACAGCGTCGTGTCGAGCGACTTCGCGATCACGTTGCTACCGGGTTGGCACTCGACGTTGTTCCCTCCGTACTTCGTCGCCGGCGCAATCTTCTCCGGCTTTGCGATGGTGTTGACGCTGATGGTTCCGATCCGGCACTTGTTCCGGCTCGAGAACGTCATCACCGAGCGGCACATCGACAACGTCGCGAAGTTGACGCTGGTAACTGGCCTCGTGGTCGCGTTTTCGTACGCGTGCGAGTTCTTCATCGCCTGGTACAGCGGCGAGCTTCCCGAGCAGTACACGTATTTCCGCGGCTACACGACTGGGCCGAACAACGGATTCTTTTGGACCGCGGTCGTCTGCAACGTGCTCGTGCCGCAGCTGTACTGGTTTCCGCAAGTGCGCCGCCATCCAGTGGCGACCTGGTGCGTGGCGGTGCTCGTCAACGTCGGCATGTGGTGTGAGCGCTTCTTCTTGATCGTGATGTCGCTGCAACGCGACTTCACGGTGTCGATGTGGCGTGCGTACTCGCCGACCTGGGTCGACTGGGGGATCTTCACCGGCACGCTGTGCTTCTTCTTGTTCTTGTTTTTGCTGTTCTTGAAGTTCGTGCCGTTCGTTCCGGTGATGGAAGTCAAAGAGTTGGCCGCCCAAGCGAAGGACGAGCATGTTTGACCGGATCAAACAACGCCCGATCGACTACACGCGTGGCGTACTCGCCGAGTTTGCGACCGAAGGCGAGCTGGTCGAAGCCGTGCGTACGCTGCGCGATCGCGGCTACACCAACCTCGATGCGATCACGCCGCGTCCGATCGACGAAATCCAAGAGCTCATCGCACCCGAGCGCTCGGACTTGCCGCGCTACGTGTTCATAGCCGGTGTGATCGGCGCAGTGACTGCGTTCGGAGTTCAGTGGTGGTGCAACGCGGTCGACTATCCGATCAACGTCGGTGGACGCCCGCCGTTCAGTCTGCCCGCGTTCATTCCGATCGCATTCGAAATCATGGTGCTGTTCGCGTCGCTGGCGGCGTTCTTCGGTGTGATGATCCGCATGCACTTGCCGCGGTTGGCGGCGCCGTTGTTCGACGCGCCAGGCTTCGAGCGCGCGACTATCGATCGGTTTTGGGTGCTCGTCAGCGAGTACGATCCAAAGTTCGATCCGGAGCAGCTGCCAGAAATGCTGTTCGCGCTCGGTGCAGAACAGATTGCGATCGTGCCCGAGCCGCCGCCTCCAGCGCCCGAGCCCGGAATATCCGAGCCGAAGGAAGTGCTCTCGTGACCAGATCTCGACATCGCTGCAGTCTGTTCGTGCTCGCGGCGTTCGCGCTGCTCGGCTGCCAAGAGGCGTGGTCGAAGGTCGACCTCGAGCGCATGATCGATCAGCCGCGCGGCAAGGCATTCAAAGCTTCGGAGTACTTCCCAGACGGCCGATTGATGCAGCCGCCTCCGGCCAATACGGTGCCGATGAATCGCGTGCTCGGGCCCGAGCCGCTCGTGGAAGGTACCAAGCGCGGTCAGTTCGTCAGCACCATCCCGATGTCGCTCGA
>Ga0193753_10001203_pt1 | contig 22643 bp, 17 predicted proteins | sample H1c2metaG_FD_144925 | JGI IMG/M metagenome (GOLD analysis project Ga0193753, IMG submission 144925) | Soil microbial communities from a riparian zone of the East river system, Colorado, United States - H1c2 | ecosystem: Environmental > Terrestrial > Soil > Riparian zone | place: USA: East... | reverse complement strand
TGCGCACGCTGGGCGCGACCAACGCGCTGCGCTCGCGCCGGCACACGCTGACCGGCCGCGCGCGTTTCGCCGCCGCCGCCGCCGCGTACGAATCCGAACGCCGTGCCGACGGCCTGCTGCCGGCGACCTGGGAAGTGATCTATGCGCAGGCCTGGGCGCCGCCGCCGGGCGCGCCGATCCGCATCGGCGGCATGGAGGTGACCGCGGTGCCGGTCGCGCAGATTCCGATCCGTCGGCGTTGAATTCGGCCGTCATCCCGAATGCAGTGAGGGACCTGTTTTATCTTTGCGAGGAACGAACGGCATAAGCAGGTCCCTCACTGCGTTCGGGATGACAGCATGCCGTTCAGAAAACCGGGTTTAGTCTCGACGTATCGTAAAAGGTAGACATCGATGATCAAGTCAGGCGCCCTGATCGCATCGCTCGCGCTGATCGGTTTTGCCCCCGCGCCGGGAGCCGCCACGCAACGCTTCAGCGCCACCGACCTCGAACAGGCCTTGTCCGGCATCGATATCGACGCATTGATCGGCGAAGCCGGCGGCGTGCTGATGCGCGCACCCGACAGCGCCATCGACGGCCTGTTTCAGGCCGTGCACGCATCGGCGCAGGTGCCGGCCGAGGCCGACACCATGTGCCGCCTGCTGGAGCCCGATGCCGACCGCAGCCTGGAAGCGATCGGCCGCGCCGCCAACCGCCTCGGTGCGGACAGCCGCGAGCGTTTCACGGTGGCGGTCGCGGAAATCGCCACGACCGGTCTGCAGAATCCGCCGCAAGCCTATGATCCGGCCGCAGCTCGCCAGGTGCTGAAGTCCGCCGGCGTCACCGCCATGCTGCTGCACGACGGTTTCCTGCTCGGCATGAGCGCCACCGGCAACGATCGCGCCAGCCGCGATGCGCGTTGCCGGTCGATGCGCTGGATGCTCGATGCCTTGAAGGATGCGCCGCTGCCGCAGCGGGCGTCGGCGACGCGGCTGCTGCTCAATGAAGGCCTGACGCTGCTGGCGCAGACACGCTGACGGAATGCGGCGCCGCACTCAACGCGTCGTGTCGCGCTCCACCTCGAAAATAACGCGCCGCTGATACGGCGTGCCGAGCGCGGTGGCGCGATAGCCTTTCTCGGCGATGAGTTTCTGCAGCGCCGGCCAGTAGTCCTGCTTGCAGACCCAGACCAGATGCGTTTCGCTCTCGGCCAGCTCCACGGCCAGCGATTCGTCGAACTGCGGATCGAAGCGGGACTCGGGGACATCGTCCTGCGAGAGCTTCTCGATCTCGGTCGAGACGCCCATGTGCAGATGCAGGCCATAGCGCGCCATGTCCTCGACGAAGACGACTTCATGCACCGGCCCGGTCGCGCGCTCGCGGATCGCATCGGCCCATTGCGCGGCGTTCTTGTGGGTGGGCCAGAACGCGGAGCCGAGCTCCATCGCCAGCAGCGCGAGCACCCACAGCGCCAGCCAGCGCCAGTGCGGCAGGCTGCGGTTTTCGCCGCGACGCTGCAGCGCGACCAGCAGGGCCAGCGGCGTGAACAACGGCAGCACGTACAACGGCATCCGCGACTTGGAGATGCAGAACACCAGCAGTGGCAGCAATAGCCACAACGTCAGCAGCAGCATCGGCGCGTCGGCCTGGCGCGCGGCCGGATTGCGCCACCAGCGCCGCATCGCGCCCGGCAATCCGCGCGCCCAGCGCAGCAGCGCCGGCGTCCACGGCAAGGCGCCCAGCAGCAGCGTCGGCAGATAGATCACGATCCAGCCGTACCATTCGCCATGGCGTCCGAACTCGTTGGTGGTGATGCGGTTCACCACTTCGTCGCCGATGAAGTATTCGAACAGCCCCGGATTGCCGTGGATCACAGCGACGTACCACGGCAGCGCCAGCAGCGCGAACAGCAAGATCCCCGACCACTGCAGCAGCAGGTGCCGGCGCAGGTTCGGCATCAGCGCATCGAATGCCAGCACCACCAGCAACGGCAGCAGCCCGGGCGGACCCTTGGTCAGGAACGCCAGCGCGAAGGCCACCCACATCAGCGCGATCCAGCGCCGCGGATGGCCGCGATCGCCGAAGCGCGTCTCGATGAAGGCCCACAGCGCCAGCGTTTCCCAGGCGGTCAGCAGATAATCGGTGGTGATCAGCTGCGAGGCGCCGACCGTGAACAGCATGGTCGCGTAGACCAGCGCCGCCGACGCTTCCGAGCCCGGCGCGAGCCGCTTGCCGATGCGCCAGGCCAGCCATACGCACAGCAGGTACGACAGCGCCGCCGGCAGCCGCGCCGCCCAGGCGTTGTCGCCGAACACCGCGACGCTGGCGGCGATCGCCCAGTAGGTCAGCGGCGGCTTGGTCCAGTGGCCGATTTCATCGTTGCGGTGCGGATTGAGCCAATCGCCGCTGTGCAGCATGTTGAGCGCGACATTGGTGTAGCGACCCTCGTCGGGGTCCCAGATGCCGCGCATGCCGAGCAGGCCCAGCGCCAGCACGGCGGCCAGCAGCGCTATCCAGAGAGCATTACGTCGTTCGGTGGTCATGCCTGTACGCTGCTGCGAGCCGCGCGGAGTGTAACGGGCGCTTTCTGGGTTTTTCGTAAAGCGGCGCGATCAGGCGTGCGAGCCGCCATCGACCTGCGCCAGCCACTCCTGCAGATTGTAGTAGTTGCTGACCCGGGCGATGCGGTTGTTGCGGATCTCGAAGAACGCGCCGCCGGGCAGCTGGTACTTCTGGCCGCGCGCCTTCGGCAGGCCGGCATCGTCGGCCAGGTATTCGCCATCCACCACGTATTCGGCGGCCGCGCGCTGGCCGTCGGGCGAACTCATCACCACGATGTCGCTGAGCTTCTCGCGGTAACTGGCCGCCATGCGCTGCAGGAACACCGAGAACTGGGTACGGCCGGTCTCGCGCGGTCCCTGGTTGAGGTCGTGCACCACCTGCTCGTCCAGGCATTCCAGCATCGCGTTCCAGTCGCCGCGGTTGAATGCGGTGTAATAGGCCAGCACCAGTTCGGTCGCGCGATCGTTGCGGCGCGTGCCATCGATTTTCATTGCCAATCCCCGGGTTGTCGATCAGGCGAACGCGCAGGTCGCCGAAGCCGGCGATGATACCCGCACGGCGTCGGGGCCGAGCAAAAAAGAAGGCCCGCACCGCGGGCCTTCTGCGATCGATCCGCCGACGCGGATCAGATCTGGACCATCGCGCGCTGGCGTTGGCGGATCAGGCTCAGCGACAGCATTACCGCCAGCAGCACCGTGCTGATCGCGAAGATGCCGGTGCCGAGATTGGCGCCGCTCAGGCCGCCGGCCAGCACGCCGTCGCCGGCGCCGTTGGGCAGGAAGGTCGCCGCCGCCATGCCGGTGTAGTGCATGCCGCACACCGCCACGCCCATCACCAGTGCGCTGCCCAGCATCTGCAGCCAGCCGCGCAGGTTGAACGCCAGCCACAGCGCCACGATCGATGCGACGATCGCGATCGCCGCGGACGCGGCCACCAGGGTCGTGTCGTAGTGGGTGTCGGCCGGCATCAGCATCGCCGCCATGCCGGTGTAATGCATTCCGGTCACGCCCAGCCCCATGAATACGCCCGCCACGGCCAGCTTGCCCCAGCCGAACACGCCGCTGCCGGCAATGGCCAGGCCGGCCATGCACGAAGCCATGCCGATCACGGCGGACAGCGCGGTCAGGCCGAGATCGTAGGACACCGCAATGTCCATCCGGCAGGCCAGCATCGCGATGAAGTGCATCGCCCAGATCGCGCCGCCGCCCATCGCCGCGCCCGCGGCGATGATCGCGCGCCAACGCTGCGCGCCGCGCGCGGCCGGGATCGCGATCGCCAGCTGCAGCGCGGTGAACGAGCCGAGTACCGAAACCAGATAAGAAAGGATGACCAGCAGCGGATCGTGCAGGCATTGGATGGCGTGATCGTGCGGCATTGCGAACTCCCCTGTGCGGTTGGAATGGCGGTCAGGCGCTGAACTCGAAGCCGCAGGCTTCCGCGCCCGTGTTGCGGCAATGGTTTTCGACGATGCGCACCTGGTCGGTGCCGTGCGGCCCGGCCAGCAGGCCGCCGAGCATGCCGCGCAGGAAATGGCAGCAGCTGCCGGGTTCGCCGCGATGGCAGAACGGGCTGTTCCTGATGCGCAGAACATCCTCGTGCAGTTCCGCCTGCAGCAACTGGCGCAGCGCCGGCAGCGCGATGTGGCGCACCGAGTCGGCCAGCGGCAGATGGCCGCCGAGCGCGTAGTCGCGTTTGTAGACCCAGGCGCCGACGCGTTGGCCGATGTAGCGCAGGGTCGCTTCGCGCTGCGCTGGCGGCAGGTCGTGTTCCAGCGCCAGCAGCTGGATGAAGATATTGGGGTAGTTGCGCGCCAGTTGCGGCAGCAGCGTTTCCACGCGACGCATGTCCACCGCGGTCGCGGCATTGGCGGAGGGTGCGGCTGCGGTCCTGGCTGCGGCTGCGCTGGCCGGCGCCGCGTCGCGTGCCTGTGCGGCTTCGACCGGCGAAGCCTCGAAACTGTTGACCAGGTGATGGGTGCCCAGGCGTTCTTCGAGCATCAGCAGTCCGTTCTCCGGGCCGCGCACGAGCATGGTCAGCACCACGCCTTCGTCGCTGTTGACCATGCGCTGGCGCAGCAGCGTGAAGTCGGCGGCGATCACGGTTTGGCCGAGCGCGAGCAGCAGGCCGTCGCGTCGATCCGAGACCACACGGAACTCGACATCCACCATCGGCATCCCCTGGCATGCACGGTCGAATAAACAGAAAGAAAGAAGGCCGAACCCCTGCTCGGCGCCGCCATGACGAACGCATGACGGGAGCTGTCGACACAGCCTGCCAGCGACACGATCAAAAAAACGGTAGCGCCATCACAAAAGTGAACAGGCTAGGATGAGCATCCGCGAAACGGTGGCGAAAGCCTTGGCTCAGTGCGCGAGCAGCGCCGGCAGCGCATCCAGATCGACATTGCCGCCGGACAGGATGACGCCGACGCGGCGTCCGGCGAAGACCTCGCCATGGGCCAGCACCACGGCCAGTGCCACCGCCGAGGACGGTTCGATCAGTTGCTTGCTGCGCTGCCATAGCAGGCGCATCGCCGCCAGGGTGGCGGCATCGTCCGCGGTCAGCACCTGCACGCGCAGCCGGCTCAGCAGTGCGAAGTTCGGTGCGCCGACCAGGGCACGCAGGCCGTCGCAGACCGTATCGGGCGTGAACGCCGTGATGCGTTCCCCGCGCTGCAGCGAATCGTAGGTGTCCGCCGCGCCGCTGGGCTCGGCGCCGACCACGCGGCAGTGCGGTGCGAGTGCGGCCGCGGCCAGCGCGGTGCCGGAGGTGAGTCCGCCGCCGCCCACCGGCGCTACCAGAAGATCGAGCCCTTGCACGGCATTGAGCAGTTCCATCGCCGCCGTGCCCTGTCCGGCAATCACCCGGGAATCGGTATAGGGATGCACCAGCACCGCGCCGGTCGCGCGCTGCACCTCATCGCACTTGGCCTCGCGCGCGGCGATGTTCGCCGCGCAGGTATGCAGCGTGGCGCCGTACGCTTCGATCGCGGCCACCTTGGAGCGCAATGCGCCTTCCGGCACGACCACGTGGCAAGCGATGCCGCGCAGGCGCGCAGCCAGCGCCAGCGCCGCGCCGTGATTGCCGGACGAATGCGTCACCACGCCGGCCGCGGCCTGGGCATCGTCGAGGCTGAATACCGCATTGCAGGCGCCGCGGAACTTGAAGGCGCCGGCGCGCTGCAGATGCTCGGCTTTGAAGTACAGCTCGCAGCCGGCGAGCGCATCCAGCCCGCGCGAACGCAGCACGGGCGTCACATGCGCGTGTGGCGCGATCCGCGCGGCGGCGGCGAGGACGTCGGAAAAGTCGGGCAGGGCGGTGGCGGGTATAGTCATCCGTTCAGCGTAGCGGATGGTGCGGCCGCAGCGAAGCCGAACGGTTCAGGCAGACGCCGTAGCGTTCCGAAGAATTAAGCGGCGATTCAACGCCTGCGGCCGATGCTGCCTGAGTAACCCGGGGGTCCGTCATGAAAATCCGTCTTGTGCTTCTCGTCCTGGCCAGCGCCATCCTGCTGTCGGGCTGCTACACCACCGCCGGCTATGGTTATCGCGGCGATGGCTACTACGACGGCGGAGCGTCGGTCGAGTACCGCTACAGCCGCGGCGCTCCGTATGGCTACGGCTACGGCGATTACTTCTACGACTACCCGTACGGCTACGGCTCTCTCTATGGCCCGGTCTACGGCGGCCGTTACGGCTATGGCTATCCCGATCCGTATCGCTATCGCTACGTCTATCCGCGCTATCGGTACCCGGGCCATGGCGGCTATCCGGGCCACGGAGGCCATCCGGGGCATGGCGGCTATCCGGGGCATGGCCATGGCGGCGGCGGCCACTCGCACAACGGCGGCCAGCCGCCCGCGTCACGGCCACCCTCCGGACGCCCGCCCTGGCGCAATCTGGACGGCTTGCGGCCGCCCACGCAGGGCCGCCAGATCCCACCGCCGTCCACGACGGTCGCGCCGCGTGGCACCGTAGCCGCGCCGCGACCCGCGGTGGTATCGCCGCCCCGTACCTCGGTCGCGCCGCCGCGCATGACACCCACCGCTCCGGCTCCCCGTAGCGGCAGGGCGGCGCGTTACAAACGCGGTGGGGACTGAATCCGGGCGCCCTGCGGGGTGCAAGGGATGACGGACCAATTCGCAGGAACGCGACCGCCGTCCCGAACCGGCACTTGCAAACTGCTTGCACTGGCCGCGTAGCGGTCGCACTCTAGCCACTAATGACCGAGTGCGTCGTTTTACGACGTTGAGTGTAGGGTCGCCCTCTGTCGACGCCCGGTGGGGAATCACGGATCCCCCCTGTTCCGCCTCCGCCGGGCGTCGGCGCCATAAAAAAACGGGGCCGGATGTCCCCCGACATCCGGCCCCTCGCTACCCCACCGTGCGCATGGCCGTCCCTGTTCCTGCCCGGCCAACGCCCCCGCGTCTTGCCACGCTGGGTGCAAGTAGGGATCAAGCAGAAAGTATGCCAATCCCCCCGGCGCGGGTCGGCGATAATGGCCACCCGCCCGTGACCTGAGCCCTTGCGCCATTGGCGCGACGACCGTCCTGCAGGACGGTCGCCTTCGGCCTGACCGCCGACCCCGAAATCAAAATACCGCCATGACTGCTTCCTTCCATCGCTACGACGTGATCGTGATCGGCGGCGGCCACGCCGGCACCGAGGCCGCGCTGGCTTCGGCGCGCACCGGTGCGCGCACGCTGCTGCTGACCCACAACATCGAAACGGTCGGTGCGATGAGCTGCAATCCGGCGATCGGCGGGATCGGCAAGGGGCATCTGGTCAAGGAGATCGACGCGCTCGGCGGCGCGATGGCGCATGCCGCGGACCTGGCCGGCATCCAGTGGCGCACCTTGAACGCATCCAAGGGCCCGGCGGTACGCGCGACGCGCTGCCAGGCGGACCGGTCGCTGTATCGCAGCGCGATCCGCCGCATCGTCGAATCGCAGACCCACCTGACCGTGTTCCAGGCCGCGGTCGACGACCTGATCATCGAGAACGACGCGGTGCGCGGCGCGGTCACTCAGACCGGCCTGCGTTTCGAAGCGCCCGCGGTGGTGCTGACCGCCGGCACCTTCCTCGCCGGCAAGATCCATGTCGGCCAGACCCAGTACGCCGCCGGCCGCGCCGGCGATCCGCCGGCCACCACGCTCGCGCAGAAGTTGCGCGAGGGCCCGTTCGTCGTCGACCGGCTCAAGACCGGCACGCCGCCGCGCATCGACGGCCGCACGCTGGACTACAGCGTGATGGAGGAGCAGCCCGGCGATACGCCGTTGCCGGTGTTCTCCTATGTCGGCGATGCCGCCGAACATCCGCGCCAGGTGTCGTGCTGGATCACGCACACCAGCGAACGCACCCACGAGATCATTCGCGGCGCGCTCGACCGCTCGCCGCTGTTCACCGGCGCCATCGAAGGCATCGGTCCGCGCTACTGCCCGTCGATCGAGGACAAGGTGGTGCGTTTCGCCGACAAGGCCAGCCATCAGATCTTCGTCGAACCCGAAGGCCTGGACGTAACGGAGATCTATCCGAACGGCATTTCCACCTCGCTGCCGTTCGACGTGCAGCTGGCGCTGGTGCGCAGCATCCGCGGTTTCGAGCAGGCGCACATCACCCGGCCCGGTTACGCGATCGAATACGACTTCTTCGATCCGCGCGGGTTGAAGACTTCGCTTGAAACCAAATCGGTGGCCGGCCTGTTCTTCGCCGGCCAGATCAACGGCACCACCGGGTACGAGGAAGCCGCCGCGCAGGGCCTGATCGCCGGCCTCAATGCCGCGCGCCTGGTGCAGCAGTTGCCGGCGTGGTCGCCGCGCCGCGACCAGGCCTATGTCGGCGTGCTGATCGACGACCTGATCACGCACGGCACCACCGAGCCCTACCGCATGTTCACCTCGCGCGCCGAGTACCGGCTGCAGCTGCGCGAGGACAACGCCGACCTGCGCCTGACCGAAAGCGGCCGCGAACTGGGCCTGGTCGACGACGCGCGCTGGAATGCTTTCGCGGTCAAGCGCGATGCGATCGCGCACGAGACCGAACGCCTGCGCGGCCTGTGGGCGACGCCCGCCAACGCGCTCGGCCGCGAACTGGAGCAGTTCGCCGGCATCGCCGTCACCCGCGAGACGAATGCGCTGGACCTGCTGAAGCGACCCGAGCTCGACTACGCCAAACTGCTGGCCGTGCCCTCGCTCGGCCCCGCGGTCGCCGACGCCAAGGTCGCCGAGCAGGTCGAGATCGGGGTGAAGTACGCCGGTTATCTCGACCGCCAGCGCGTGGAGATCGAGCGCCACCAGCGCAACGAGGACACCGCGATTCCCGACGGCTTCGACTACGCCGGCGTGCGCGGACTGTCGACGGAAGTGGCGCAGAAGCTCGAGCGCGTGCGCCCGCAGAGCATCGGCCAGGCGCAACGCATCCCCGGCATGACGCCGGCGGCGATTTCGCTGCTGCTGGTGCATCTGACCCGGCAGCGCCGCGCGCGGGTCGCATAGCGGCCATGGCTAGCGCGGGAGAGACTCTCCCGCCGCTCATGCTCGGTAGGTGCGAATTCATTCGCACGCTTTTCATCGTTCACAACGTGCGAATAAATTCGCACCTACAAAAGCACAGGACGGCGGCGGCTGTGGGAGGGGCTTCAGCCCCGACGGACGTTGTCGGGGCTGAAGCCCCTTCCACAACAGCAGAGCGCACGCAGCTGAAGCCGCTGCTGCAAGAGCCGCCAAACGACGAGCAGGCGTCGGCTTAGACCTCGCGCGTGACTTCTTTGTCCGACGTGTCGCGGCGGCGCCACGGCAGCGGGATGCTGAACAGCATCAGCGCGATCCATGCGAACCGGCTCGACCACGATTCGCGATCCGGAGGCTGCAAAGCCTTCGTGTCCAGGGCGTCTTCTTCGAGCACGTATTCGCCGGATTCCGCCGCGCGCAGGATCTCGTTCGCCAACTGCGCCTGTTCGTCAGGCACGCGCAGCTTGACGCCGCCCACCGCCAGCCGCCATTCCCAGTTGGCCATCATCAGGTGCTCGTCGCCCAGGTGCGCGTCGATGCCTTGCGAGGCCAGCAGGCCGCGGGCGATGTGCGCTTCGATCGGATCGTGGTAGTGGGCGACAGTGATGAACATGCGCCGGCTCGTGCGGGCCAGGCGCCAGCTTACGCCGGGTTCGGCGAACGTGCGCAACCGTGTCGCATCGGCCGCGCTGAACGCTACGCCACCACGACCGGAGAACCGAGGAATGCGCCATAGCGCTTCGCCGCCGCGCGCACTGCGGACTGCGATGTCTTGGCGAGCGGTTTGAAAGGATCCAGGGTGATGCGGGTAGCGTCCTTCTTCAAGCTGCGCTTCCAGGTGCCGACCACTTTGCCGTCGATCACAATTGCAGGATTGAACAGGCCGTTGATGCCGATCACGCGCCGCCCGTAAGCCGGATCCAGCGGCGCGCTGCGATCGCGGTAGGCGACCATGTATTCGTCGAACGGCGGCAGCAGATACGTTTTCTCCATCGCGCCATCGACAGCGACCGCTTCGGGCGAACGCCAGTAGACGGCGCCGGCGATGATTTCCTGCACCAGGTGCGGCTTCGCCAGATCGATCGCGATTCGCACCTCCTTCTGAGTCAGCCCGGACCACCAGGCCAGATCCTGCAGCGTGGCCGGACCGCGGCTGGCGAAATAGCGCCGCGCGAGTTCGGCCAGCGCTTCATCGCGCGACAGCCGCCTGGATTCGGGCGACCACATGTCCAGCAAGGCATAGGTCGGCTGCTTGCCGTCGCGCGGGCCGCCGCAAATCAGGCCTTCCTGCGACAGCCGTCCGAGAATATTGATGCCGCGCGAATTCGCGGTGGCGATCTTGGCCGCTTCCAGCGATTCGTACAGCGACGAACGCCGCTGCGGACCGTCGGTCAGGTGCTTTTCGACGATCTTGCGGCAGCGCTTCAGCGTCGCCGCATCCAATGCGTATTCGCGTTCGAGGCGGACGGCGTTGCCCGCGATCGAGCGCGTGGCCAGCAGATCCAGCATCCAGCGCACGTCGGCTGCGGCCAGCAGATGCAAGGTGCCGCGCATCGGCCAGGTGCGCACCAGGCGACCATCGCGGATGGCGCTTTCGATGTCCGCCACGCCCGCGCTGCGCATGCGCAAGCCGACCGCCCATAACGATCCGGAATAGTCCTGGGCCTGCACCGCCAGCAGCCACGACACCACGTCCTCCGGCGTGCGCAACGCAGAACCCGCGATGCGCTGTTGCCGCAGGCGGTCGGAAATGATGCGGGCTCGATCGTTCATGGCAGCCTTGTGGCGCGCGCGCCGTACTTATTTTTCCTTGCGCCAGTTGATCGAGGCGCGGTTCTCGACCGTGCTCGACTCGACCTGCACATCGAAACCCTTGCGCAGCAGGTACTTCAGGGTAAGCACCTGGCCCGAACCGACCAGCGACACGCCGTAACCCACGTACAGCCGCGGCGACAGGTATTTGCCGACGCCTACCACCGAGCCGCCGAGCGCGCGCGACTGGGTGACGCCGGCATCGTCGAAACCGAGCTTGGCGCCGAGCTGCGAGGCGAGCATGCCGCTGCCCGCCGCCAGCGCCGCGGATGCGGCGTCGACCTGCTGCGCTTCGCCGCCGGACACGCCTTCCAGACTGCGGCCGAGCACCAGGTAGGACATCGCTTCGGAACGCTGCATCGCCGGATCCGACCACACCTGCGCGCGCGGCGCTTCGGCGCGGCCGGTGACGTCGATGCCGGCGGTGACATCGCCGACGTGGCGTTCGGCGCGGATATTGATGCGCGGATCGGAGACGATGTTGTTGCTCCAGGTCAGCTCGCCGCGGGTGATGTCCAGCTTCTGGCCATAGGCCTTGTAGTCGCCGTCGACATCGAGCCTGCCGGTGGCGACCATCTCCCGGCCCGGGCGCGCGCGTACCTGCATGCGGCCGCCGAGCTTGCCTTCCAGGCCGAAGCCCTTGAGGTTGACGTCGTTGCCCAGCTCGATCGCCAGGTCCATGTCGAGCGGCGAGCTGGCGGTCTCCTCCGGATCGACAGGATCCAGCACCACCACGTCCTCGGAGACCGACACGCCGCGGTCGAGCTTTTCCAGATCGATGTCGGCCGAAGGCACCACCACTTCGCCGCGCAGCTGCATCGTCTTGTCGACGATGCTGAACTGCAGGTTGGGATTGGCGACCGCGCGCAGCTGCGTGGTGTCGGCGACCAGCACGTCGGTGCCGCGGATATTAAGTTGCAGCGGCGTGGCCTGGCCGTACCACGACAGGCCGCCGTCGACGGTCAATGCGCCCTGTCCGGATTTCACCGAACCGGAAATGCGCGCCGAGCCATCGGGCAACGCGTCCAGGCGCATCCGGCCCTCGCTCAGGTTCAGGCCCAGTGCCGGCAACTCGCCCTTGAAGTTGGTCAGGTCGGCCTCGCCGCCGAGCGCTGGTTTCGCGCGCGTGCCGCTCAGGCTCACATGGCCTTCGATCAGACCCTCCGGCCGCACCAGGTCGGGCGAGAACAGTTCCATCCAGAACAGCCGCGACATGTTGATGTAGATGTCGCCGTTCAACGGCGCGTAGTCGTCCCAGCCGGTACTGACCCGCGCATCGATGAAGCCGTCGCCCTTGAAGCCGGTGCCGAGCCGGCCCTGGATGCGCAGCGGATCGAACTGCGCATCGAAGGTGAAGTTGTCGTAGCGGACGATCTCGCGGCGCGTCCTGTCGCCGATGCGCAAGCCGCCGTCGAGCGAGGCGACGTGCAGGTTGCCTTCCCAGGCGTTGCCGCGCGGCTTGATCGTGCCGTCGATGGTCAGCTCGCCGCGCAATAGCAGCTGGCGGCCTTCGTTCGGCGGCAACCACGGCTGCAGCAGCGTCAGCGGCAATGCGTCGGCATGCACGGTCACGCCCTGCCGCGGCCAGATCGCGTTGACGCACAACTCGCCGCCGCCGTCCGCGCCGAGACAGGCGTCGCTGAGATTGAAAGCCGGTGCATTGACGATGAACTGCGCCGGCTGCCGCAGGCGCCATGCCGCGCCTTTGGCCGGCGTCAGCTGCATGGTCGCCAACGTGCCTTGCCAGCGCGCGCCGGTCTTGCGCGCGTTGCCCGACAGCGCCACCGCGCCCATCGCATTGCGTGCGTCGCCGTCGAGCTGCAGGTTCTCGACCGCGCCGCGCGCATCCACGCGCACGCTGTCGAGCAGCATGCCGACGCTGATCGCAGTGCCGCGCAGCGCCAGTTCGCCGCCGCTGCCGCGCCAAGGCAGCCGGCCTTTCGCGCTGAGCGTTTCCGCGCTCCAGTCGTTCCACTTCAGGCCGCTGCCGTTGAGGTCGGCGGTGATGTCCGGCGTGTTGCGGCTGCCCTTGAGTTGCAGATCGCCGCGCAGGGTGCCGCTGGCCTCGGGCAGCAGGTCGTCGAGTTGCAGCGGCTGCAGGTGGGCGACGATATCCATGCGCTCGCCGACCTTGCCTTTGGCATCGATGCGGCTGTTGCCGAGCGAAAGTGCGAGCTCGCCTTCGCCCTGGTCGCCGTGCAGCGCGAATTTTCCGCGTCCCTTGAGCGGACGGCCGCGCAGCTGGCCGTTGAGCGCGGGCACATCGAGCGTGGCATCGAAGCCGCCGGCTTCGCCGCTGGCCGTCGCCGGACGCTGCCGGCCCTTGCTCGCCAGCTGGCCGGACAGGTTGCCGTTCCAGCCCGGTGCGAAATAGCCGGGATCGAAGCCGGCCAGTTTCGCCTGCAGATCCCAGTCCAGCACCGGCGTCCAGCCGATATCGCCGCTGGCGTCGAGCGTGCCGGTCGGCATCTTTGCGCGCAGCGTCTTCAGTTGCGCGCGCTGCGCATCGCCGCGCGCATCCAGCGTCAGGCTCGCTCTCTGTTCGCCGCGCACCAGCGAAGCGTTGCCGATCGCAACCCAGTGCTTCAGCCCGCCAGCGACGCCCAGGTCGGCATCGACGCCGATCGCCACGGGTGCGGCCGCGCCTTTCGGTTGCGCCGGATCCGGCGCCGCACCGAACTTCAGCCCGCGCGCGTTGACCGCGAAACGGAACTTGCCATCGTCGGGTTGGGTGAAGTCGGCGCTGCCGCGCAACGTGGTGCGGCCTTCGTAGGCATCGACTATCAGCGGCGCCACGGTCAGCACCTGGTTGTCCAGGCGCACATTGGACGGCTGCAGCGTCACCGCCAGGTCGCCCTGCGCCACGCGGCCTTGCAATTGCGCGCTGCCGCCCTTGCCGCTCGCGCTCAGATCGAAAGACAGCGGCTGCGATTCACCGGCCGCGCCGGTATCGTCCGGCGGCAGCAGCAAGGCCAGATCCAGCGCTTCGGTCTTCGCCGCGAAACGCCAGCGCGGATCGTCCTTGCCGGTGAGGGTGAGCGTGGCGCGCAGCGGCGCCGGCGCGTTGCCGGACACGAGCACGTCCATCTTTGACAGGTCGCCGCTGGCGTCCAGCGACAGCTTGGCCGGCGTGCGCCCGCGCGGCGCCGGAAACACCGCGGTGGCGACCATGGCGACGCGGTAGTCGCGCAGCGGCATGTAATCGCCGTGCAGGGTGAAGTTGCCGCGATCGCTTTCGATCGTCAGGTTTTCCGCGTGCACCAGGCCAGTGGCGATATCGATGCCGCCGCGCAGCTTGTGGATGTCGATGATGTGCTCGCCGGACTGGCTGACATCGAAACCGTCGATGATCAGCGTGTCGGCCTGGATCGCCAGCGGCATCTCGATATTGGGCAGCGACTCCGGCCAGCTCGGCAACTTGAAGGGCTCGTCGCTCTTGGGCACGTCGAGCGTGGCCTGATTCAACTGCAGCGCATCCAGCCGCAGGCGGCGGCCGAGCAGGGGACGGATATCGGGATCCAGGTATGCGCGCTTGGCGGTGAAGTGGATCTTGTCGTAGCGCAGATCCAGGTCGTACAGGACCAGCGGGCCCGCCAGCGGCCCTTCCACTTTCGACCAGGTCAGCGAAGAGCCCGCCGGCAATCGCGCGATGATCTGCGCCAGCAGCACGTCGCGCCCGGCCACCGTCTGCAGCAGCCAATACAGCAGGAACGCCGCAGCGAGCGCCAGCACGGCCACCGACCCGCCCGACCACGCCCAGAAACGCTTGCGCCGGTAGAAACGCAGCCGTTGTGCGGGAACGGGCGCGCGATCGTTCACAGGTCGGCTCCGATGTTGAGGTAGACCTGGAACGACGAATCCGGATCGTTGAGTCCGCGCGCGATGTCGATCCGCACCGGCCCCACCGGCGAACGCCAGCGCAAACCGATGCCGACGCCGGTGTGCAGATCGGGCGTATCGTCGAAAGCGCTGCCGGTGTCGACGAACACGGCGCCGCCCCACGGACTGTTGTCGAGATAGCGTTCGTATTCCACCGTGCCGGTGACCATGTGCTTGGCGCCAAGCGCGTAATTGTCCGGCGGCGGCGTGCGCGGCCCGACTTCGCGATAGGCGTAACCGCGGATGCTGCGGTCGCCGCCGGCGAAGAAGCGCAGGCTCGGCGGCATCGAGACCAGGTCGTCGGTCCAGGTGGTGCCGAATTCCCCGCGCAGCAGCAGGCGGCTGTTCTTATCCAGGCCCAGGAACCAGCGCAGGCTGCCGTAAAGCTGGCCGAAATTGGCGTCGGAACCGACGCTCTTCAACCCGCCGCGCAAAGACAGGCTGGCGCTGATGCCGCGTCGCGGCATCAACTTGTCGTCGACGTCGACATAGTCGGCGCGCAGCTCCGGATAGAACAGCGTCGAGTACTGGTAGATGCGCTGGCCTTCGGCATCGGTATCGCCGTAGTTCCAGCGCTCGCGCAGCGCGTTGATCGACGCGATCGCGGTCAGGTTGTCGTTGATCTCGCCGCTGCGGCTGCCGGTCAGCTTGATATTGCGCAGGTCGATGTAGTCGGTCTGCTCGTCGTAGGCGTTGAACGCGGCCGTATACCAGCCGTCGAGCCACTTGAACGCGGGAATGCGGTAAAGCGTGGTGAAGCTCTTGCGGTTCTGCGCGTAATCGAGCTGGGTATTGAATTTGTGGCCGCGCGAATTCACGTAGCGCCGCTCCAGGCCGCCGCGCACACCGGCGCCGCTCTCGCTGCCGTAGCTCAGGCCCACGGTATAGACGTTGCGCTTGGCGCGCTTGAGGGTGACGTCGACCGGCACGCGCCCGTCCACCGCCTGGTCGGGATGCGGCTCCATGTCGACCGAGCTGAAGTAGTCGAGCTTGGTCAGCGACTCGCGCAGGCGGTCCAGCTTGCCCTGGTGCCAGTAGCTGCCTTCCTTCCAGTACACCAGCGGATCGAACAGGCCCGGCTTGAAGTAATCGTCATGGAAGGTGATGGCGCCCATGTCGTAGCGCGGACCGCTGGTCCAGGTCAGGTCGATATCGGCGGCGTGTTCGGCGCGCGTCACCGACACCTGGCGCTGGGTGAAGTCGGCATCGAAATAACCGCGATCCGACAGGCGCCGGGTGATCGCGATCTTGCTGGCTTCGTAGGTGGTGTGGTCGAACACTTCTTCAGGGCGCGGCTTGAAATCGGCCAGGTCCTGCTTGAGATAGCGGTCGTCTCCGCCTTCGCCGCTGATGGCGATGTTGGAACGGCGCACGCGCACCGGCTCGCCGCGGTCCACGGTGATCGTCACGGTGAGGCGGTCGCCGTTGCGCGGCGCATCCACGGTGATGGTCGGCGAGTAATAGCCGAACGGCTCCAGCGCGTGGCGCGATTGTTTCTCGGCCTGCTCCAGCAGGTATTCCAGCCGCGATTCGCCCTGCGCCTTGCCGATGGTCTCGTACAGCGACAGCGAGACCTCGATGTTCTCGATCATCGCCGCATCGGCCTTCTTGTCCAGGCCGACGATCAGGACCTTGTCGATGGTGCCCCGCGCCTGCGCCTGGGCTGCGAAAAGCAATAACGCTGCGGCGAGAAGGCGGGGGATCGATCTCATGGATGAAGGATACCGGGAATGCATCCCCGGCTAAAGGCGGCTGCTTTTCGTAGGAGCGGCTTCAGCCGCGAGCTCTCAAGCCTTTTTTGTAGAGCGGAGCTTGCTCCGCTGCTCTAATCGCCAAGGATCAAAGCAGCGGAGCAAGCTCCGCTCTACAAAGCAAAAATCCAGAACCCGTAATGCCCGGCAGCGGGCATCAGCGTGACTTCACCCGGACATATTCACCTTTCGCACCATATTTCTTGGCGCCCTTGTCCACCCTGACGCACAACCGGCCATCGCACACCTGCACGTCGGCCTTGTTGTAGGCTTTCAAAAGATCGGCGGATATCTGGTTCCGCTTGATCTCGTCCTTATATTTCAATCCCAGCCAAACGCCTCCGGCGACCGTCAGCAGCATGGCCAGCGCGACGCTGACCACGGCAATCAGCAGCTTGTTGACCAGCGCCTCCTGACGTTGCACCACACCGGCCAGGTTGTGCGTCAGCCCGGTCAGGCGGTTGTCGCTCTCGACCATCTTCCGGTTGAACCGGTCCATGGGGTCATCGAGCCCGCGGCTGGCGACGCCGACCACGCCCTCGGTGATCTTGCCCAGGGTGGCGTCGATGGAGCGGCGCAGGATATCGGGCGCGGCATTGACCACACGCTCGAGCTGCTGGGAGGTTTCCAGATTGGCCCGGTTGGTTTCCTGGCTTTGCCGGCCGACGTGTTCCAGGAACTTGGCGATCCGGACGGATATCTGCATCAGATCTTCGTGCTGCATGACCGTGCTCTCGTAGGCTTACCGTGGGTATCCCAGGCTCATTACCGGCCCCTGCCGTTCCATCTGCATCTGCTGCATCTGCTGCGCCTGCTCGCGCACCTGCGCCTGCAACGCGGCCTCGCGCTGGTCGGCATCGACCGAGGCGGAAATATGCGCCCAGAACTCGCGGTTGCCGGGCGCGTCGGCGACCGTGGCGATGGCCTGCTTTAAGACCCGGTCGTCACCGGTTTCCATGGCCGCGCACATGTGCTCGAACAACTCGCGGGTGCTGGCGCCGGGTGGCGGGGACTGGATGCCGCCCTGATGGCGTTGCGTTCGTTCGGACTCGGGACGCGTCTCGTCGGAATCGTTCGTTTTGGTGGCCGGACCGCTTCGCTTTCGCTTTTCGCTCTCGTCCCAATCCCGCATGAAGCGTTCGCCGTGGGTTACTTTGCCGTCGTGGTTGTAGTCGGGGACGTTGTCCAGCCCCTGCTTTGTTCGCGAGTCCTCCATGGTTTGCACGATGTGGGATAACTGCTGGATCACAACGCGGTCGTCGCGGTGTTCGCGCCAGGAGAGGTAGATCCCTGCTACTTCGGCGTCGGAACCGTAACCGACGCTTCCGTATCGAGGTAGATAGGTGGGATCCCGTTCCCGAAGCTCATCGAAGATCTTAAATGCATTGAGCACTGCCATGGCCTCATGCTCCGCTCGATACTGCACATTTGCTTCTTGTGTGATCCCGATGAATTGATGCGCGTGGCTGTTGATCACGTGGTGTCCGATTTCGTGCGCTAGTGTGGCGAATAGCGCGCCTTCTTGCAGGATGGTGTCCTTCCCTTCGAAGTTGACGAGTGGATAATAGATAGACCTAACATGGATAGAAGGCAGGCTTATTTCTGCGTCTTGCTCAAAATAAGCGGCGAGCGTCTGATTCGGATCTGATCTGATTTCACCACCATCACGGAAGAACTGTGCGAACTGAGCGCTGGCAAGAGGTGATTCCGTCACCCAGTATTGAACTCGTCCTGGGAGTTGTTGGAACTGCGGGGTCTCGGACAGCAGTTTCCGATCGGCTGCATGAAGATCGGCGGAAGTAGTCATTGCATGTTTTCCAAGTGGGTGCCAATCGTTCAAGGGCCCTAGGCTGTATTGCCTCTACAAAACCAGCCATTTCCTACATCTTCATAGCGCCTAGTTTCTCTATCGCAGAGTTCATCGCTGCGGGCTGGATGGCGGCGTCATGATCAATTTTGAACATTAAGATCAACGCGCCGATTATTTTCACGACCTTTTGGATTGTCCGAACCATCCTCGTTAATGTTGTTTGCGATCGGACGGGTTTCTCCATAGCCCTTTGGGCCACGCAGTTGCGATGCGTCGACGCCATTCATGATCAGGTAGTCGTAAACCGCGCGCGCGCGACGCAAGGACAGTTGCTGGTTGTAACTATCTGGTCCAACGGAGTCAGCATGGCCAGCGACTTCGGCTATTAAATCCGGGTAAGCCTTGAAGACCACAACGTTCTCATCGAGCAGCTTCAGAGCTCGGGGTTTCAAAGTGGCTTCATTGAAGTCGAAGGTTATGCGCCGCGGCTCTACTCCGTAGTCGTATATCTGACAAATAGGCTCCCCTCGTTGCGTGTGATCGTAGTCGCGCATATACAGATCACGCTGGGTCGCTCGGCCATCACCGTCTTGATCGGTAACTGGTTCGCTACACGGGTCTTGTGCTGCGGCTTCATAAGCTGCTTCGACTTCATGTGCTGGCTTGGGGGGCTGTATTTGAATGTCTTTGATTGAAAGGGGCGTGTGGTCGAGTGATGGGCCTTTTTGAATTGTTGTCGAGCAGGCAATTAAGAAGCTCGAGGTGATAGCGAGGAATGGGTGCCTGTAATTCATGGCGACTCCTTTGTGCGCAGCACGTCCTGGCATCCGGTCCTCAAAGGACGGACGCCCGGCCAAAGACTGGCCACGGCGGCGTGAGCCGATTCATGAAGTGTGATGAATGTCACAGTATCGGGCCGAGCACGGCATAAAGCCGGCAATCTAGGCCGGCCGCGAGCATCGGGAAAACAGGACAGGGCGGGGCTTTAACTTCGCCCGGAAACTTCAGGCCGACAGGTGCTCGATCGCGGCCACGCTGCCGAGACGGTCGGCTAGGCGCTTGAGTAGGGCGAGGCGGTTGTTGCGCACCGCGGCATCGTCGACGTTGACCATGACGCCGTCGAAGAAGGCGTCGACCTGGGGGCGCAGGCGCGCCAGGCGGCCGAGTACGGCGACGTAGTCGCGCTTCGCCAATGCATCGTCGGTGTCGGCGACGGCCTGTTCGACGGCTGCATGCAGATCGCGTTCGGCGCTTTCCGCGAACAGCTTGGGATCGATGACGGTCGGGATCTCGCCTTCGACTTTCCGCAGGATGTTGCGGATGCGCTTGTTGGCGGCGGCCAGCGCTTCGGCTTCCGGCAACTTCGCGAATTCGCCGATCGCCTGAAGCCTGCGGTCGAAATCGGGAAGGGACGTCGGGGCTGAAGCCCCTCCCACAAAGGCATCGGCTTTTGTGGGAGCGGCTTCAGCCGCGACAGGCCGCAACAGGCTGGCGACCGATTCGAACTGCTGCGCGGTATAGCCCTGATCGGCGTAGTAGCCACGCAAGCGGTCGAGGATGAACTCGACGATCTCATCGTCGGCATGCGCTGCCAGATCGATCTGGATGTCGCCTTCGATCAGCGTTCTCGCCAAACCCAGCGCATTGCGGCGGAGCGCGAATGGATCCTTGTTACCGGTGGGTTTCAACCCGGCCTGGAAGCCGCCCGAAAGCGTATCCAATCGTTCCGCGATAGCGACGACCCTGCCGAGCTGCGACGGTGCAATCGCATCGCCCGCAAAACGCGGCATGTACGCCTCGTCGATCGCATTGGCCACTTCCAGCGGTTCGTTCTCGACCGCAGCGTAATAACGCCCGGCGATACCCTGCAATTCCGGAAACTCGTTGACCAGACGCGATTGCAGGTCGGCCTTCGACAGCACGGCGGCGCGGCGCGCCAGCTTCGGGTCGACACCGACCTCGGCAGCGATCGTTTCCGCCAGCGCCGCCACGCGCGCGACCTTGTCGGCGACGCTTCCCAGCTTGGCCTGGTACGTGACCGTCTTCAGGCCCTCGTTCATCGACGCCAGGCCCTGCTTCATGTCCTCGACGAAGAAGAACTTGGCATCGGCGAAGCGCGGGCGGATCACGCGCTCGTAGCCCTTGCGGATCTCGGCCTCGTCCTTGGATTCGATGTTGGCGATGCCGATGAAATGCCCGTTGAGCTTGCCGTCGGCGCCGAGCACCGGGAAGAACTTCTGGTTCGCCTCCATCGTCGCGATCAGCGCTTCCTGCGGCACGGCCAGGAATTCGCTTTCGAACGAGCACGAGATCGCCTTCGGCCATTCGACCAGGCAGTTGACCTGTTCGAGGTTGTCGTCGTCGATGCGCGCGTTGCCGCCGGCTTGTACGGCGGCGTGCTCGACCTCGCGCACGATGCGCTCGCGGCGCTCGTCGGGGTCGACCAGCACTTTGGCGCCGCGCAACGCATCGACGTACTCGTCCGGATCGCCGACCCACACCGCCTTGTCGTGCATGAAACGGTGGCCGCGGCTCATGCGGTCGGCCTTGACGCCGAGCGCATCGCCTTCGACCACGTCTTTGCCGAGCAGCAGCACCAGCCAGTGCACCGGCCGCGCAAACGCGTAATCGTGATTGCCCCAACGCATCGGCTTGGGTATCGGCATCGCGGCGAGCGCTTCGCGCAGGATTTCCGGCAGCAGTTCGCGCGTACGCGCGCCCGGCTTGACCGCGCGATGCACGAAACGCTCGCCTTTGTTGTCGCTGGCCTTGCCCAGCTGCGTCCAGTCGACGCCGGCCTTCTGCGCGAAACCTTGCAGCGCCCTGGTCGGCTCGCCGTTCGCGTCCAGCGCGATGTTGAGATAGGGGCCGAGCACTTCCGAAGTCTGCTCCGGCTGCTCGACGGCGACGCCGGGCAAACGCACCGCCAGGCGGCGCGGCGTGTACAGCGGTTTGGCTTCGCCGCGTTCGAAGGCGATGCCGCGTTTGGCCAGGCCGTCGATGACGCCGTCGAACAAAGCCTGCGCCAGGCCGGGCAGGGCCTTGACCGGCAATTCTTCGGTGCCCAGTTCGATCAGCAGCGGTTGCATTTCATTCATTACAAGGTCTCATGATTTTCCCTCTCCCCTTGTGGGAGAGGGTGCCCGAAGGGCGGGAGAGGGGCCGGCTTTTCAGCGTGAATCAAAAGCGGGACCCTCTCCCTGGCCCTGCGGGCCTGTCCCTCTCCCGCAAAGGGGAGAGGGCAAAGCTTCAAGCGACTTCTTTTTTCACGCCCGGAAACCCGAGCTTCTCGCGCTGCGCGTAATACGCCTCCGCCACTGCCTGCGACAGCTTGCGCACGCGCAGGATGTAACGCTGGCGTTCGGTGACGCTGATCGCGCGCCGCGCGTCGAGCAGGTTGAAGCTGTGCGAGGCCTTGCAGACCTGGTCGTAGGCCGGCAGCGGCAGGCCCAGTTCGACCAGTTTCAGCGCTTCTTTCTCGCAAGCGTCGAAACGGTGGAACAGTTCGGGCACATCGGCATGCTCGAAGTTGTACGCCGACTGCTCGACCTCGTTCTGGTGATAGACGTCGCGGTAATACACCGCGCCTTGCGGCCCCTGCGTCCACACCAGGTCGAACACGTTGTCGACGTTCTGCAGGTACATGCACAGCCGTTCGAGGCCGTAGGTGATCTCACCCAGCACCGGCCGGCACTCCAGGCCGCCGGCCTGCTGGAAATAGGTGAACTGGGTGACTTCCATGCCGTTCAACCACACTTCCCAGCCCAGGCCCCAGGCGCCGAGCGTGGGCGACTCCCAGTTGTCCTCGACGAAGCGCAGGTCGTGTACCAGCGGATCGATGCCCAGCGCGATCAGCGAGCCCAGATAAAGCTCCTGGATGTTGTCCGGGTTCGGCTTCATCGCCACCTGGTACTGGTAGTAGCGCTGCAGCCGGTTCGGGTTGTCGCCGTAGCGGCCGTCGGTGGGACGCCGGCACGGCTGCACGTAGGCGGCATTCCACGGCTCCGGGCCCAGCGCGCGCAGGAACGTGGCCGGATGGAAGGTGCCGGCGCCGACCTCCAGGTCCAGCGGTTGGATCAGCACGCAACCCTGTTCCGCCCAATAAGTATTGAGGCGCTGGATCATCTGCTGGAAAGTGGGGCCTTGCATCGGAATCCTTGTGGCGGAGCGGGCCGCGACCGGCTGGCGAAGGCGCCGGTTGGCAAGCGCCGGTTAGTATAAGGGGCGGTCCGCTGGGGGCCGCCGTTGGACAGGGTTGCCATCATCGTGGACGAGGAATTCGCCCCGCCGTTCCTGATTGTCGAGACCGGCCAGCCGGTGGCTTCGATGCGCCGCCATGGCG
>Ga0193753_10001201_pt1 | contig 22651 bp, 20 predicted proteins | sample H1c2metaG_FD_144925 | JGI IMG/M metagenome (GOLD analysis project Ga0193753, IMG submission 144925) | Soil microbial communities from a riparian zone of the East river system, Colorado, United States - H1c2 | ecosystem: Environmental > Terrestrial > Soil > Riparian zone | place: USA: East... | reverse complement strand
TTGCGTTTGAGAGACAAAGTCATTTTGGCGTGATACTGATGCGCAATTATACCTGGGGCGCCACGGATCTGGACAAAACTTCATTCCTGATCTTAAGCAAGTTGAAACAACTCGACAAAAATTAAGTTTCACGATGTTCAATGCTTTATTAATCCCTTTAGCGACTCATAAGGCACCACCACTTCCGTTGGGCCTGCAGCATAAGACGCTATCTCGTAGCTGTTATAGTAAAACACAACACCCTCCTTCGTAAATCCGTAGTTATCGTTCAATTGAAACTGATCATCAGGAAACTCAAACATGTTTTCATTCAAGGAAGCTGTATCCGGAATCTCACGAACTTTTCTGAAGACACCTTCGGCAATTTTGGTAACAGGTTCTTCATAACCGGCCTTAAAGAAATCGCTTAAAGTAAACTCAGCTCCATCGGATGGCCGAACAGAAATAAAATATGTTCCATATCCACCGTGAGCGCCACCAGTGAAGTATTCTTCTGAAATGGAGAGGCTAAGCAGCGTGTCCGTCACTACCTCGGCGGCAACCTCGGCAGAATAGTGCCAGCCCATGGATATATCCTTCATTTCATTCTTAAAATCCTCGAAGTCTTCAATGAAGCCTCCACCAATTTCTTTCATAGACTTCCCTTCCGCTTCCGGGTTACCCATAGACACGGCAGCGTCAATGCGCCGTTGAAGCGCGTTCGTCACCGACGAATCCAATCCTGAGAAAACCGGATAAGCAACTTCATAGAAAGCGCATGGAAGCGTATCACTTTTGCATCCATTGGGTGACTCCAGCCGAAACGTCTTCATTTCATAGCTGATCTGCCTCTTCTTGGGTTCATTCTTTTTATTGCAGGAAAAAATGAACATGCAAAAGCATATCACAACGATCAGTTTGTTCATGTATGAAGGGATTTTACTTGAGGACTTCTTCCAGTTTCTTTTCCAATGCCCTGCCGCGAAGATTTTTTGCTATGATGACACCGTTGGGATCGAGCAGCACCGAAAACGGTATGCCTGTAATGTTGTATGCTTTGGCTGCCACTGAATTCCAATACTTGAGATCTGAGACGTGCGTCCAGGTAAGTCCATCCTGCTTGATCGCGTTCACCCAATCGCTTTTTGAACGGTCAAGCGACACGCCAAAAACTGTAAATCCTTTACCTTTAAATCGATTATACGCCTTCACGACATTTGGATTTTCCTGGCGACAAGGGCCACACCATTTTGCCCAGAAATCAACCAGCACGTATTTACCTTTAAACCCCGAAAGCTTGACAATTTGTCCCGTGGTGTCTGGTAGCGCGATCTCAGGCGCTGGTTGTCCTATGGCGATAGCCTTCATAGAATTAACCATGTTAACGAATGCCTTTGCCTGATCATATTGCGGCCACTCCTTTTGAAGCTTCTGAGCGATAGCGGCATAAGTATCGAAATACACATCGCGGTCTAAAACCGGACTGGGACTCATCAGCATATTAATTACTCCTAATGATGGAGGTTCGTTCTTAAGCAGCGTTGCGATCTTGTCGTTGTTTCCCTTTATCTCCTTCATGTAGGCATCCTGGATCGCACTCATTTTTTCCTGGTTTCGTTCATTCGACGCCGCATTGAAATCTGCATTGAGTTTTGCTAAAGCGGGGGAAGATTCGGCTTCCCGGCGAATGGCCTCAACCTTTCTTATAATCTCGATCTCAGGAGACCCTTTTACCTCTGAAAATCCCGTTGGCGAATTGCCGTCGACATTCACTTCCAGGTTACTCTTAAAGAGTATAACATCGATCATTTGCCTATTGAAGAAGTTGATCTTGTAGTAGCCGGGCTGCGATACCTTCACCTTTTTGGAAAAGGTATAGTTTCCTTTTAACTGTATGGTATCCTGCCATCCAATAGCATTGTTTTTTATCTCTTGTATCGTGATCTGCCCACCTTTTTCGGGAAAGCCAACTTTACCTGAAACAACCACAGTCCATTCACCCTGAACTGGCGATTTCTCACCAGCGTTCTCTTTGCTAGAAAAGGAGCAGGAGAAACAGAAAGCGAAGAGCAAGAAACAGCTTACAATCTTTCGTTGAAAAAATCCATTAACGTTCTGCATATTAGCTTTGATCACTTGCTTGTTCATACTTCCTCCAATTTCTTTGTAATCAATTCATTGGCCACTTTAGGGTCGGCCTTGCCCTTGCTGCGCTTCATCAGTTCACCCATAAACATGCCAACTATCCCTTTCTTGCCATTTTTATATTCCTCTACTTTCAATGGGAATTCCTTGAGAATCTCATCAATAATAGGAAGGATTGCATCCTGGTTGCTGTCCTGAATGACATTTAACTGTTGGGCTACATCAAATGCGGTTTTAGCCGGCGATTTTAGTAATTCGGGAAATACGCGCTGAGATGCGACAGAAAAGCTGATCTTTCCGTTCTCCACAAGATTCATGAGTTCAACCAAACCCTCAGGCTTAATGGGGAACTCATCCGCCGAAAGTGTTAACTCGTTCAGGATTGACTTTACGGGCCCCATGACCCAATTGGATGCTGCCTTGTAGTTATGCGTAAGCTTGCACAATTCTTCAAAATACATCGCGACATCTTTCGAATCTGTGATAACGTGCGCATCATATTCCGGCAGATGGTAAACCTCAACATACTTCAGGTAAAGCTCGCGCGGTATCGCGGGCATTGTCGCCCTTATTTCCTCCAACCATTTTTCTGAAACAATAAGTGGACTAAGATCGGGATCGGGAAAGTACCGGTAATCATTCAGTTCCTCCTTGGTACGCATGCCGTAGGTAAGTCCTGTGCCAGCGTCAAAATTGCGCGTTTCGGAAACTATTGCGTTTCCCTTTTCCACCTCCAGGATCTGCCGTTCAATTTCATGATCAATCGCGCGTTGAACGTTGCGAATGGAGTTCATGTTCTTGACTTCAACCTTCTTGCCATACTGTGTTGCACCCTTCAGCATGACAGAAATGTTTGCGTCACAACGCAGGGACCCTTCTTCCATGTTACCGTCGCAAATGTCAAGGTATCGAACCAGCTTACGTATCTCCGTGAGATAAGCATATGCTTCATCAGAAGTTTTCAGATCAGGCTGGCTTACGATCTCGATCAGTGGTACTCCTGCCCTGTTGAAATCAACGAGCGTGTCGAGTTCTGCCGCAAGGTGCATTGATTTGCCCGCATCCTCTTCGATATGAATGCGATGTAATTCAATGTTGCGGACGCCATCTTTAGTGTCTATTGGCACATAACCACCCACGCAGATCGGTGTTCTGTCCTGCGTGATCTGATATCCCTTTGGAAGGTCCGGATAAAAATAATTTTTCCTGTCGAATATATTAAAACGCGTGATGGTGGAATGACAAGCCAATCCCATTTTGATGGCATACTCAACGACCTTCTTGTTTAGTTTCGGCAATGCCCCAGGGTGGGCAAGGGTAATGACGCCAACATTTGTATTAGGGAGGCTGCCGTACTCAGTAGAGTCGGCATTATAGATCTTGCTGCGCGTAAGCAGTTGCGCATGGACTTCGAGTCCGATGACTGCCGTGTATTTATCTCTTATTAATTTATCCATGCTCCATACTTAACTTCCATCCAACAATCATTCACCCGTTAACAAGCGATGAAAACGAATTTATTTATCGATCAATTTACGTGCTTTTTCCAAAACGGCATCCAGGCCATTTAGGTTCTTGCCCCCGGCTGTCGCAAAAAAGGGTTGACCTCCACCGCCCCCATCAATTTCCTTTGACAGCTCTTTCACCATATTTCCCGCGTGATACTTCTGTGATTCAGCCAGTTTCGATCCGATCATCACGGCAACGTGAGGTTTGTTATCGATTTCAGCAGCCAGAATCATCATAAGGTCGTCGAACTGGTTGCGTAGACCATAAGCGATATTTTTTAACGACTCGTTGTCTGGTAAAGAGATCTTTTCAATAATGAGACTGAAACCATTGCTTTTCAATACGCGCAAAGCAAGCCGATCCTTCATCGCATTCGCCTGCTCCTGATAAAGAGCCTGCAACTTTTTTTCCAGCGCGTGTTTCTCCTCCTGTAAATTCTTCGCTGCCGAAACAAGGTCCTTTGGATTTTTTAATATTGCTTTGAGCTGATCCAGTTTATCGGCCATGTCAACAACATACTTGTCGGCTTCCCGGGCTGTGATGGCTTCTATTCTTCTTACGCCGGCCGCCACTGAACTTTCTGAAATAATCTTGAATAACCCTATCTCACCTGTCGCAGCAACATGCGTGCCCCCACAAAGCTCGACAGAATAAGCAGGATCGAACGTAATAACGCGCACGAAATCGCCGTACTTCTCGCCAAACAAAGCCATTGCTCCTAATTTCTTAGCGTCCTCAATAGGAACATTGCGCTTTTCATCGAGCACAATGTTGTCGCGCACTTTTTCATTTACAATTTCCTCCACCTTTCTGATTTCTTCATCTGTCATCGGTGCAAAGTGGGAAAAATCAAATCGCAGGATCTTGTCATTAACAAGAGATCCCTTTTGCTCAACATGTTTGCCCAGAACCCTTCGCAAAGCAGCGTGCAGCAGATGCGTGGCCGAGTGATTATCAGCACTGAGCGTACGCTTAAGCTTATCGACCACTGCGTAAAACGTTGAACGCAGATTTTCAGGTAGCCGTTCCGTGATGTGAACGACAAGTTCATTTTCCTTCCTGGTGTCAATCACATCAATCCTTTCATTGGAACTCTCAATGAACCCTGTGTCCCCAATTTGCCCACCGCTTTCAGCGTAAAAAGGCGTACGGTCGAAGACCAACTGAAAAAGCTCTTTGTTCTTCTGCTTAAGCTTACGGTATTTTATAATTCTTACATCGGACTCAAGTTGGTCGTATCCGATGAATGAAGTCTTTTGATCTTCTCCAATCGTTATCCAGTCACCGGTTTCTTTTGCAGCATCTGATTTTGAACGGCTCTTCTGCTTAGCCATTTCCATTCTGAATCCCTCATCATCAACAGAGAAACCTCTTTCTCTGGCGATAAGTGAGGTTAAGTCCAGTGGAAACCCAAACGTATCGTACAATTCAAAGGCGACCTCACCATCCAGTTGCTTGTTCTTTAATTCACCTTCCAGCATTTCAATCCTTTTTAATCCTTTTTCAAGCGTCCGCAGAAAAGATGTCTCTTCTTCGAAGATCACTTTAGATACGTAATCTTGCTGGCTGTGGAGTTCCGGAAAGACATCTTTTAATTGCTTTGCCAGCACAGCGGTCAGCAAATGCAAAAAAGGTTGTTTGATAGAAAGGAACGAATAATAATATCTTACTGCCCTCCTGAGGATCCTGCGGATCACATAACCAGCGCCCGTGTTGGAAGGCAACTGGCCATCTGAGATGGCAAATGAAACTGCCCTGATATGATCAGCAATTACACGCATGGCGATGTCAGACTGTTCCGTGCTGGCGCGCATGGTCTGGACATCAACTCCACCTTGATAAGCGATACCACATTGCTGCGATATAAAACGTATCAATGGCGTAAACACATCCGTGTCGTAATTGGAACTAACGAGGTTGATAGCCCGGCAAAGTCTTTCAAAGCCCATGCCCGTATCAACATTCTTATTGGGCAAGGGTCTTAGCAAGGTGAGTGAAGACCGCAGCTTTTCGCGAGCGACCTTCTTATCCTCTCCTTTGTACTCAAGATCAAATTTTCCGAGCGCTGCGGAGCCGCCATTCTGCGGGTTCCAATAACGTTCAAACTCCATGAACACCAGGTTCCATATTTCTATGACCTGTGGATCATCATTGTTTACCAGCGTTGCCCCGGCTATCTTTTTTCTTTCATCATCGGGCCTCAGGTCCACATGAATTTCAGAGCACGGACCACATGGACCAAGATCGGCCATCTCCCAGAAGTTATCTTTCTTGTTGCCTCTGATGATTCGATCCTCAGGAACGAACGATCTCCATAGGTCAAATGCTTCCTGGTCGAATGCTAGTCCATCATCATCATCGCCTTGAAATACGCTCACATAAAGTCGGTCTTTTGGAAGCTGATAAACTTCCGTTAACAGTTCCCATGCCCAGCCAATAGCCTCCACCTTAAAATAATCACCAAAGGACCAGTTACCCAACATCTCAAACATTGTATGGTGGTAGGTGTCGATACCCACTTCTTCCAGGTCATTGTGCTTTCCGGATACGCGAAGGCATTTTTGTGTATCGGCGATCCTGGGACTTTTAGGCTCTGCGTTGCCAAGAAAAATGTCCTTAAACTGGACCATTCCGGAATTTGTGAACAACAAAGTGGGATCATTTTTCAACACAAGCGGCGCTGAGGGAACGATCGCATGACCTTTGCCTGCAAAAAAATCTAAGAATTTATTTCTTATCGAACCAGAATCCATCCAGGAGTATGTGTTTTAACTTTTAAACAGCCGAATTTTACTATATTTAACTTGCTCAAAAAGGGCAAGCCACAAAATTAAGCGCAGTTGACTGAGTATAAGCAGGTAGGAAGGTTTTTTTTATGGCATGTTGGCATATATATCGCTTATAATTAGTCAATCAAATGCGATTCTTCAAGCACAACTTCAATCCTGGAACGACCTCTCGAGGGCGTCTGCGAAGCCAATGGGCCAGCACGATGGCCTATTCCGCGAAATTGATTTTGACTGCTGCAACATTGTGTGCAATCATGATCGTACTTCATGATAATCTTATTGAAACAGCAGCTACCAAGCTGCTGAAGCTTGAGAACGCACAGTTAATAAAACATAAACCAGAACTGGAACTCCGGATATCCGCTGCGGAACAAACACTGAATAGCCTCAGGTCCATCGACAAAAATCTCAATAATCGTTTGTTTACATCAGCTCCTGTCGCCACACCAGAAGACGGAGCAGCGCTCATCAAACATAAAGTGTTGCTCGCAGGTGTTATGGATTTTCAAGCTGTGCTCGACATGGTCAAGAGTCGCTCTGACGAACTCGTGGAAAAATCTTCCAGAACGAATGCTATGTTCGGAGCAACGATCAAAATAACCAAGGAACAAATTGAAACGTTGCAATCTATTCCCACTATCCAACCGGTTGACAATTCCCAAATTGACTTGTTGGTTTCAGGATTCGGAGAACGCATCAATCCATTTCATAAAGGAAAGTACAATCATCCTGGTGTTGATTTCGCTGCGCCCCGCGGTTCCGCCGTGTACGCTACAGCACCAGGCAAGGTTAAGAGGGTCAAACGCACTACCCTGCAGGCTGGCTATGGTAACTACGTTGAAGTTGATCACGGCAATGGATTTGTCACGCGCTACGCACATCTTGAAAGCATCAGTGTAAAGCGTGGACAAACTATTTTCAAGGGTAAAGTTATCGGCGCGGTGGGTAGCAGTGGTGGCTCAGTGGCGCCGCATCTTCACTATGAGGTCATGATATCCGGTGAACCTGTCAATCCAGTAAATTATCTCATAGAAGGTCTGACAAGTCATCAATATGGCGTACTGCTGCTTCATGCTGGAGAACAAAATCAATCTTTGGACTAATGAAGGGAATGAAACATAGCGATCACGTTGACATTGGCGAAAACGCCGACGGGCCGGATGCATCGACATGGCGCGCCAAAGTGTTATTCCTGACCCTTTCTGTGTTGCTGGCATTCGGCTTCTATTTCGTGTTCACCAGTTTTTTCGACTCGGTTGAGGACCAGGTACTGAAAGAAGAAAACGTTGGGCTGAAAACGCAGCTACAGATCCTGGAGGATCGCATCAACAGATCTGAAAATGCACTGAGCGGACTCATCGAAAAAGACGACCATAATTATAGGGTCATATTGGATACAGAACCCCTACCTGCTGAAGTGCGCAGGGGTGGCTCCGGCGGTAGTGAAAAATTTGACCGGGACGATCTTTCAGAAGTGCCCGCAGTGCTTCATGATTATGAGGCTTTAGCCAAGCTAAAAAGTCAACTCGACGTAGAGGTGCAGTCGTACAAAACCCTGCAATCCCTGTTAAATGAAAGGATTCGAATGTGGGCATCAAGGCCTGCCATTCAGCCAATTAACAATAAGCAGTTAAATCAATTACACATGCGTTTCGGCGCCCGTATGCACCCCATATTCAAGGTTGTAAAAGAGCACAATGGGCTCGATTTGTCGGCTCCCAAAGGCACTCCGGTTTACGCTACCGGCGACGGCAAGGTTATCCGGGCGAACAGGTCAGGTACCTACGGCAAGGTCATTTACATCAACCATGGACATGGGTATGAAACACGCTATGCACACCTCTCCTCTTTTGGGGTGAGACCAGGTCAAAATATCCAACGCGGACAGATCATCGGTTACGTTGGAAGCACCGGAACGTCGATGTCGTGTCATCTCCACTACGAAGTACTGTTTAACAACAAGCACCTCAATCCAATTAATTTTTTCCAAAGGGATCTCAGCAATACGGAATATGAGCGACTGATAGAGATGGCGGCAGTGCAAAACAGGGCATTGGACTAAATTCCCGGGCATGGTTGATTAATTTTCTTGTGCCCTATTTAAAAGTCATTTTCTTTGCAATCTCAATTACCCCTAAGCCCCAGGAATGCGCATCATTTTATTCATTGCTGTTGCACTATTATTTTGCTCAAACGCAGCGCAATCCCAATCGGACTCTTTGACTAATCTCAAGGATACGCTCACGATTCCCACAGATACCCTATCGCTTTCGCGTGACACTGTTACCATAATTGGTGTAGGTGACATTATGATGGGGACCAATTATCCGGAGGACAAGCTTCCTTCGGATGGAGGCAGGTTTCTTATGAAAGAGGTGGAGTCCTACCTCAGCGACGCCGACATGACTTTCGGAAATCTCGAGGGCACCCTATTGAATGCCGGGGGAACGCCTAAGACGTGCCACGATCCTAAAGTTTGTTATGTTTTCAGAACTCCGGTAAAGTATGTTCAAAATCTTACCCGAGCAGGCTTTGATATGATGAGCCTCGCTAATAATCACGCTGGTGATTTTGGAGAAGTGGGAAGAAGCAGTTCCATGAAAACGCTTGATTCTGCAGGGCTCAAACACGCTGGGCAATTGACGCAAAAGTTTGTCATTTTCGAAAAGGACAGCATCCGATACGGTCTGGCTGCTTTTGCCCCGAACTCTGGCTGCGTCGACATCAATGATCTGCAGGGTGCGCAGCTGCTAGTAGCCGCCCTCGATTCGCTGTGCGATATTACGATCGTTTCATTCCATGGTGGAGCAGAGGGTGCGCAATTTCAGAATGTTCCCAGAGCACATGAAATGTTTCACGGCGAGGACCGCGGCGACGTATATATGTTTTCACATGCATTGATTGACGCGGGGGCAGATGTCGTATTTGGTCATGGCCCACATGTTACACGTGCCATTGAGGTGTACAAAGAAAGATTTATTTCTTATAGCCTGGGCAATTTTTGTACGTACCGTGGCATCAGCGTTAACGGTATCAATGGCATCGCGCCGATCGTGAAAATCTACACAGATCGGCACGGTAAATTCTATCAGGGGAAGATCATTCCGACCTACCAAACCTACGGGACTGGCGTTCGGATAGATCCTCTGAATCAGGTCATTAAGAAGATTCAAGAATTGACAAAAAAAGATTTTCCTGAATCACAAATTCAGATTGCCGAGAATGGTTTAATTACTTACCTTGCTCAATAACATGGCTTATAAGGAAAAGGAAATCGAGAAACTTTACTACTCCATCGGAGAGGTTTCTGAAATGTTTAGCGTAGCTCCATCATTGATCCGTTTTTGGGAATCGGAGTTCGAACTCATCAAGCCTAAGAAAAACAGAAAAGGGAATCGACAGTTCACCAAGGAAGACATCGATCATGTCCGCACAATCTATCATCTTGTGAAAGAAAAAGGTTTTACACTTCAGGGTGCAAAAGAAATGCTTCGCAATGATACACAAGCTGTTCGTGACAAGATGGAATTCATGGATTCCCTCAAGCGCGTGCGCAGCTTCCTGGTCGAGCTCCGCGAAAAACTTTAGGAAGCACTTTGGGAAGCACTTTTCTCATTTCTCAGACAGGCTAGACTTCTTACACCAGGCATCATCAATTCCTGGCATCCTTTCAGTCACGTTGAAACCGTTAGCTATCACGTATGGACCAAAACCGTTTGGCGCTTTTGGCGCTGCATTTCATTCCCGGTATCGGCGATCATATGATCCGTCAACTGATCAGTTATTGCGGCTCTGCTGAAAAAGTATTCAAGACACCCAAAGGAAAATTGCTGAATATCCCAGGCATTGGCGAGGTGACGGCCAAGGTAATTCAACATGGCAATCCTTTTCACTCCGCCGAAAAAGAAATCCGAAAGGCCGAGCGCGCGGATGTCCAGCTCATATTCTTTACTGATAAGCATTACCCATCGAGACTTAAACAAATTGAAGATGCGCCGTCGTTGCTATACGCTAAAGGCAAGATTGATTTTGAAGCAGCGAAAACAGTTGGCATCATAGGTACCCGGAGGTCTACAGAATACGGAAAGCAATGCACCGCAGAATTGATAGCCGGATTGGTGCCCCATCAGGCGCTCATTGTAAGCGGTCTGGCTTACGGCATAGATATACAGGCCCACAAGCAGGCCATTATGAATAAATTGCCAACGGTCGGTGTAATGGGTAGCGGGATCGACGTCATCTATCCCGCTTCACACAGTGACGTGGTGAGGACCATGCTGCCTCACGGTGGTATCATCACTGAAAATCCATTTTCTACCAAGCCCGACGCTCACAATTTCCCGGCGCGGAATAGAATTATCGCTGGCCTGTCAGATGCCATCGTTGTGGTTGAAGCAGCTGAGCGTGGTGGCGCTCTCATTACCGTCGATATCGCCAATAGTTATAACAAGGAAGTATTTGCTTTTCCAGGTGATATCGGAAGGAGCTTTTCCGCCGGATGTAATAACCTCATCAAGTCAAATCGCGCACACCTGATCACGTCTGTTAAAGATCTTGAGTTCATGATGAATTGGGATCTCCAGAATCCTAAGGTCAAAAAGGAAGAAACGTTTTCTCTCGACGCGTACAATCCGGACGAGCAAGTGATCCTTAAGCTGCTCCTTGACAACAACAAGCAGCTTCACCTGGATGAGCTTAGCTGGCGCAGCACAATACCCGTGAGCAGGCTTGCATCACTCCTGCTGGCACTCGAGTTCAAAAACGTAGTATTGTCGCTCCCTGGGAAGATTTATAAGCTCAAAGGGATTTAGGTCCCTCAGTTCTCCTTTTGATTATTGCAACGTTCCTTGATCACTTCATAGGCCTTCAGATCACCGAGCTCTCCGGCCTTGCTAAGGTCGAGGCACCCATTCTTCATGTCGCCGAATTCCAGGCGAAGAATACCACGCATATAGTAAGCGTCTTGATTTTTCGGATTAATCTGAATGATCTTCGAACAGTCATTGATCGCATCTTCGTACGCCAAAAGGAACTGCTTAGCTTTTCCCCTGTTAAAGTATGCCTCGATATTATTCTCGTTAAATGAAATACAAGAAGTGAAGTCAGCAATAGCACCATAGTAATCCTGAAGCTTCATCTTAATATTACCACGAGCAAAGTAAGCGTCGGCAAACTTCGGATTTTTTTCAATGGCGGTGTTGTAGTCCTTCATTGCACCATGGCGATCATCGAAGTTGTCTTTGATATTGCCCCGTATGAAATATGCCGGTGCATATGCAGGGTCTATCTCCAATGCCTTGTTCAAATTAAGAAGAGCCTCCATGAATTCATTCCGCTCATAAAGTTCCCTTCCTTTTTGGGTGAGGTCCTTCGGGCTTTGCGAAAAAACTGCCGAGCCAAGCAGCACAAAGCATATTACACCATATGTACGAATCATAAAAAATATTTTTCCAAAGTTAAGTTATATTATATGTGATCAGCAACTCTCATCAATTAGCAACACGCGGGAAGATCTCATCGGCGATTTGCATGGCGCGCAAAAACTCTGCTTTGTCGATCCCTGTTGGTATGCCTTTAGATTCCATATACGCGATGATCTGCTCCGTCGCAATGTTCCCTACCAATTCGTCCTTCGCCATTGGGCATCCTCCATATCCTTTTAAAGCGCCGTCCAGTCTTTTGCAGCCGGCTTCTAATGATGCCTTTATCTTCTCGAGCGCTGTATCCGGTGTGGCATGTAAATGAATACCTAACTCCGTTGATGGATAAGTGGCGCTCAACGAAGAGAACAGCATTCTGATATGCTCTGGTGTTGATACACCGATCGTATCGGCGATGGATATGACGTCGCTTCCCAATGTCAGCATGATATCGACAAAGCTTTCAACCAGATCGACGTGATAAGGATCTCCATATGGATTCCCAAACCCCATGCTGATGTAGACAACAAGTTTTTTTCCCTTGCGAAGGCAAATGTCTTTAATCTCCTGTAAGGCATTCAATGCCTCGGGGATTGATTTGTTGGTATTGCGGCGTTGAAATGTCTCTGATATTGACAAGGGAAAACCAAGGTATGTTATGCCCTCCAGCGCGGCTGCGTCGATCGCACCCCGCGCATTGGCTACGATCGCTAATAGTTTCGAAACCGTGTTATCCAACGAAAGGCCACGGAAGACTATCGACGTATCCTTCATTTGAGGAATCGCTTTCGGCGATACAAAGCTTCCAAAATCGATTGTATCGAATCCGACTTTCAAAAGTTGATTGATGTATCGTACTTTATCGGCAGTTGGTATGTACGCATCAATACCTTGCATAGCATCCCGGGGGCATTCAACAATCTTCATGACGCATAAGGCATTGAATCATCATTTTTTAAACGCAAGTAAACAGAGGTGAAAGGAAAATATCTGCAATTATCGGGGTATAAGGCACTTCGTCCCCCTTTTCATCAATAATGTGAATTTAGAAGGATTAATTCACCTCTCGAAACCTTTTTGACTATGGCATTACCCGAATATGGCGGCACGCTTGGAATTAAGAGAGCTGCCCATTTACTCAGAAGGGCAACATTTGGTGCGACAAAACAGCAGATCGATGCATTCGCCGCATTTACACCGGCGCAAGCTATCACTGCCTTATATCATCAAGCATTGCCCGATCCTGTCTTGCCCATTGACCCCAAGACAGGTCAGGAATGGGTGTTGTCAGGTGTAACGGATGCAAACAGCGATGGTGGCGACCTGGAATCATTTTTTAAGCGTTGGTTCATCGGACAAATGATGAGTGTAGGTATTGCTCCTTCACTCTCTCTTGCTTATTCGGCGAGAGAACGGCTTGTATTTTTCCTGCACACGCATTTTACAACCATCACATCTAAAGTTGGAAATAGCCGATCTCTCTATTTTCAAAATCAACTCCTCAGATTGTTTTCACTGGATGCTTTAAGTTCTGATCCCGATGTCAACTTAAAGAATCTTACCGTGAAGTTAAGCATCGACAACGCCATGCTGCGCTTACTCGATGGCAATGAAAACGTAAAGGGAAACGTTAACGAAAATTACGGACGGGAACTGCTCGAACTTTATACCATAGGTCGCGGACTCGAGGGAACATTGCCACCCTCTCCAGGACCTGGGGATTATATTCTCTACACTGAACAGGATGTGAAAGCGGCGGCGCGTGTTTTATCGGGATGGGACATTGACGACACCTTCTCGGTAACAGACGTCGATACTAATCTAAGACGAGGAACGGTTAGAGGCTCAACCCTGAATGCCTCATCCCATGATAATGATCCTAAGCAGTTCAGCGCCCGGTTTGCCAATACTGTCATTCAACCGGACGTTACCTTGCTCAATGGAAGCAACCCAACAGAGGCCAGCGCATTGGATGAAATCGTGCAGCTGGTCGACATGATTTACACCAAGCCAGAAACTGCTAAGAACTTTTGTTGGAAACTCTATAGGTTCTTCGTGTACGCCCCTCATACACCGGCAGAAAGTCTTACTATCGATGGCCCCATCATTACCGAGATGGCCAACCTGCTTATCAGCAGTAATTACAAGATTCAACCTGTTATTGAAAACCTGCTTCGCAGCCAACACTTTTACGAGGCGACAGGAGCAACTTTTACCGATGATAATTTTGGTGGAATCATCAAGAGCCCACTTGACCTGGTAGTTCATACGCTTCGGTTTTTCTCAGTTCCAATCACAGATATGGCAACCTCACCCGGTGACTACTATGATCAGTTGGGTGAAGTGCTCAGTAACGTTACTTCCCAGGCCATGAACTTTTATGAACCGTACGACGTGGCAGGCTACGATGCCTACCATCAGTTTCCGATATATCACCGCTTTTGGATAACACCCAATACGCTGGCGAACCGATATAATTTTATACGCAGTGTTATTTCATCGGCAGAGTCAGGAATGCTCAAAGTGAATGTTTACGACTTTGTGAAGAACAACATTCCGAATGGCATTGCCGCTGACGCCAAATTGCTTGTCATGGAGTTAGCTAAGTACCTGCTGCCTGTAACGGACAATTTGACATTCGATGATGCTACTGACGACCTTTCAGGATTAACCGCGAAACGCGTGAACTATTTTAAGGAACGATTTTTACAAACTTTCGATGAGGCTTATTGGACCACGCGCTGGACCGAGAATGCCGGAGATTTGAGGGATCAATTAGAGTACCTGTTCAACGCATTAATGCAGTCACCAGAATATCAACTTGCCTAAAGCACACCTGAGATGAACAAATCAAGAAGAGATTTCTTAAAGAAGCTTCCATTGGCGATGAGTATCCCCTTCACCATTGGAGGTATTCCCTTGCGTGTGCTTGGAGAAGGTAACTCATTAGCACGCATGGCTGCAGCCAGCAATAATGACCGCGTACTGATCATTCTTCAGTTGGCCGGTGGTAATGATGGCCTGAACTGTCTTATACCTGTCGAACGCTACGATGAATATTATAACCGCCGCGCCAACATCGCCATACCAGCAAAGAACAGCGCGCGAAAATATATTCCACTAGACACAACTATCGCTGCCGATGCTCAGGTTGGATTGCATCCTGACATGCAGGCCATGAAAGGACTGTACGATAAAGGGCGACTTACTGTCGTGCAAGGTGTGTCATACAAGAACAACAACGGATCACATTTCCGTGGCAGAGACATTTGGTTTATGGGCGGATCCTCGGATGATTACTATCAGTCCGGATGGGTGGGCCGTTACTTACAAGGTGAATTTGCCCCAAAAAAGTATCCAGATGAATTTCCAAACGCTGAGATGGAAGATCCATTGGCCATAGAAATGGGTAATGATGTTTCACTCATCTTTCACCAGCAAGGCAGCATCCCAACTTCAATTTCATTGAATGACCCGGCAAGCTTCGCGGAATTGGTCGGCGAACTCGAAGGCTTCCTGGATGAACAGGTCGATCCCCGTGGACTTCCTCCCGAATACCTTGAGGGCTCCCCTTATTATAAAGAACTCGACTGGATACTCAGCCTGGAAGACAAATCGAAAGACTATGCGCAGCGGATGTATGAGACCTATCTCGCCGGCGGCGCAGGAAGCGTAACATATCCTGAAACATATCCCTTTCATGCGCCTCAAGGGAGTTTAAGAAATCCATTGACGCCACAGCTCAAGTTAATTGCGCGAATGCTCGCTGGAGGATGCAAAACTAAAGTGTTCCTTGTTAAGATCGGCGGTTTCGACACCCATGCCGACCAGGTTGAAAAATACGATGCCACCATGGGCGGTCATGCCGCATTGATGTACCACATCTCTTCTGCAATGAACGCATTCCAGGAAGATCTCAGGGCGCGTGGGCTCGAAGAACGCGTGCTCAGTGTTACTACATCTGAATTCGGACGCAGGATTGATTCGAACGGAAGCTTTGGCACCGATCACGGTACCGGCGGACCACTTTTTATATTCGGTCGCGGCGTGGAACCAGGTGTTGTGGGAAAAGTACCGGACCTATCAACCGGAAATGTAGAGATGCAATTTGACTACAGGCTCATCTATGGCAACATCATGAAAGACTGGATGCTGGTGGATGAGACAAGATTGAATGATATATTTCCCGGGCTGATGACCGCAGCCGGTACATCGGACGGTGTAACGTTCGCACCACTGCCCCTTGCCCAGCAGCAGATCACGTCCAATGAAGGTTTCATTGGTAACCGTTTCGCGCTGAAAGAATGCTTCCCCAATCCGGCAAAAGAAAAAACGACAGTTAATTTCATGCTGAACGGAGCCTACCAGGTCTCGGTAAAACTGATCAACAATCAGGGTAAGGAAGTGAAGATCATGGTAGACGGTATATATGAGCCAGGCGAACATAAAGTCGAAGTTGATCTGACCGGATTGCCAGCGGGGCCATACGTTTATCAACTCAAGACCGGATTTTACAAAGAGTCAAAGAAACTTGTCATTTTAAAGTAGCACTGAACCCCTAGCTATGAAAAGTCTAACCCTCTTCCTATGCTGCCTGGCCGTTGCCATCGGTGTCTCCGGGCAGGAAAAAAAACGAAAGCAATCTACCTACAACAAGGCGAAGCAAAACAAGGAAGACAATAAGTTCCTCGATAAGCAATGGTGGCTGGGCTTCAAAGCAGGCGTCAACCTTTCGGGTGTGACTGTTGATAAGACTTATTCAGTTATCTCTCCAACAAACTATGAAGCAAGCACGATCGGCAAGCAGTATGATAACTTTAAGCTGATCGGTTCCCAGGCAACCATTGAAGTGTCATTCTACTTTAAGCGGTTCTTATTGAGTTTTCAGCCTACCTATCAATACAGCAGATTCTCATACGAGAACAATTTTGAATGGAATGCGCAAAACGCGGAAGGTGGGCAAACCAATCACGTTGAGCTAAAGTATGAACAGGAACAAAAGCTTGACTATGCCATTTTTCCATTACTCGTCAAATATGACATTTATGGCAATAGGTTAAGACCCTACGTGCAGGCAGGAATCTACTCCGCCATGCTGATCAATGCCACCAAGTCGCTTACAGCTTCCGGGATCGACAACGCGGCAGGAGGTGAAAATCAATTTCGTTCTGAGAGCGTTGAAGTGGGCGCCGATGATTTATTCGCTAAGTATCATTGGGGATTAATGGGTGGCGTTGGTGTTAATTATAACCTTGGAAATCACGTCCGGCTTAACCTCGACGTGATGTATAAATATGGTATGAGCAATATCTCATCCACGGAGCACCGGTACGGTAGCGACCGCCTTGCAGGTGTTGGCGATGCAATGGATGACCTCACCATGGATAACATTTCAATTTCACTGGGCTGTCTGTTCCCGCTTCGATTCCTGCAGAGCACTCTCCAAACTTTAGATAAATAATCCGGATTATTATGATAAAGAAAACATATCCAATCCTGCTTGTTTTACTGGTACTGTTCGCTGCTCTTTCATGCTCTGAAGAATCAAATCCCGAGTTTGATAAACAGACTTTCACAACGATCTTCGATAACAACAAGTTTGATGCATCTTATTTCCCCATCGACATGCGGCAAACACCAGATGGTGGATATATCATTCTTGGCGGCCGTAAGCTCACTGACGAAGCTGAATCTGATTTCACAGGGATATACCTGATGAAGGCCGATCATTTTGGAAATTTTGTTAAAGACATGGAAGTGGCCTCTACGTCAGTCAACCCTGTCGCCGATTTCGCAGAGTTTCAGACGAAGTATTACTTCCTTTGCATGGATCCAATTTCTCAACAGGCGCAGGTGGCAAGTGTGGACGCAAACCTTGAGAGCGTTAACATCTCTCCCGTTCAAGGCGGATTGACGTATCCCGCGGCGGCCTCTTTCGTAGATAATAATTTTATTGCCGTTGGATACAATAACGCCGACAAGCAAACAGTGATTGCCATTGTAGGTCCTGATGGCAGTGAACTATCATCTAAGGGATATACAATCGGCGTTGGCGAGGACGTTGAAAAACCCATTTTGCAACATTATCTGCGAACGGGAACCCAATATCCATTTGACGCCGGCAAAGCACCGAATGGACTATATTATTTCAATGGATTTTATAACTATACCTTTTCGCTTGTCTTTACGGATATGACCTCCGATGATCCGATCGGTGTTGTTGAGGGACAACGCGAGAACGGAGGCTTCAGCGCTGTGCTGCCTTTAACAGGAAATAAATTTGCGCTATCCCGTTTCAACTTTGGTGACAACTTTCTCTTGCCTAACAATACGTTGCCAACTTCAGGCATTACGCAGACGACCGATCTCGGGGGTTACAGTCTTCCGGAACTAGTATCGAATGCAAGGGTGAGAATCCTCCGGGCAACAGTCGACACGAAGAATGTGTTAATCTATGGAAGCGACACCAAATCAAAGCAGATTGGCCTTTTATATTATGATGAAAGCACTGGCGAATTCATTGGCAGCAGGTACCTGGGTTTTTCCAATCCATTTGAGATTGCCAGCCTTACGCAAACGGCGGATGGTGGATTAGCCGTATGCGGAACAACCTACCTTGCGGGACGCTTTCCCCGAATATGCATCCTTAAGATCTCGAAAGAAGAGCTTGCTGCAGATGCAAGCAAATAGAATTATGAGTTATGAATCATGAGTTATGAGTTCCACGGTGCCGTGGAGGGCACGCTTACGTTTATGCCGTCGACATAAACGGACTCATTAAAGCCGCCAACAGTAGAGCATTATCTAGCATCTGAGCGGTTTGACAGACCGAAGGTCTGAGGCCCCCTACACGGGGCCCCCCAAACTCATAACTCATGACTCATAACTCATAACTCTCTATTTCTTATCTTGCTGCGAACGTATCGTCCATGACCATTCTTGAAAATGTCGATCTCCGTCCGTACAACACATTCAACATCCAGGCATATGCAAGGTTTTTCACAGTCTTGCGCACGACAGACGACGTGCGCGAGTTGTTGGCATCGGATTTATTTCATCAAACACGCTATTTGATTCTTGGCGGCGGTAGTAACGTATTGTTTACGGAAGACTTTGATGGCTTGGTGGCGAAGGTTGAACTGAAGGGGATTAGTGTGGTACATGAAGACGACGAATCTACCAGTTTGCATGTTGGCGCAGGGGAAAACTGGCACGGCTTCGTAATGCATTGCATGAAGAACAATTTAGGTGGTGTTGAGAACCTGTCGTTGATTCCTGGTACATCCGGAGCTGCCCCAATGCAAAATATTGGCGCCTATGGTGTGGAGATCAAAGACGTAATAGCAAGTGTGGAGGCTATTGAGATAAGCACTGGTCAGGCTATTACCTTTAGCAATGATACATGTGAATTTGGATATCGTGAGAGCATCTTCAAACAGCGGGCCAAAGACAAATATGTGATCACCGCTATCAATGTACGTTTGAGCAATCGGGATCATAAGCTCAACATCAGTTATGGTGCGATAAAGGATACGCTGAAGGCGATGAATGTCACAGATCCAACAATTAAAGACGTGAGCGATGCCGTCATTCATATTCGGCGGACTAAGTTACCGGATCCAACCGTCCTCGGAAATGCAGGGAGTTTTTTCAAAAATCCCTCTATTACAATGTCATTGTTCGAAGCAATCAAAAAAGAAAACCCTTCGATCCCCTCCTATCCGGCGGTTGATGGTTTGATAAAGATCCCCGCAGGATGGCTTATTGAACAATGCGGATGGAAGGGAAAAACCATCGATCATATCGGTGTTCATGCTCATCAAGCACTGGTAATAGTCAACTATGGAGGAGGAAAAGGAAAAGAAATATGGGCGTTGGCAATGCAAATTCGCGATAGTGTTACAAAGAAATTCAACATCACACTTCATCCTGAAGTAAATGTTATCATGTAATAACTGTTCGACATCATGATGATTGCGTTGAATTTCACGACCTGTAAAAAATGTTAATCACAAAAATTTTCACTCAAAAATTTCTTGGAGTTAAATATTTGTTATAACTTTTGGTATCGTTTAACAAAAAATTAAATACGCTATGGCAAAAACAGCGAAGAAGTCAGCAAAAAAAGCAACAAAGAAAACTGCTAAGAAAGCTGCGAAGAAGAAGAAGTAATTAGGCAAAGCCTAAGGAAACTTTGCGTAGGGAAGTAAATCTGATTTACTTCCCTTTCGTTTTTTAAAACAGATAACAATCATTCTCAATCATCTCATCGCTCACCGTTCCACTTTTTATACATCTTAAGATAAAGTGAATGGCGTGCGCAAGCGATCCGGACTCCAGCCCCCCTATTGCTCTATGTTTCATCCGGTTGCAGAAAAAATCTAAATTTTATCCTTGTCTTACCCATATCATGCGCGTAACTTACTTTCATTATTCAACCAACCCGCAACACAATGGCAAAGACTTCCACAAAAACTCCGGCGAAGACGGCCACCAAGACGGCCGCGAAAAAGGCTCCATCTTCGTCAACCAATGGAGCATCGTCTATTGAAAAGGCTTCCAATGAAGCATTGACAAAATTGAAAACGCTGGCACTTGATCCCCAACTGCAAGCGGATATAGAATGGTGTCTGGGAAGCTATAAATCTGATCAAAATCCTGAAGGTCTGTACGAGATGGTGCAAAAAGCGATCGCTGTATTTATCTCCGAAAAGGAGAAAAAAACAAAAGGCATCACATCTAAACTGATCACGGATCTTGAGAGCGCACTAAAGGCGCGCTGATTCATTGCGTTGGTTAATAAGGTGCGGCCTCACGTAATCTATACGCTAAACGCTAGATCATGTGAGTGACATTGGATAGCTGGCCCTGGTACCGATCGACACCTACTCCGAATTTTCTAAGGAAATCTACCCCCTCGTCGGAAGGTATCCCCTTGTATTCTGCATAAGAATTTAAGTAGACGACCTTGTTGATCCCCATTGAATAGATAATTCGTGAGCAGGCCAGGCAGGGCGACAAAGTGATATATAACGTTGCGCCGGCTACGGAAGTCTTATTCTTGACTGCATAAAGAATGGCGTTCTGCTCGGCATGAATTGCCAAAGAACATCCACCTTTCGAATCACGAGGACATCCTACGTTTGGCCACTCTTCATCGCAGTTATGTGTTCCGGAAGGTGGACCATTGTACCCAATAGAGATGATCCTCGTGTCTTTGGCGAGGACCGCGCCGACGTGTCGCTTGATACAGTGTGAACGCTTGGCCAGGTTAACGGCCAATTCCATAAAAATGTCATCAAATTCCGGTCGGATCATGCCATAAAAATAAGATTCCCAATTTAGAAAGCAGCATGGTTTATGCAAGTAACTCGTGGTTGTACGTGAAATCACTATCTTTAAAACCTATGAAACGGTCAAAACTGCTGATTGGAATGGGCGTGTTGGTATTCTTTGCCGTCACGGCCGCCTATGCGCAGGACGCACCCGACAATAAAGACAGAACAAGCCCCCTGGCAATAGCGGCGATCCGATATAAAGAGGCTTACGTTAAGATCACATATTCACAACCTCAAAAGAACGGACGCGAGATCTTCGGCAAACTGGTGCCTTATGGCAAAGTATGGAGAACAGGTGCGAATGAGGCCACCGAAATAACCGTGACAAAAAACATTTCCCTGCATGGCTTCCTTTTAAAGGCAGGAACGTATTCAATATTTACAATACCGGATAAAGAGAAATGGACCATCATCATCAACGCAGAACTGGGACTGTGGGGAGCGTACAATTACAACGCGAGGCTCGACGTGCTGCGTTTCGACGTGGTTCCGCAGGTCTTGTCCACAGAAGTGTCTGAAGCATTCACCATCCAGTTCGACCAGCGCAACGAATCGGCGGACCTCATGATGGTTTGGGACAAAGTAAAGGTGGTTGTTCCTGTTAAGTTCTTAAATTGAACGCATGATAAGATTGCTCTTGTTATTCCTCTTGTGTAGTGTTAGCGCATATTCTCAAGACCTGGCTGAGCTTGACAGGAGAAATGGATTTAAAGATATCCACCTTGGCGCTGTGATAGATTCCATGCAGGGTTACAAGTTGCAAAAGGAATTCAAAGAGCACGACGAATATCCTGCCAAGCTGTACACCATCGAAAACCCGGCCTATGAATCCGTCGGAGAAGTAAAAGTCCACAAGGTTGAGCTCAAAACGTACAAGGACGCGATCTATGAGATCAGGGTTTTGGCCAGCAAAGATCCCAGGTTGATGAAAGCGCTAGAGTCGCTATACGGCAAAGCTGACTATGACATGAAAAATGACACATACTTTTGGAAGACGGATAGCATCGTATTGAAATTTCACTCAGAAGGCAAGAACAGACTGGAGTTGCTTTATATTTCACCAGGGATCCACAAGTCGATGAAAGAAGATAAGAATAAAAAGGTTGATGATATCGCCAATGATTTTTGATCGCCGCTTTACACTATGAAAAAATTGTTCATTCCATTCCTGTTGTTGACAACACTATTTCAACAATGCAAAACTGATAAAGTAACTACTACTGTAACAGGCAGTAACCTGTTGGATACTCAGTGGAGACTAACGGAGATGAACGGCGAACCGGTAATTACGCCAGACAATGAAAAGGTAGTTCATTTTATTCTTACGAAAGAAGGAAGCGAGTCCAACGTAAAGGGATTTGCGGGATGTAATTCCATAGGAGGCTCCTATATCCTAACGGGAAACAAAATTAAGTTTACGATAATTTCTACAAAAATGATGTGCGACGACGCGCACATGAAAATCGAAGAT
>Ga0193753_10001200_pt1 | contig 22652 bp, 24 predicted proteins | sample H1c2metaG_FD_144925 | JGI IMG/M metagenome (GOLD analysis project Ga0193753, IMG submission 144925) | Soil microbial communities from a riparian zone of the East river system, Colorado, United States - H1c2 | ecosystem: Environmental > Terrestrial > Soil > Riparian zone | place: USA: East... | reverse complement strand
GATGATCCAGCGGCTGGTCATCGCCAACCACTTGCTGAAGGGGGCGTGAGCCATGCGGCGGATCAGGCAGTGCGCGGCGGCGCTGGGGATCGGGCTGGCCCTGGTCGGGTGCGGCGGCGGACAGCAGCAGGCCGAGCCCGCGGGCGAGCCGGCCCTCGAGCGAGGCCAGATCGGCGATCAGCTCATCCCCGACGAGAAGTACGACGAGATCAAGGCCACCTTCGACCGCAAGGCCACGTCGGTGTCGCGCTGCTACGTCGAGGGGGTCGAGGCCGGCGAGGTGGACCGGAGCGACAAGGGCCACGTCACCGTCGGGCTCACCATCAACCCGGACGGCAGCCCGAGCGACGTGCGCGTGATGGAGAGCTCGTTCAAGTCGAGCAAGGTCGGCGACTGCGTGGTTCGCCACGTGAGCGGCTGGACCTTCACCACCCTGCCCAAGTCCCTGGAGACGTCACACACCTATGTCCTCGATCGCCTGTAAGAGCGCGGCGCTGGTGGCGCTGCTGGCCGGGGCGGCAGCCGCGGCATCAGCCTGCGGCGGAAGCGCCAAGGGCGCGGACGAGCCGGGCGGGGCCGCCGCGCCGTCGCAGGCGGCCGGGACCGCCGAGCCCGCGGACCAGGACAAGGACAAGGAAAAGGAAGGCCTCGAGGTCAGCGGAACCAGGGGTGTGCTGCAGAACGCCCAGATCCAGGCCGGGATCGCGCCGCGCGCGGCCGCGCTCGAGGCCTGTTACAAGACCGAGCTCAAGCAGAAGAAGTTCCTGAGCGGCAAGGTCGTCCTCCAGATCGATGTCGGCAAGACCGGCGAGATCAGCGGCGCGGGGATCACCGAGAGCGACCTGGGCGACTGGGCGGTCGAGCGCTGCCTGGTCGGGGAGGCGCGCGCGATGAGGTTCGCGAAGCCCACCGGCGGTGACGGTCAGGCCGAGTTCCAGCTGCCGCTCGACTTCACCAGCGATCAGCCCGCGCTGGACAGGTGGTCGGACGCCGAGGTCTCCGCGGTGACCTCGGCCAGGGCCGGCGAGCTGGGCGCGTGCGGCGCGGCTCCGGCAGTGACCGTGACCGCGTACGTCGGCAACCGCGGCGCGGTCCAGTCGGTCGGCTTCTCCGCGGCGCCGCCGGTCGCCGACGCCTGGGGCGAGTGCGCGGCCCGCGCGGTGGCCGGGTGGACCTTCGCCGACCCGCACGGGAAGACGGTGAAGGCCCAGTTCCAGGTGCAGGGCCGCTCCTCCGCGGGGACGCCATGAGGTTCGAGCTGACCGAGGAGCAGGCGCTGGTCGAGCGCACCACCCGCGACTACGCGGAGCGGGTGCTGGCCCCGCGCGCGGCCGAGCGCGACCGCACCGGCGAGTTCCCGACCCGCGAGCTGGTCGAGCTGGCCGGGTTGGGGCTGCTCGGCATCAACGTGCCGGAGGAGCTGGGCGGGGCCGCCGCCGGGGTGGTGGCCTACGCGGTCGCCCTCGAGGAGCTGTCGAGCGCCGACGCGTCGGTCGGCGTGGCGGTGTCGGTCACCAACATGGTGGCCGAGATGATCGTCCGCCACGGCACCGACCCGCAGAAGCGCGAGCACGTGCCGCGCCTCGCCTCGGGCGAGTACGTGGCCGGCGCGTTCGGGCTGTCGGAGCCGCACTCCGGCTCGGACGCCGCCGCGCTGACCACCTCGGCCACGCGCACCGCGAGCGGCTGGCGCCTGCGCGGCGCCAAGCAGTGGATCACCAGCGGCGACCAGGCCGGGGTGATCGTGGTCTGGGCGGTCACCCGGCCGGGCCAGGGCAAGCGCGGGATCTCGGCGTTCCTGGTCCGCGGCGGCGCGCCCGGCCTGGTGGTCAGCCGGCGCGAGGACAAGATGGGCCTGTGCGGCTCGTCCACCGTCGGGCTCACCTTCGACGACGTCGAGGTCGGCAACGACGCGCTGCTCGGCGACGAGGGGGACGGCTTCCGCCTGGCGCTCGTGGCGCTCGACGGGGGCCGGATCGGCATCGCCGCCCAGGCGGTCGGCATCGCGCGCATGGCGCTCGACGCGGCCCTGGCCTACGCCCGCGAGCGGACCAGCTTCGGCGCGCCGATCGGCAAGCACCAGGCGATCGGCAACATGCTGGCCGACAGCGCGACCTGGCTCGACGCGGCTCGCCTGCTGGTGCGGCGGGCGGCGTGGCGCAAGCAGAAGGGGATGCCGTTCGCCGCCGAGGCGGCCATGGCCAAGCTGTTCGCCACCGAGAAGGCCGGCGTGGTCTGCGACCTCGCGCTCCAGATCCACGGCGGGATCGGCTACACCCGCGACGTCCCGATCGAGCGCGCCTGCCGCGACGTGCGCGCCACCCGCATCTACGAGGGCACCAGCGAGATGCAGCGCCTGGTGATCGCGCGCCACATCATCAAGGAAGGGGCCCGCTCGTGAGCACCGACAGCGACGCGAAAGCCAGCGCCGGCGGGCGCAAGATCCGCATCCTGGTGGCCAAGCCCGGCCTCGACGGCCACGACCGCGGCGCCAAGGTGGTGGCCCGGGCCCTGGCCGACGCCGGGCACGAGGTCATCTACACCGGGCTGCACCAGACGCCGGAGATGATCGCGGCGGCGGCGGTGCAGGAGGACGTCGATGCGGTCGGCCTGTCGATCATGTCCGGCGCCCACATGACGCTGTTCCCGGCGGTCATCGACGCGCTGCGCGCGCGCGGGGCCAGCGACGTCCTGGTGTTCGGCGGCGGGATCATCCCCGACGACGATCTGCCCGAGCTGCGCCGGATCGGCGTGGCCAAGATCTTCAAGCCAGGGGCCTCGACCCAGGAGATCGCGAAATGGGTGGCCGAGGCCATCCCGGCGCGGACGCGCTAGCTGGAGCGCGGCCGCTCGCCGCGCTGGCCCTCGCCGTGTTGCCCGTCGCCGTGTTGATCGGCGCGTGTGGCGGTGGCGGTGGCGCGGCCAGGGCCCCGTCCGCGCCGCCCGTCGCGCCCGATCCGGGCGTCGAGGAGTCCGGCGCACCGGCCGACGACGCCTCCGCCGCGGCGGTCGCCGCGGTCGAGCGCGCGGTCAACCAGAACAACGCCGCCATCCACGGCTGCTGGGCCCGGGGCGCGGCCGACGACTTCCACCTGGAGGGCGAGGTGGTGCTCTCGGTCGTGATCGGCGGCGGCGGCGCGGCCGAGCGAGTCCAGGTGGTGCGCGACACCACCGGCGACGCGGTGCTGGTCGACTGTCTCAAGGAGCTGTGGGCGGCCAACCCGTGGCCGGCCGGCGTGTTCGCCGCCAGCGACACGATCCAGCTGCCGCCGTTCCGGTTCGGGGCGGTCGACGGGCAGAACGTGGTGTCGTCGAGGGATGTGCCGCGCCGCCCGCTCGGCGACGCCGGCCCGGCCGCGGCGTCGACCGCCCAGGTGCTGCTCCACCCGGACAACACCGGCAACGGGGCCGCCGCGATGACCTTGCTCGAGATGGCGCCGGGGATGAAGGTGCCGCGCCACCGCCACGCCGCTGCCGAGCTGCTCCTGATCCTGTCGGGCGAGGGCGCGATGGGCGGCCGCCGGGTGCGCGCCGGCGACGGCATCTACATCCCGGCCGGCGCGCCGCACCAGATCGACAACGACCGCAGCGCGCCGATGACGGCGGTGCAGCTCTACGCCCCGGCCGGCCCCGAGCGCCGCTTCCTCGGTCAGTCGGATCCCAGCACCCAGCCGGTCGAGGGCAAGGGGCGCTCGCCGGCGGTGCGGATCACCAGCGCGGCCCGGGCGCGCGCGTATCCGATCCTGGGCGGCAAGGGCAGGGCGCAGATCGTCTTCGACGCCGGCCAGGTGACGGACGATGCCGCCTCGCTGATCGCGCTGACGTTCGAGCCCGGCACCGAGGTCCCGGCCCACGTCCACGACGGCTCGAGCGAGTACCTGCTCCTGCTCGAGGGCAAGGGAGTCATGATCATCGACGGCGCCGAGGTCCCGATCTCGCCGGGGGACGCGATCCAGATCCCGAGCGGGATCGAGCACGGCTTTCGCGCCGCGCCCGGCGCGGTGGTCAAGGCGGTCCAGTTCTACACGCCGGCCGGCCCCGAGCAGCGCTTCAAGGGGACCAGGCGGTGACCGCGTCCGCCCCGCCGACCCCGCCGGCGCCGTCCAGCGAGCGCGCCCGCCAGGTCCTCCGCGGCGACGTGCGGGCCGGCGCGCGCCTCATGCGCGACCTCGACGACCGGGTCCCGTCCGCGCTGGTCGAGCTGCGCGAGCTCTACCCCCACACCGGGCGCGCCTACGTGCTCGGCCTGACCGGCAACCCCGGGGTCGGCAAGTCGACCGTGGTCGACGCGCTCATCGGCGCCTACCGCAAGGAGGGCAAGCGGGTCGGCGTGGTGGCGGTCGACCCGACCTCGCCGTTCACCGGGGGCGCCATCCTGGGTGACCGCATCCGCATGCAGCAGCACGCGCTCGACGCCGGGGTCTTCATCCGCTCGCTCGCCACCCGCGGCCAGCTGGGCGGCATGTCGCGCTCCACCTTCGATGTGGCGCTCGTGCTCGACGCCATGGGCTACGACCTGGTGCTGATCGAGACGGTCGGTGTCGGCCAGGACGAGATCGACGTCATGCGCGCGGCTCACACCACGGTGGTCATCACCGTGCCGGGGCTGGGTGACGACATCCAGGCGATCAAGGCCGGCATCCTCGAGACCGCCGACGTCCTGGTGGTCAACAAGGCCGACCGCGAGGGCGCCGACCGCGCGGTGCGCGACCTCATGCACATGCTCGAGCTGCGCGACGCCGATGGCGGCCGCCGCGACGTGGAGATCGTGAAGACGATCGCGGCCTGGGGCCTGCGCGACGGGTCCGGGATGGACGATCTGCTCCAGGCCATCGCCGGGCACCGCGAGCGGATGGCGTCGGGTCCGGAGGGAGAGCGGCGTGCCGAGGCGCGCGCCGCCGCGTACGTGGCCGAGCTGGTGAAGGGGCTGCTCGCCGACCGGGCGGCGCTCGGGATGGAGAAGGCGGGAGGCCTCGCCGAGGTGGCCCGAGCGGTGGCCATCCGTGCGCTCGACCCCTACACCGCCGCCGATGAGATCGTTCGGGTCCTCGACAAATAGTTGATTCAACCGAGGATCTGGCGGCTGACGGCGGCTGCCGCGTATCGCGGCAGGCCCGCACGGCCCACCGGGGGCGTGCTACGATCACGCTTCAACGGGGCGCCTGGAGCCCTGGAGGTTAGCTTATCCCATGATTCGTATTGTGTGCCTCGCCGCCGCTCTGGCTGGCCTGGCTGGTTGTGGACTCATCGACTCCGAGATGGCGACCGTCGATCTCGACCTGCCGGAACAGCAGGTCATCGTCGACACCGCCGACTGGGAGCTGACCGACGAGGGCCAGATGCCCGCGGTCGAATGCGCCGAGACCCCGCACGTCTGCGCCAACCGCGTCGACACCTGGTGCGGGGCGAACGACATCTGTGCCGCCTCGTGCAACGGCAACACCTGTGAAGTCAACATCTTGGTCTCGCTCTGGCACACCGTGGACCTCGACGCCGAGGCGCCCGAGCTCCAGCAGCTGGACGGCCAGCCGCTGGTCAACGTGATGATCGACCGGGTGGCATTCACCGTCTCCGACAACACCCTCAACATGGCCACCCGGCCGCTCACCGTCTCGATCGCGCCCGAGGGGGTCATCTCGACCGCGGGCCGCGACGCCCAGGTGATCGGCACGATCCCGGCCATCCAGCCGGGTCAGACCATCGACGACGTCGATCTCGAGCTCACCGCCGACGGTCGGGTCACCCTGGCCGAGCGCATGAGCACCTACCAGGTGCCGTTCAACGTGATCGTCGGGTCGACCGTCGCGCTGCGCGCGGGGGACGATGTGCCGAGCGGTCGGCTGGTGGCCGGCATCCGGGTCTCGGCTCACGCGCGCACCGGCCTGTGACGCGGGGCGCGGCGAGCGGCGTGCGGGTATAAGACGGCCGTGACCGCGCCCTACGAGGCCATCATCGCCGGCGCCGGCCCGGCCGGCGTCGCGGTCGGCGCGCGCCTGGCCCAGCACGGGCGCGGCGGGCGCATCCTGGTGCTCGACCGGTTCCGCTTCCCGCGCGAGAAGCCGTGCGGCGGGGCGCTGACCGGTCACGCCGAGCCGGCCATGGCCGCGCTCGACCTGACCCTGCGGGTGCCGAGCTGGCCGTGCGGCGCGGCGCGGGTCCGCTTCGGCGCGTTCGAGCGGGTGGTGGCGATGGGGCGAGCGGTGCAGGTGATCCGCCGCCGCGATTTCGACGCCGACCTGGTCGAGCAGGCGCGCGAGCGAGGCATCGAGGTGATCGAGGGGGAGGGCGTCGAGTCGTACGCGGTCGAGCGGGACGGAGTGCGGGTGACGACCAGCGCGGGCCGCGAGCTCCGCGCCGAGGTGCTGATCGGCGCCGACGGCGCGGCGTCGGTGGTGCGCAAGCACCTGGGCGGCCCGAGCGAGGACGCCGGCCGCGAGATCCCGCACCGCCTGTTCCAGATCGAGGTCGACCTGCCGACCGACCAGGCGCCGGCCATGCTCTACGACTTCACCCCGATGGCCCACGGGCTGCGCGGCTACCTGTGGATCTTCCCGGTGCCGGGCGCGCGCGCCAACCTCGGCCTCATGCACTACCCGACCCGCGCCCCGTCGAGCCGGCGCGGCGGGCGCGAGCTGGTCGAGCTACTCCGCCGGGGTCTCATCGACCACGGTGTGGACTTGCCGGCCCGTGGCACCCGCGGCTGGCCGGTGTGGGGCTACGACCCGCGCCGCCCGGTCTCGGCCGCGCGCGTGGTGACGGTGGGCGACGCCGCCGGCATCGACGGGCTCACCGGCGAGGGCATCGCGGTCGCGATGGAGCAGGCGATCGTCGCGGGCGACGCGGTCGATCGCGCGCTGCGCGAGCGCCGCTTCGACTTCGGCGGCTACCGCCGCGCGCTCCGCCGCGCTCCGGTCGGGCGAGAGCTGGCGCTCGATCGGCGTCTCGCGCGCCTGTTGTACGACACCGACCGGTGGCTCGACTGGCTGGCGCTGGTCCTGGTCGATCCTGACATGATCGAGATGTACGCCCGCCGGGTCGATGGCACCGAAATCCTGGCGGATCAGAAGCTTCGCCTGGTCCGCGCGCTGGCCGGCCAGCTGGTCCGCGGCCGCCGGCGGCGACGAGTCCTGGAACAGGCGAGCGGCCTGGCCCTGTTCAGACGAGCCGCGTGACGTTACGCTGCGGTCAGGGCGACGCCGACACCCGATGGTAGAGCTCACGATCAGGGGGGACAAGCTGCGGCTCCAGGTGAAGGGCCTGGATCGCCTGTGGGCCATGCGCAGCCGGCTCGAGATCCCGCTCTCCTGCGTGCGCGGCGTCAGGGCCGACCCGACGGTGACGCGCGGCCTGTGGAAGGGCGTCAGCGCGCCGGGGACGCACATCCCCGGCATCATCATCGCCGGCACCTTCTACCAGGACGACAAGCGCATCTTCTGGGACGTCCACGATCCGGAGATGACCGTCGTGATCGACCTCGTCGGACAGCGCTACGATCAGGTGATCGTCCAGGTGCAGGATCCGCAGGCCGTCGTGCAGTTGCTGCAGGACGCGGTTCGCGGAGTGCGCGGTCCTGACACAACCGCGGGCGGTGGCGACCTCGGTCCGTCTGCAGCTGCCCGCAACGGCTGAAAATCGCGCCCCCCATGTTTCAGGCCCACGGCTTGAATAGCAGGCCGTGGACGCGGTCGTACTGTTTTGCCCAAAGGAGGCTTTGTGAGGCTCATGAAGCTCGGTCGTCTGGCTTTGATTGCAACGTTGGCGCTTGGCTGCTTCGCGGCGGAGATCTCCACCGCCTCGGCGCAGTCCGGTGAAATCATCATCCGCACGGCTCCGCCGCCACCTCGCGCCGAGGCGCGTGGCTCGCTGCGAGCCGGGTACGAGTGGGTTCCGGGCTACTGGCGCTGGGAAGGTCGGCGGCACGCCTGGGTCAGCGGACACTGGGAGCGCGCCCGATCCGGCTACGTGTGGCAGCCGGCCCGCTGGGATCATCGCTACAACGGCTGGGTGTTCATCCCCGGCCGCTGGGTTCGCGGCAACAGCCGCCCGGCTCCGCTTCCGCCCCCGCGCGGTGGTGGCTACGATCGGCCCCCGCCGCCCCGTCAGGGTGGATGGAACCGCCCCGACTGGCGCCGGCAGGGCTGGCAGATGCTGGGTGAGCAGTGGGTGCAGGGCCGCGGGCGTCGCGCCGACCGCGACACGATCTACGTCGGCAAGAACCAGGGCTTCTTCAACCACGTGATGCTGGTGGCCGAGGAGAGCGACATCGAGCTGCACGACATCCTCATCACCTTCTCGAACGGGCGTACCTACCAGCCCCAGGTGCGCCACTACTTCCGCGAGAACTCGCGCTCGCGAGTCATCGACTTGCCGAAGGGGCCGCGCCACATCGAGTCGATCCAGTTCGTGTACGGCAACCTGCGTGGCGGCGGTCGCGCTCGCCTGCAGGTGTGGGCGAGGTAGCTCCGCCGCGCCGCGGGCCGAGCAGGGCGCGCCTCTACAGCGCGCCCTGCGGCCTGTGCTCGCCGAACACGCCGCGGAGGACGTCGGCGATCTCGCCGACGGTGGCGTGGGCGACGACCGCGCCCAGGATCGGGTCGACCATGTTCGTCCCGCCGCGCGCCGCGTCGCCCAGGCTGGCCAGGGCTCGATCGGTCTCGGCCTGGGTCCGACGGGCGCGGAAGGCGCGAAGCCGCTCGACCTGGTCCTGCTCAAGCGCGGGGTCGACCCGGGCGACCTCGACCGGCTGGGCGGTGTCGCTGCGGTGCTGGTTGACGCCGACCACGACGCGTTCGCCCGACTCGACCGCGCGCTGGTGCTCGTAGGCGCGCCGCTCGATCTCGCGCTGGACGTAGCCCTGCTCGATGGCGGCCACCATGCCGCCCAGCTCGGCGATGCGATCGAGGTATGCGCAGGCCCGCCGCTCGATCTCGTCGGTGAGCGCCTCGACCGCGTATGACCCGGCCAGCGGGTCGACGAAGTCCGCCACCCCCGACTCGTGGGCGATGACCTGCTGGGTGCGGATGGCCAGCGTCGCCGCCTCCGGCGTGGGCAGGCCGAGCGCCTCGTCGTAGGAGTTGGTGTGGAGCGACTGGGTGCCGCCCAGCACCGCGGCCATCGCCTGCAGGGTGACCCGCGACAGGTTGACCAGCGGCTGCTCGGCCTGCAGCGTGACCCCGGCGGTCTGGCTGTGGAAGCGGAGCAGCATCGACTTCGGATCGCGCGCGCCGAACCGATCGCGCATGAGGCGGGCCCACATGCGCCGCGCGGCGCGGAACTTGGCCACCTCCTCGAGGAAGTTGTTCTGGACGTTGAAGAAGAACGCCACCCGGGGCGCGAAGTCGTCCACCGCCAGGCCCGCCGCGATCGCCGCCTCGACGTAGGTGATGCCGCCGGCCAGGGTGAAGGCGACCTCCTGGACCGCGTCGGCGCCGGCCTCGCGGATGTGGTAGCCGGACACCGAGATCGTGTTCCAGCGCGGCACCTCGCGGTTGCAGAAGGTGAAGGTGTCGGTCACCAGGCGCATCGATCCGGCCGGCGGATAGATGTACGTGCCGCGCGCGGTGTACTCCTTCAGGATGTCGTTCTGGATGGTGCCGGTCAGCTGGCCGCGCGGCACGCCCTGCTCGTCGGCCACCGCGATGTAGAGACAGAGCAGGGTCGCGGCGGTGGCGTTGATCGTCATGGACGTCGACACCTCGCCGAGCGGCAGCCCGCCGAGGAGGACGCGCATGTCCTCGATCGAGTCGATGGCCACGCCGACCCGGCCGACCTCGCCGGAGGCGAGCGGGTGGTCCGAGTCGCGCCCCATCTGGGTCGGCAGGTCGAACGCGACCGACAGGCCGCGGCTGCCCTGCGACAGGAGGTAGTGGTAGCGCGCGTTGGACTCGGCCGCGGTGCCGAACCCGGCGTACTGGCGCATGGTCCACAGCTTGGCCCGGTACAGCGAGCCGTGGACGCCGCGGGTGTAGGGGAACTGGCCCGGCTCGCCCAGGTCGCGGTCGTAGTCGAGCCCGGCGATGTCGGCCGGGCGGTAGGCGCCGCGGATCTCGATGTCCGCGTCGGTGGCGGTGCGCTGCTTGCGTTCCTTCATCGCGCGGGCACCCGATCTAGAGCGTCATCGGGCGGAGGTCGGCGGCGCGGCGCAGGCGCGGGCCGGTCGCCTTGTCCACCTCGTCGGCGCTGACCCCGGGCGCGGTCTCCCGCAGGACCAGCCCGTCGGCGGTCACGTCGATGACGGCCAGGTCGGTGATGATCTGGTGGACCACGGCGACCCCGGTCAGGGGCAGCGAGCACTCGTCGAGGATCTTGGGGGCGCCCTCGCGCGTGGTGTGCTCCATCATGACGATGACGCGGCGGGCGCCGGCGACCAGGTCCATCGCGCCGCCCATCCCCTTCACCATCTTGCCCGGGATCATCCAGTTGGCCAGGTCGCCCTTCCCGGACACCTCCATGGCGCCGAGGATGCACATGTCGACGTGGCCGCCGCGGATCATCGCGAACGACTCGGCCGAGTCGAAGAAGGCGGAGCCGGGGATCTCGGTGATGGTCTGCTTGCCGGCGTTGATGAGGTCCGGATCCTCGTCGCCCTCGTACGGAAACGGGCCGATGCCGAGCATGCCGTTCTCCGACTGAAGCACGACCTCGACCCCGGGCGGGATGTAGTTCGAGACCAGGGTCGGCATGCCGATGCCGAGGTTGACGTAGAAGCCGTCGCGCAGCTCCTGGGCCACGCGCATGGCGATCTGCTCGCGGGTGAGGCGGTTCATGCGGTCCTCCGCGGCCTGATGGTCCGCTGCTCGATCGGCTTCTCGTAGCCCTGGCCCTGGAAGATGCGCTTCACGTAGATCGACGGGGTGTGGATCTGATCCGGCTCGAGCTCGCCGACCTCGACCAGCTCTTCGACCTCGGCGACGGTGATGCGCCCGGCCGCCGCCATCATCGAGTTGAAGTTGCGCGACGTCTTCCGGTAGACGAGGTTGCCCCAGCGGTCGCCCTTCCACGCCTTGACGAACGCGAAGTCGGCCCGCAGGGCGTGCTCGAGCACGCAGTGGCGGCCGCCGATCTCGCGGGTCTCCTTGCCCTCGGCGACCTTGGTGCCGAAGCCGGTCGGGGTGTAGAACGCCTCGATCCCGGCGCCGCCGGCGCGGATGCGCTCGGCCAGGGTGCCCTGCGGGTTGAGCTCGACCTCGAGCTCGCCGCTCAGGTACAGCTTCTCGAACACCTTGTTCTCGCCGACGTAGGACGAGACCATGCGGCGCACCTGGCCGGCGGCGAGCAGCACGCCCAGGCCCTTGTCGGTGGTGCCGCAGTTGTTCGAGATGATGCTGAGCCCCTTGATCCCGCGCCGGGCGAGCTCGTGGATGGCGTTCTCCGGGTTGCCGCACAGGCCGAAGCCGCCCGACATGATGACGGCGCCGTCGGTCACATCGGCCAGGGCCTCGCGCGCGCTGGGGTAGACCTTGTTCATCGGGCGGCATTGTATACGATGGCCGCGGTGGCGTTGGCGCTGGTGACCCTGACGACCGACTTCGGCACCGCCGACGGCTACGTCGGCGCGATGAAGGGGGTCCTTCACCGGCGCGCGCCCGGCGTGGTGATCGTGGACGTGAGCCACGCCATCCCCCGCCACGACGTCGCCGCCGGGGCGCACGCGCTGGCCACCGCGGCGCCGTGGTTCCCGCCCGGCACGGTGCACGTCGCGGTGGTCGACCCGGGCGTCGGCACCGGGCGGCGGGGCGTGGTGGTCGAGGCGGGAGGGCAGATCTTCGTCGGGCCGGACAACGGGCTGTTCGCGCTGGTCGCGCCGGCGCCGGACTCGGTGCACGAGATCGCGGCGGCGGAGTTCCGCGCCGGGCGAGTGTCGCCCACGTTCCACGGGCGCGACGTGTTCGCGGTGGCGGCGGCGCGGCTCGCGTGCGGCGCGGCGCCGTCGCAGGCCGGCCCGGCTGTCGAGCCGGCCGGGCTGGTCCGGCTCGGGGGCGGGCCGCACGGCAGCGATGGCGGGAACCGGGTCGTGCACGTCGATGGGTTCGGCAACCTGATCACCGACGCGGCCGCGGCGGGGGAGGGCGCGTCGGTGTGGGTGGGCGGGCGCGCGATCGGCCCGCTGCGCCGGACCTTCGCCGACGTGGCGCCGGGCGAGCTGGTCGCCTACGTCGGCTCGAGCGGCACCGTCGAAGTCGCGGTGCGCGAGGGCAGCGCGGCGGCGGTGCTCGGGGTCGGTCGCGGGGCGGCGATCGCGGTCGGCGTCGGCGCGGTCGGCGTCGATGCCGCGAAAGGGGAACGATCGTGACGGCGCGCGACGACGACCTCGAGCTGACCATCGACTCGCTCGCCGCCGGCGGCGACGCGGTCGGCCGGGCCGGCGACGGGCGCGTGGTGTTCGTGCCGTACGCGGCCCCCGGCGACCGGGTGCGCGCGAGGGTGGTCGAGAGCAAGCGACAGTACGCGCGCGCGGAGCTGATCTCGGTCGCGAGCGCGTCGCCCGAGCGGGTCGAGCCGCCGTGCCCGCTCTTCCGCGAGCGCACCTGTGGCGGGTGCGCCTGGCAGCACGTCGCCCATCCGGCCCAGGCGCGGGCCAAGCACGCCATCGCGGCCTCCGCGCTGCGCCGGCCGATCGCGCGCGGGCTCGACCTCCTGCCGATCGAGGCGCCGGTCGAGCCGTACGGCTGGCGCCGGCGTGCGCGCCTGCACTGGGACCGGCCGGCGTCGAGCCCGTCGGCGCTGATCGGGTTCGTGGCGCCGCGCTCGCACCGGCTGACCCGGGTCGACGCCTGCCCGCAGCTCGAGCCGGCCCTCGAGGGCGCGCTCGAGCCGCTCCACCGCGTGCTCGGGCCCGGCCTGTTCCAGCGCGGCGAGATCGATCTCCTGGCCAGCCCGTCCGGCGACGTGCAGGTGGCGGTGCGCGGTCCGTGCCAGCGGGGCGCGGCCGAGGCGCTCCTGGGCCAGGGCGGCGTGGTCGGCGTGATCCTGGGGCGCCACGTGTTCGGCGAGTCCGCCCTCGAGATCGAGCCAGGCCAGTGGGGCCAGGCCGATCGCTTCGCCCAGGCGTCGCGGGCCGGCAACCGCGCGCTCCTCGCCGCGGTCGACCGCGCCGCCGGCCCGCGCGCCGGGGCGCGGGTCCTCGAGCTCCACGCCGGGTCGGGCAACCTGACCCGCGTCCTGGCCGACGGCGCCGCCGGCGTGCTGGCGGTGGACGGGCGCCCGGGTCGGCCATCGGCCGAGCCGAACGTGGTGTGGCGGACCGGCGAGGTCGCGGAGGTCGCCGACCAGCTGGCCGCCGCCGGCGAGCGCTTCGACCTGGTCGCGCTGGATCCGCCGCGCGAGGGGGCGCGCTCGCTGTGTCAGTCGATCGCCGCGCTGGGGCCGCGCCGGATCGTCTACGTCTCGTGCGACCCGGCCACCCTCGCGCGCGACCTCGATCAGCTCGCCGAGCTCGGCTACGCCGCGCGCTGGGCCCAGCCGATCGATCTCATGCCGCAGACCGCGCACATCGAGGTGGTGGTCGCCCTCGACCGCGCCGACCGCCAGGCGATCACTCCACCTGGAACGGAGTGAAGCTGCGCAGCATCGCCTCGGCGGCGCGCCGCTCGGCCCGGCTGGGGCGCGCCCCCAGGCCGATCGACAGCACCACGCTGTGCCGGTCGAAGAAGAGGTAGCGCGACAGGACCCGCGGCGGGTCGGCCGAGCGCTCGTACCAGAGGTCGAGCACCGGCGTGCGCGCCGCCTCGCTGGCGCGCCGGCGGGTCCGGCGAAAGCCGGGGGTGGCCCGCTCGACCCCGCGCTCGACCTGGGCGGCGAGCTGAGCCGCGTCGCGCGCGCGCCGGGTACCGACCCCGACCCGGGTGATGGCCAGCCGCCCGCGCCCGTCCGGCGCCTGGTACGCGACCAGGGTCCCCTCCGGCGCCGCGGTCTGCCGCCAGCCGGGCGCGATGACGATCTGGTACTGCGCGGTGCCGTCGTGCAGCGACCCCGGCCGCGGCTTCCGGGCCGCGCCACCGCGCCGCTGCCCGCGCGCCGATCCGGCGACCACGGCGAGCGACGCGGCGCCGAGCGCCAGCGCCAGCGCCCAGCGGATGACTCGCCGCGTCCGGTCCGACCGGGCGCGCGTCGCGACGCCGCGCATGCGTCAGAGGCGGCCGAGCCGCCGGTTCAACGCGAGCGCGATGCGCCGCTGATCGGAATCGGAGCTGAACCAGTCGCGCGGGTAGGTGAACACCTGCTCGCCGGTCTCGATCATCAGGATCGGGCCGGTGCGGGCCCAGGGCACCGCGCGGCGCAGGAAGTAGGCGTGGCTCACCTGATCGAGCGACACCGTGTGCGCTTCCTTCTGGCACAGCCCATCCGGGAGGACGATCGAGTCGTCGCCGATCTCGATCCTCCCGGCCGGGTGGAGGAGCGTGCGCGCGAACCGGTAGATGTTGGCCGCGCTCATCCCGAGCAGCACGATGCCGAGCGCCTTGCCCACCGCGCCCAGCTTCCACAGGAGCAGCGCGCCGCCGACCGCGCCGACCAGGACCCAGCCGAAGTGGCGCCAGCGGCCGTGCTCGAGCTGGACCTGGAAGCTGGCCTCGCCGCCGCTCCGCCGGGCCGCCGAGCGCTCGGCCCGGGCCGCCTTGGGCTCAGCTCCAGTCACCCCAGTCTCCGGTGAGGGCGCGGACGCGCGCTTGGATCTCCTGGAGGTCGATTCGGGCAAGACGCCGGTTCTCCACGACGAGATCACCGTCTACCACGACATCGCTGATGGCGCGAGCCGACAGGGAGTAGACCGCGTTCTTGGCCAGCGCCTGGGCCGGCCACAGCGAGGGATCGGCCAGGTCCAGCGCGACCAGATCGGCGCGAAATCCCGGGGCAATCCTGCCCACCGGGAGGCCGAGCACGCGCCCGCCGAGCTCGGTCCCCATCGCGAAGCAGTCCTCCGCGGCGATCGCCTGTCCATCGGTGCGCGCCACCTTCTGCAAGAGGGCGCAGCTGCGCATCTCGTCGAGCACCGACACGCGGCTGTTGGAGCAGCCGCCGTCGGTGCCGAGCGCGACCATGACCCCGCGCTGGCGCAGGTCGACCACGTCGGTCACCCCGTCGCCGAGGAACATGTTCGAGGCCGGGCAGTAGGCCAGGCGGGCCCCGCGCTCGGCCAGGAGCGCGCGCTCGCCCTCGTCGAACCAGCACCCGTGCACCGCCACCATCGACCCGTCGAGCAGGCCCATGCGGTCGACCGCGTGGAGCGGACGGACGCCGTGGTGGGCCAGCGCATCCTCCACCTGGTACTTCTCCTCGGCCAGGTGGATGTGCCATGGGGTGCCGGCGTCGCGCGCGCAGCCGGCGCCCGCCTCGATCATCTCGCGCGACGCGCCGTGCAGGCTGTGCGGGGCGGGCTGGACCGCGACCAGGTGGCGAGGGTCGCCGGCGTGGGCGCGCGACAGCTCCTCGAAGTTGCGCACCGCGGTCGGCACGTCCTCGCGGTAGGCGGCCGGCGCGCCGTCCCAGTCGTAGAAGCAGCGGGCCAGGACCACCCGGATGCCGAGCCGGCGCGCCGCTGCGATCACCGCCTGCGCGTTCTCGTTGCCCTGGCGGTTGATGTAGAAGAAGTCGCAGACGGTGGTGACGCCGTGGAGCAGCATCTCGCCGAACGCGAACAGCGCGGCGGTGATCATCTCGTCCGGCCCCAGGCGCGGCGAGTAGCGGTACAGCGCGCGCTCGCGCCACTCGAGGAACGGCAGATCGTCGCCGATGCCGCGCAGGAGCGACTGGAAGCTGTGGTTGTGGGCGTTGACGGTGCCGGGGATGAGCGCGCGTCCGCTCCAGTCGATCCGGCGGGCGCCGGCAGCGCGCGGATCGGCCTCGACGGCGGCGTGGTCGCCGACCGCGACGATCTCGCCGTCCTCGGCCAGGACCGCGGTCGGCCCGCGCGCGGCGCCGTCCACCAGGGCGGCATCGGCGCGGATGAGCACGGCGTTCATGGACATGGCGGTTCCCCTGGTGGCGATCGCGGCCGCGCCGGCGCGGTGGACCGCTTTCGGTCTGGCGGATCCGGTCCGGGTGGCGGTTAATACTCCGCCGTGAGTCTCGTCGACGACGTCGCCGCCGGCAAGCTCGCGCCGGTCTACATCCTCAGCTCGGCCGAGCCGCTGCTGGTCGACCGCGCGCTGGCCGCCATCCGCGAGGCGGCGGTGCCGGCCGCGCTGCGCGCGTTCAACGAGGACGTGGTCGACGGGCGCGGGGCGAGCGCGGCGCGCATCGTGTCGGCGGCGCGCACGCTGCCGATGATGGCGGCCCGCCGGCTGGTCCTGATCCGCGATCTGTCGCAGATGCAGGCCGCCGAGCTGGGCGAGCTGGTCTCGTATCTCGACTCGCCCAGCCCCGAGACGGTGCTGGTCGCGACCACCACCAAGGTCGACAAGCGGCTCAAGTTCTTCGCCGCGGCCTCCAAGAAGGGATTCCTGCACGAGCTGGCCCCGCCCCGCGACCTGGCCGGCTGGCTGGCCGACGAGGCGCGTCGCCGCCAGATCGCGATCGCGCCGCCGGCGCGCACCCGCCTGGTCGAGGTGGTCGGCGCCGAGATGTCGCGCCTGTCGCTGGTGCTCGAGCAGCTCGCGCTCTACGCCGGCGACCGCCCGATCGCGGTGGATGACGTGGACGACCTGGTCGCCGACACCCGCGAGCGCTCGGTCTTCGAGCTGACCGACGCGATCGGCGCCGGCGACCGTCGGCGCGCGCTGGCCGCGGTCGCCTCGCTGGTCGATCAGCGGCAGAGCGCGATCGGGGTCATCGCCATGCTGGCCCGACACATGCGCCAGCTGGCGCTGTTCCGGGCCGGGCGCGACGGCGGGATGGGCAAGCCGGACCTCGGCCGCCTGCTCGGGGTGCCGCCGTTCGTGGTCGACAAGCTGGGCCGCCAGGCCGGCCGCTACAGCGACGCAGCGCTCGGCCGCGCGGTCGGCGCGCTGTCGGCCGCCGATCGCGCGCTCAAGGGCGAGGGCGAGGCGGGCAAGACGCTGGGGCGCGCGCTGACCGAGCGCGTGCTGCTGACGCGAGTGGTGGACCGCCTGGTCTCGCTGGGCGGTTAGCGCCGACGTCGCGGTATCGACGGGCCGCATCGAGCAGCCAGTCGGCGCGCCCACGGCGGGAGCCGCGAGCGGGGGAGCGGGGCCGCGCGCTAGGCGGCGGTGTTGTTGGCGCGGCGGGAGAGGCGCGAGATCAGGCGGGAGGCGGTGCGGCGATGCACCACGCCCTTGGTGACCGCCTTGTCGATCTGCTGGACCGCCGCCTTGATGAGGGCGGCGGCGTCAGCTGACTTGCCGTCGAGCGCGATGCGCGCCTTCTTGAGCGCGGTCCTCATCGAACCGAGCGCGAGGCGATTGCGCAGCGTGCGCCTGGGCGTCTGACGGTTGCGCTTCTCTGCAGACTTGTGACTGGCCACGAAATTGCTCCTCCGAGAGCCGTGGTCTGTACCGCGGGGTGGCCCGCACTGTCAAGCGGCCGGCCCGGCGGTCCTCCCGGGCTGGCTTGCCCACAAGACCTGTGGAAAAGCATGCGGAGATCTCTGTGGGTGGGAGGCGAGGTCCCAAGGATTCTCCTCGCTTGACGGTGGTTTGCTCAAAAAAGAGTCAGAAAAGTTGCCAGCTCCATCATGTGGCTTTCGCCTCGTCCCACAGCGCATCCATCTCGGCCAGGTTCGACTCCGACGGCGTGCGGCCGCGCTCGCGCAGGTGGTCCTCGACGTATGCGAAGCGCTCGGTGAAGCGCCGCGTGCACGCGCGCAGCGCCGCCTCGGCGTCGCAGCCGAGCTTGCGAGCCAGGCTGGTCGCGGCGAACAGGAGGTCGCCGAGCTCGTGCTCGATCGCGGCGCGGTCGCCGGATTCGACGGCGCGGTCGAGCTCGCCCAGCTCCTCGTCGACCTTGTCGCGGCAGCCCTGCACCTCGGGCCAGTCGAACCCGACCCGGGCGGCGCGGGCCGAGACCTGCTGCGCGCGGGCCAGGGCCGGCAGCGCGAGCGGCACCCCGGCCAGGGTGCGCGGGACCGCCGCTGCAGCGCGCCCGCGTTCCTTCTGCGCCCGCTCGCGCCGCTTGATCTCCTCCCACTGGGTGAGCACCTCCTCGGAGCTCTCGGCGTGGGCGTCGGCGAAGACGTGCGGGTGGCGGCGGATCAGCTTGTCGGAGATGCCGCGCACGACGTCGTCGATGCCGAACTCGCCGTCCTGCTCGCGCAGCGCGGCCTGGAACACGACGTTCATCAGCAGATCGCCCAGCTCCTCGCAGTGATCGGCCGGCGTGCCGGTCTCGAGCGCCTCGAGCACCTCGTACGCCTCCTCGATCAGATAGGGCCGCAGCGACTCGAGGGTCTGCTCGCGGTCCCACGGGCAGCCGTCGGGCGCCAGCAGGCGTCTCATGATGTCGCACAGGCCGGCGAGGCTGGCGCCCGGCCGGTCCCACGATTCGTCGGAGGCGGTCATCGCGCGGGAGGATAACCCGCCGGGGTTTCGCTCGATCCGCTTCGCCTCACCGGACTGTCGGATAGACAACCTTCACCCTGGCTGCTACAGCTTGGTCAGGAGGAGTCCCCTCGGCTTGAGCGCGAAGTCCGCCCCCGACCTGCGTCGCGAAAAGATCGCCTTCGACGACGCGGAAGCGTTCCGCGCGCTGTGCGGCGAGCACGGCCAGGGTCTCAAGCTGATCGAGCGCCAGGCGGGCGCCTCGCTGCACGTGCGCGGCAACGAGGTCACCGTCGAGGGCGATCCGCCATCGGTGGAGCTGGCCAGCGCGGTGCTGTCGCAGCTGTACGGGCTGGCCAGGCGCGGCTCGCCGCTCGGCTCCGACGACATCGTGCGCGCGGTGCGCGTGCTCAAGGCGGATCGCACCGCCGAGCTGCGCGACATCTTCTCCGACACGGTGCTGGTGCCGCGCCGCGGGCGGCCGATCGCCCCCAAGGGCCTGTCGCAGAAGCGCTACATCGACGCGGTCCGCAACCACGACATCGTCTTCGCGATCGGCCCGGCCGGCACCGGCAAGACCTACCTGGCCATGGCCCAGGGCATCCGGATGCTGCTCGACAAGGTGGTGAAGCGCATCGTCCTGACCCGTCCGGCGGTCGAGGCGGGCGAGCGGCTGGGCTTCCTGCCCGGGTCGCTCGAGGAGAAGGTCAACCCGTACCTTCGCCCGCTCTACGACGCGCTCAACGAGATGATGGACTTCGATCGCGCGCGCGCGCTCATGGAGCAGCAGGTGATCGAGGTCGCGCCGCTCGCGTTCATGCGCGGGCGCACGCTCAACGACAGCTTCGTCATCCTCGACGAGGCGCAGAACTCGACCAGCGAGCAGATGCGGATGTTCCTGACCCGGCTCGGGTTCGGGTCCAAGGCGGTCGTGACCGGGGACATCACGCAGAGCGATCTGCCGGCCGGGGTGCGCTCGGGCCTGCGCGAGGCGCGCGAGATCCTGCAGGGCGTGCCGGGGATCGCGTTCGCCGGGTTCACCGAGGCCGACGTGGTGCGGCATCCGCTGGTCCAGGAGATCATCCGCGCGTACGAGAAGCGCGACGCCGACCGCGAGGCGGCGCGATCCGGGCGCGAGGGTGCGGTCGCCGCATACGCCGCTGCCGCGGCGCCAAACGCTCCGGGTGGTGGCGCGCCGGGCAGTGGCGCGAATGCGCCCGCAGCTGGACCGGCGACCGCCCGGCCCGACTCGCCGGCCGAGTGACCGGCCCGGTCCGAGGTCCCGTGGTTTCGTCCGTCGGGCTCGGTCCCGATCCGACCCGGTGATGCTAGGATGCGGACCGTGTCGGCGTCGGGCGTGAGGGCCGCGAGCATCGAGAGTCGCGAACAGGTCACCGCCGCGCTGGCCGGCGATGCACGGCTGTCCGAATGGACGGTGCGGGGCGATGAGCCCGGCTTCCTCGAGCTCGAGCGCGAGCCCGTGATCTGCATCCTGGCCTGGCCGGAGGTGTGGCGGGAGAAGCAGCGCCTGGCCCCGCACCTGATCCGGGCGCGCAGCGGCAACTACACGCTCATCCTGGTCGGGCGGGCCGACGAGCTGGCCGATGCGCCGGTCGACGAGCTGGACGACGCGTCGGTGCGGATGACGGTGCTGACCGTGCCGACCTCGCCGGCCGCGCTGGTCATCGCGCTGCGCGCGCGCGGCGAGGCCGACCGCCGCACCCTGGAGCTGGCCGACCTCGAGCTGTCGCTGGAGCGCGCCCGCTACGAGAACGACATGCTGATCGACGTCGGCCGGGCGCTGTCGCGCCAGCGCGACGTCAACGCGCTGTTCGGCATGATCCTGCGCCGCGCGCGCGAGGTGACCGGGGCCGACGCCGGGTCGGTCTACGTGGTCGAGGGGGACGACGACGCCGCCGGCCAGGACGGCCGCCCGCCGACCCCGCGCCTGCTTCGCTTCATCGAGTCGCAGAACGACTCGATCGCGATCGAGTCGACCGGATTCACCATGCCGGTGTCGCCCGCGTCGATCGTCGGCGCCTGCGTGCTGGCCAAGGACACCATCAGCATCCCGGACCTGTACCGGCTGGACGCGCCCGGGACCGGCAACAACCCGTGGAGCTTCGTCCACGACCGCAGCTTCGATCAGCGCCACCGCTACCAGACCCGCTCGATGATCACGGTGCCGATGATCTCGGCCCGCGATCAGGTCATCGGGGTCATCCAGCTCATCAACAAGCGCGCGCGTGGGGTGACCCGGCTGATCGCGCCGTCCGACTTCGACGAGAAGGTGCTGCCGTTCGACGACGTGTCGACCGAGTACGCCAGCACCCTGGCGTCGCAGGCCGGCATCGCGCTCGAGAACGCGATGCTGTACGACGAGGTCCGCACGCTGTTCGAGGGGTTCGTCAAGGCGTCGGTCACCGCCATCGAGGCGCGCGATCCGACCACGTCGGGCCACTCGGAGCGGGTCGCCAGCCTGACGGTGGAGCTGGCCGCGGTCGCCGATCGCGAGACCACCGGGACGTACGCCGGCTACGCGCTCACCACCGACGATCGCAAGCAGCTGGAGTACGCCGCGCTCCTGCACGACTTCGGCAAGGTCGGCGTGCGCGAGCACGTGCTGGTCAAGGCGATGAAGCTGTACGAGCACGACCGCGCCATCATCCAGTCGCGGTTCGACTTCATCCGCAAGTCGATGGAGACCGAGCGGCTCGAGCGCAAGGTTCGCTACCTGGCCGAGGCGTCGCGCGACTCGATGACGGCCGCGCTCGAGGGAGTGGACGGCGATATCGGCGCCCGGCTCGAGGAGCTGGACGACATCGTCGCGTTCATCCTGCAGGCCAACCAGCCGACCGTGCTGGAGCAGGGCGGGTTCGAGCGGATCCAGGAGATCGCGGCGCGCACCTTTGCGTCCCCGTCCGGCGAGCAGCGCCCCTACCTGACCCGCGACGAGGCGAACGCTCTGCAGATCTCGCGCGGCTCGCTGACCGAGGGCGAGCGGCTCGAGATCGAGAGCCACGTCGTCCACACCTACAACTTCCTGCGCCAGATCCCGTGGGGCCGGACGTTCCGCAGCGTGCCGGAGATCGCCGGGGCGCACCACGAGAAGCTGGACGGGACCGGCTACCCGCGCGGGCGCCTGGCCATCGACATTCCGCCCGGCGCGCGCATGATGACGATCAGCGACATCTTCGACGCGCTGACCGCGTCGGACCGGCCGTACAAGAAGGCGGTGCCGGTGCCCAAGGCGCTCGACATCCTCGCCTCCGAGGTCCAGCGCGCCAAGCTCGACAAGGAGCTGTTCGACATGTTCGTGTCGGCCAAGGTCTGGGAGCGCGCGCTCAAGCGCGCCTGAGCGGGCGGTGCTCGACCTGGTGGTCGACGACGCGGCGCGCGCGCGGCTGGCCGCGGAGCGAGTGCGCAAGCTGGGCCGGCGAGTGGCGCGGATGGTCCGCGCGGCTGGCCTGTGCGAGGCCCACGACGCGGCCGGTGGCGTGGCCGGTGATCGGCGCGGCGCGGCCGGCGAGGAGCTCGAGGTGACCCTGCGGCTCACCGACGACCTTGCCATCCACGAGCTCAACCGGGTGTACCGCGGCCGCGACCGCCCGACCGACGTGCTGGCGTTCGCCCAGCGCGAGGGCGAGGGCGGCGCTCTCCACCCGGAGCTGCTCGGCGACATCGTCATCTCGGTGGAGACCGCGGCGCGCCAGGCCCGGCGCGGGCTCGACCGCGAGATCCTCTTCCTCGCCGCCCACGGCCTCTGCCACCTGCTCGGCTACGACCACGGCACGGACGAGGAGGAGGCCGAGATGAATGCGCGCATGGCCGGGCTGCTGCGCGAGGCGGCCCGGGCCGGGCGGGTGCGGGCGGCGTAGACTGGAGGCCGCCCCGCGGCATCCAAGCGACATGGCAAACCGACCAACGGATGGCACCGAGACCGTGCGCGCGGCGCGCGAGCGCTACTTCGCCGAGAACGGGCTGTCCGAGGCGGGCTACCGGGATCGCTGGGTGGTGCTGCGAGCGGGTCCGGTGCGCTTCTTCCTGCCGAACACGCCGGCCCGGCGCCGCGCGGTCCCTCTGCACGACCTCCACCACGTGGCGACCGGGTACGCGACGACCTGGACCGGCGAGGGCGAGATCGCCGCGTGGGAGCTCGGCGCCGGCTGCGGCCGCTACTGGGCGGCGTGGGGGCTCAACCTGGGTGCGTTCGCGGTGGGC
>Ga0193753_10001199_pt1 | contig 22674 bp, 18 predicted proteins | sample H1c2metaG_FD_144925 | JGI IMG/M metagenome (GOLD analysis project Ga0193753, IMG submission 144925) | Soil microbial communities from a riparian zone of the East river system, Colorado, United States - H1c2 | ecosystem: Environmental > Terrestrial > Soil > Riparian zone | place: USA: East... | reverse complement strand
GGAGATCTGCTCAAGCGTGGGCCAGCGGCCTTTCGCGTCGGCGGATCTTACACCTGGCGGCATTTGCTGGATAGTGGTGCGAGCAGGGCGCGGATCGGAGAAGTACTCCGCATAGACGCTGTTCATTGCGTCAAATTCGTCCACGTTGTCCAGGTAGACGTTACTTGAAACAACATTCGAGAAATTCATCCCTGCCTCCTCGAGTCCATCAAGCAGGTTGCGCATTGTCTGACGCAATTGAGTTTCGATGGTCGATGCATAGACGCCGCCGTGAACTCCAGGGATAAAGCCAGACTTGGCTGAACAAAAGAGCGCGTCACCGGCAAACACACACGGGCTAGCAGTCCGGCTTGGCTCCATGTTCTTGGGCCGCATCGCTTTGCGTTTCGACATATCGAGCACAGCGACTCCCGTAAACTCGATATTCGCCTGACTGGGTAAGCCTATTACCTGAATCGTGGCGCGGGCAGGGGTGTTGCCGAATTCAAAATATTTCGCGTAGACGCGATTCATTACGTCCATCGGAATCTTGTTCGTTAGATACGGATTGACGAACACTACGTTCTTGAAATCGGCGCCGGCGGCTGCGAGGGTTTGAGAGAAACGATCGAGTGCCAGTTGTACTTGGGCTTCGGGACTCTCGGGAATACGGCCGGTATTGATGTCCCGTCCGAGATGACCGGAAAGATACAGGCGATCGCCAGCAAGAACCGCGGGACTCAGCGGCGAACTAGCCGGATAATTTTTCGTCAAAATGGCCTTTCGCCTTGAAAGATCTTTTATAGCGACCGCGCTCATCTCAACCGGAGTGCTCTTCAGTCGAGCGGCGCCGATGGTTGAGCGGGCGGGCGGCGCTGTTGGGAAAAACTCCTTCCAGACGCGATTCAGCGGCCCTTCGTCCGAATAGTTTGTCAAATAAACTTGCACGTACGCCACGTGCTGCATGGTGAGTCCGGCGGCTTCGACAACGGCTTTCACATTCTCAAGACACTGGCGAATCTGTCCGTCTTCGTCCGTTGCAATTCGGCCGCGAGAATCCGCTGAGCCTTGCCCGGAGACATATAAGAACTCGCCGCTCAGAACACCCGGACTATACGGGGACGCAGGCTTGACATTGCCGGGTAGAATCGCGCGGAGTTCCGCCCCAAACGCAAACGTCGTGCATGCCATCCACAACAACAACGCGCTACAGAGCCGCATGCGAGGAGCCTTTCGGAAATTTCCAGATACGAAGAGCATTCTCGCCCAGAATGAGCCGGCGGTCTTCGGCGGTATAGAAATCCAGTTGCTTTTCGACAAAATCAAGTTCCTTCTCCATAGGCAGCTCCCATCGCGGCTTGGGGTAGCCCGTTCCCCAGATCAATTGCTTCGGGCCAAATTCATCGTAAACGGCCTTGAAGAATGGGAACGTGTCCCGATACGGATATTGTTTGGTGAGCGAAAGCTCGTAGGGCTCTGAAGCGCTCACCCATACCTGGCTGAACCGTTTCAGCCGGTACATCTTTCGAAAATCGGCCCACGGATCGGGAGCTTTTAGATCAGGCTTGCCCAGGTGATCGATCACGATCTTGACTCCAGGAAATCGTCCGGCCATGTCTTCGAGCATAGGCATCTGATGCGGAAGTATATAAAAGTTGAAGACAGCGCCGAGACGTTCCGCTTCGCGCCACAGCGGGTAATGTTCTTTCGAGTTGAGCCAGGTTGCATCGGGATGATAAATCGGGCTGAACCGCATGCCCTGAAAGCCGTGCTCTCCGATCCAGTAGCGCAAACGCTCCGCCGGATCGGAACTGCGCGGATCGAGCAGCCCATGCGCCACGAATAAGTTCGGATACCGGTGCAGTGAGTGGCTGGTATACGAGTTGTCCCATCCATAAAAGCGGGGCGTGATGAGGACGGCATAACGCAGACCGAATTCCTGCATATCGGCAACTTGGTTCTCGATCGGCGCTTCCACCGCCACGCGTTTCAACTCCGGATGCTCGGGATGATGGAAGGGAAACTTCGGGCCAAACGTCCAAACTTCCAGGTGCGTGTCGATGATCAGCCTATCGGATTTTGCCAAAGCAAGAGCGGCGCTCGCTTTCGCGAGGAAAGCCCGCCGATTGTACCTAGACATGCCCGCGTTTTAACAAAAGATCATAGTGCCGCTGGGCTACCAGCTGCAGCGCGAAAACCAAGTTGAAGAGGAGCCGCATGCGCGGTTCATGCCTTCCTATTTGAGCGGGCCGTTGTCAAAATTTGCCGAAGCCGGCGCGCGACGATCAGTTCTTCGCCAGCCTGCATAGTCATCGATATGATCTGCAGTTTGTTTTTCTCACGGGGAGCCTTGGGATCGCCTTCCTTCACAGCGCGGACAAGGCTAGGGTTGGAATCGGTCAAGACTTCGATTCGCGGCTCGCCATTCCGCAACTCCCGGTCGCAGTCCGCCACGCTGAAATTCCACGCGCTTTCATCCCAACTCACAGTAAGCGTCGGGTAGCGATTCCCGTCGTCTGGAATTTTGATACTGGTGGTTACTCCGGACACGATTTCGACTGCCGCAATTTTTTTGACACGCCGATTCCATTCGCGATTCAGAGCTTCGAGATCGTATTTCGTCCAAGCCTCCACGGCCGCCAGGCAACCCATGACCTCTTCTTTGCCAACTTTCATGGCACGGCAGATGGCACCTTCCCATGGACTGGTGTTCGCGAGCGCGGCCTCGATCAGGTCCTTTCTGCCAAGGAGCAACCCGGAACATTGCGGTCCGCCCAGACCCTTGCCTCCGCTGAAGCAAAACAAATCGACACCCATCTTGGCATAGAGCCGCAGATTTTCGATCGGAGGAATTCCGGCGGCATCGTCCAGCAACAGCGGCACCTGTTTCTGTTTTGCAATGGCGACCGCCTTCTGCAAGCTTTCCCCCAATCGCGTGGTGTAGATCATGGCCGTGTTGGAGCCGATAGCAGACTGCAGCTCTTCCGGCGTATGGGTGACAACGAGCTTTGCGCCGGTTAGCCGCAGCGCGCTATCGAAGGCGCTGCGTCCCCCAAACATGACGATTTCGCTTTTCAGCCCGGCTGTGTCCGGAAGCTGCCAGATTTTGGCTGGGTCCGTCCCGGCCATGCACGCCGCTGCCGCAGACGCCATCGCACCGGCCGAACCCGAGGACACCATGCCCGATTCCGCTCCCGAGAGTTCAGCTAGACGCTTGCCCGCGGCTCGTTGCAGCTCGAAAATATCCACGAAGTACCGTGACGCCTCTTGCTTGGCGGCGCGCACTTCCGGAAGCTCGAGCGACCCGCTGAGATATGTCCAAGTCCCGCGAGCGTTGATGAAGGGACGCACTCCCAGTCGGCTATAAATGTTTCCGGCAGGTTTCTTGCCTACCGCGGCACGAGCCTTTTCCCAAAATGCATCGGCCGCGAACGTGCCGAGTATCGGCAGAGCGGCCGCCCATTTCAATGCAGAACGACGATTCAGAAATTCATTCATGAGTAGAGTGGCTCCAGGCGGTCAACAATGTACTTATCACACCTGTGGGCCGCAAAAATTGGATGAGCCCGCGAAGTCTGGGAGCATCGCAGGCCCGAAAAGGAAAACGGCGTAAACGGAGTACAAACGCAAAATCGGGAGGCTTCTAAGTTGTTGAGAAAATGGAGCGGGAGACGAGAATCGAACTCGCAACCAACAGCTTGGAAGGCTGTGACTCTACCATTGAGTTACTCCCGCGGCCGCGTGAACTGTCTTTATAGTAGCGTGTCGTTCCGGCGCGCGAAAATAGAATGCAGACAGTGCAAGAACACTTGGTCCGAGACAACTACCCGCCGCGAGTGCGTGTGGTCGAGGTGTCACCCCGGGACGGGCTCCAAAACGAGCCTGCAACGGTCGACCTTGCAACGAAAGTCGCGCTAATAGAGGCGCTGGCGGCCGCCGGGTTGGGAACGATCGAATGCGGAAGTTTCGTCTCGTCAAAGCGTGTGCCGCAGATGGCCGGCACGGCCGAAGTGCTTGCCACGATCAAGCGGATTCCGGGCGTCGCCTACTCGGTGCTGGTTCCGAATCTACAGGGCCTGGAAGCGGCAATCGCGAGCCGGTCTGGTGAGATCGCGATTTTTGCCGCGGCGTCCGAGAGCTTTTCGCAGCACAACATCCAATGCTCGATTGCTGAAAGCCTGTCTCGGCTACGACAAGTGGCCGACGCAGCGATCGCGAGCCAGATGCGAGTTCGTGGCTATGTCTCCTGCGTCCTCGGCTGCCCATATGAAGGCGCGGTCGCATTGGATGCAGTCGTGCATGTGGCCAAAGAATTGATCAACATGGGCTGTTACGAGGTTTCTCTCGGGGATACAATCGGCGTGGGCACACCGCGCGCGACGCAAGCCATGATCGGGAGAGTTGTCGGCGAGGTGCCGATCGGTCGTCTAGCGGTACACTTTCACGACACGTATGGCCAGGCGCTCGCCAATGTTTTAGCGGCGCTTCAACTCGGAGTCGCGGTGGTGGATGCCGCGGTCGCGGGACTGGGCGGATGTCCCTACGCTCCGGGCGCGACGGGCAATGTCGCGACCGAGGATGTAGTTTACATGCTGAACGGCATGGAAATCGAGACTGGCATTGATCTCGAAAAATTGGCGGAGGCGGGGCGAGCGATCTCAAAAGCATTGGGACGCGAATCGCAATCGAAAGCCGCCGCCGCGATCATTTCACAAGGGCGCCGAGTTGCTCATATTGATCCGTAGCAATCAAGTTCACACGAGCGTCGCGGGCGGCCTGCCAGCGCAACCGAACCGCGGCAATGGAGCCAAAGTTATACCCGGCGTCCCAGCCCTGATTTTCAGCTTGCGTGAAGCCGTCCAGCGTATAGAAGCGAATCCAATAGCCTAGCTTGTGGGCATAATCGACAAGGGATCGCAGGCGATCCTGATCGGTGGGCGTCCAATCGCCCGCGCGCGAGGCTCCGCCTTGTTCGACCACATACCAGGAATTGTTCCACCAGCGGCGATAGTTGGTAGGCGGCGCGGTGAGCAAGCGTTCGGGCGGGACGGTTGCGAGCAGATGGTTATCCTTCATCGGAGTGCTGTGCGCGGAGCCGAACACGCGCAGACGCGCGCCGGCTGCGACCTCATTGAAGAAGACCGCTTCCTGCGCATCGGAATCCTCGGTGAGGACAAGCAATGGCTTGGGGTCGAAAGCGGCAAGCACCGCGGGATCGGCCCCTTTGGGAGCAGTCGTGATCCAGGACTCGTATTCTCCGAGAAGCTTCCATACGGCCTGTAGCAATGCCGGCTGGTTGTCTTTGAAATCGAAATGGACGACGATGATAGGCCAAGTGTCACGCTTGTTTTCCCGCAGCGCCTTCTCGACGATGGGCCGTACGCGCTCGAAGAAGTGCTCGCGCAAAGTGGGCTCCATTCCGGTTGGCTGCGGCGTGTGGCTGACCACAATGTGATCGACGTACCAGGCAAGGTCCTGCTCGATCGCGACGGGGAAGCCGAAGCTCAACGCGCGGTCCAAACGATTGGCCCAGCGGCCCTGATACGGATAGCAATTGTGGGCGTCGGTGACCGGCAGCCCGTTAAAGAAATTCGTCTGTGCGGAAAGACCGACGGCCGCAAAGAAGAGCAGAAAGCGCGCGTTTGGCACCATAGAGACAGTTCATTTTATCGGCATGCCGATTTCAATTAAAGATATTGCGCGCCTGGCGGGCGTTTCGCACTCGACGGTATCGCGCGCGTTGCGGCACAGCCCGCTGATACCACCGGGAACGGCCCGCCGCATTCAGCGCATTGCCAAGGAGGCGGGCTACACGGCGAGCGCGGTGGCGCGGAGCCTGGTGATGCGCCGGACCGAAGCGATCGGGGTAGTGGTGACGTCGATTGCCGATCCGTTTAACGGAGAAGTCGTGCAGGGGATTGAGGAAGAGGCGAACCGGCGCGGCTATTCGGTTATCCTCGCGAACTCGCAGGCCGACCCCGAGCGCGAGATGACAGTCGTGCGATCGTTTCGCGAACGTCGAGTGGATGGAATTGTCGTAGCATCGTCGCGTGTGGGCGCGCACTATATGCCTCTGCTGAAGGAATTGGAAGCGCCCGTTGTGCTATTGAACAATCAACATCCCAGCGATTTCGTCTATTCGGTCGCAATCGACAACCGCGATGGCGGGTATCGCGCGGTCCGGCATTTGATCGATTTAGGACATCGCCAGATCGCTTACCTGGGCGATCAATTCGGATTGCAATCGGATACGGAACGTTTTGCGGGCTTTAAGCAGGCGATGGCCGAAGCCAACCTGCCGGTGAAGAGAGATTATGTCGTGCGCGGTGACGGGCGTCCGGGAAAAGGGCGCGAGCGGGCAGTGGAGTTGCTGGAGCGTAAGAAACGGCCGACGGCGATTTTTTGCTACAACGACATGACCGCGTTGGGCGTGCTCGAAGAAGCCGGCAAGCGCGGGCTTCAGGTGGGCCGGGATCTTTCGGTGGTGGGATTCGATGATTTATTTTTCGCCGCGCTGTTGCAGCCCGGACTGACCACGATTCGCCAGCCCATGCGGGAACTCGGGCGCCGCGCCATGGCGTTGTTGCTGGCGCTGTTGCGCGGCGAAGAAGCCGAACGAACCGCCGTGATACGGGGGGAACTGGTCGTGCGCGGATCGACCGGTCAGGCGCCGACGCCGTCTACCAACTGATCTGGGCCGGAAAGAACTCCGCGACGAGGTCCTGGTAGTAAGGCATGATTTCCTTCACGTTCGGACGCTCGAGACCCTTCGAATAAAGGTCGTAGGGATTAAACTTGTGTACCCATTCGAACATTTTTTCATCGTGATCGTTCATGAGATGGCGGTAGGCGCCATGACGATGAGCCGGGTAGAACGAGTGGTAGCGCAGCATGTATTGCGCCGGCTCCGGTAGATAGTTGCGAGTCACAGTGTAAACGTATTCGTCGTGTCCCCAGGAAAGGTGAACGTTATCGAGCCCGCAGTTGGGAGAGTAGATGCCGTATTTGGTTTGATACTCCGGCACCTTGCTGTCGGGATTGGCGGCGAAGAATTCCGGGAAGACGATCTGATCGGAATAAGCGCATCCGGTTGGGAATGTGTCGCCGACCACCGCCCATTGCGGCTCGCCATAGAGACACAACACCTTGCCGAGATCGTGCATCATACCGGTGAGAACGAACCAACGCGGCTGGCCATCCTTGCGGATAGCCTCCGATGTCTGGAGGAGATGTTCGATTTGGGTGACGTCGGTGTCCGGATCGCTGTCGTCCACAAGTGTATTCAGGTACTCAGCCATTTCCCACACGCTTTTCTTGCCGCGCGTCAGGCCCGCAAACTCGGCCTTCTTTTTTAGCACAAAGTCGAGCGTCTGGTGCGAATGGTTCAGACGATAGAATTCAGTCACGGTGGGGTTGGCGTCGGCGCGATAGTTGCGAAACTCCTCCTCGCCTTTTCCTTGCTGGTACCGGGTAGCTACAAAATCGTCCCATTCGTCCAATTCGGCGAGCGGAGCGTGATCGGTAAGGGCGGATGACATGGTGGTTTGTACTTTTCCTTATTATGCACACGTGTGCACTGAGAATGCAAATAGGACTCAAACCGGGCAATGAGGGATATTAAGGTGGTGCGGTATATAGCCGATAGAGAGAATGTGGCGCCCGGTAACCGATGAGTTGGCTGAGGAGTGGTTTTCAACGTTTCTATTGGAAAGCGGAAGCGATCTTAACACCGGGATTAACCAGCTCGCAATATGGTTACTACAAGACCCTGAGGCGGCTGGTTGGCGGAAAAACCTGGCTGGACCTCGGATGCGGCCACCAGGTATTCGCGGAATGGATGGGCAAGGAGCAGGCCGAAGTTCTCGAGTGCTGCCACAGGGTTTTCGGCATCGATCTGGATTGGACGGGTTTGCGCGCCCATCGGGGGATTACCGATAAGACTTTTGGGAATCTGGCCGAATTGCCCTTTGCCAATGGCTCCGTGGAGTTGGTGACAGCGAACATGGTCGCCGAACATCTGGACGATCCGGCGAGTGTCTTGCGGGAGGTTCACCGGGTACTCGCGCCAGGCGGAGCGTTTGTATTTCACACCCCGAATTTCCGGGGCTGGGTGATCCAGGTAGCGTCGCACATACCGGAAAGGCTCAAGAAGAGACTGATTTGGTTTTTCGAAGGGCGGCGGGCCGAAGATGTGTTTTTGACGCATTATCGGCTGAACACCGCGGAAGAAATAGCGAAGATGGCGGCTGAAACCGGCTTTCGAGTGGAAGAAATTCAAATGATCAGCACATCTGCGGCGACCGTGATGCTGGGACCGGTGGTACTGGCGGAGCTCCTCTATATTCGCGCCTTGCAGCGGCCAAAGCGTAGCGGGTGGCGGTCGAATATCGTGGCGGTATTGAGGAAGGAATTCAGCCGGTAAGCCGCCTCTCCTGTTATGTTTAAAATAGCCGTTCGCCGCCGCTAACCGGATGCAACCACAATGAATGCGATAGCCGCGCGCAACCGCGCACCTAGGCCACTTTCGAAGACTGTGCACGGGCCCGTCGAAATCTTCGAGCCGGAGACCCAGAGTGCGGAAAAAAGCCCTTTCATTGTCACGCTGCTTGGGCTGTATATATTTCTGCTGAGCAGTCGAGCGTTGGACATTTCCCGCATCGGCATGCTGCATATACCGATGATTTTGCTGGCGTTTCTGGTGTTCGCGGCGCTAGCGAAGGGGGACCTGAAGTTCGCGCTTAGCTCGAAAATCACAATCTCGTTCCTTGCCCTGAATGCTTGGGTCTGCGTCTGTTTTCCCTTCAGTCATTGGCGCGGTGGAAGCCTGCCGTTCGTCGTGACGTCAATCGAATCGTTCGGTGTGTATTTGATAATCGTCCAGCTGGTGCGAAGCGGCCGCGACTGGCGGCGAGTTGCGAACGCCTACGCCGCCGGCGTTTTGGTGTCAGCGATCTTGAGCATGATCTTCGGCCAATCGGTCGAGGGACGCGTGGCCGTCATGTCCGGATCACTAGCAGACCCCAACGAGTTCGCCCTGCGCTTGGTGCTGGGCTTGCCCTTCTGGTGGCATCTGGCAAGCCAGTCTGGCACGGCGGGCAAGATCGTGTGTTTTGCTTTGACGACGCCGATTTTCGTGAGTTTTGCGCGAGCGGGGTCCCGCTCGGCCCTTTTGGCGTTCATCACCCTGTTCGCGATGATGTTCCTGTTCGTGAACCTGAAGCAGAAGGCATTGATGTGCGCGTTGGGCGTCGTGGCGGTGATGGCGGGCATGCTATTCTTGCCTGCTTATTTGCGCGTGCGCTTTACGACCGTTTTCACAAAACACGATACGGCGCAGCTCACCGAAGAGGAGCGGGGGCGGCTTGGCGGGGACATCGGATCTTCAGAAGGCCGCGAAATGCTTTTGTGGCAGGCCATTCAGATGACCATGGAGCATCCGCTCGTTGGGGTCGGCCCCGGAGTGTTTGGTGAAGTGGCGTGGGATGAACGCAAAGCCAGTTCCGGAGTCGGCGGCGGGTTACTGGTGTCGCACAATACATACACTCAGATCTCAAGCGAATTGGGGATACCTGGATTCCTCTGTTTCATCACAACGCTGCTATTGAGTATCAAGTATGCTTTGTCCGACTATCGGCGGAATCGGGAGCTCAATCCGCTAGTCGCCCGAAGCAGCCTCTACATGTTCGTCTGCCTGATCGGCTTAGCGGCCGGAATTTTCTTTCTAAGCGTCGGGTACTCGATGTTGCTGGCAGTGCTATTCGGACTGACAGCTTCGTTACACACGACGGCCGAGCTCGAGGCGGCGAAAATAGAGAAAGGAAGCAGTGCCGAGCGGGCGGTGCTGCAGGATCCGCCGGAGACGCGCGATAGCGTGCAAAACAATCTCCTCAACGGGCGGCGAGTGCGCTTTGGCCGCTTTGCCGGGCGCCGCGCTGTTCAATCACGCTCGCGGACCGGTTAAAGATTATGTGTGGGATGGCCGGATTTGTCAACTTAAGGAACGGCGCCGACGGGGCTCAGGATTTGCGGCGGATGATGGACGCGATCGCGCATCGCGGGCCCGACGGACACGGAATCTACGAAGACGGCACGGCGTTTCTGGGCCATCGCCGGCTGAGCATCATCGATGTAGCGGGCGGCCATCAGCCGATGGCAAACGAAACCGGCTCGGTGCATATCACCTATAACGGCGAGATCTTCAATCATGCCGCCGTCAGACCCAAGCTGGAACAGGCCGGCCATCGTTACACTACCCGCTGCGATACCGAAACCATTGTGCACGCGTACGAGGAATACGGGGCGGACTGCGTCACTCATTTCCGGGGCATGTTTGCCTTCGCTATCTGGGACGCCGGGCGGCGTAGGTTGTTCTGCGCTCGCGACCGGCTGGGCATCAAGCCCCTCTACTACTTCTGGAACGGACGCGTGTTCGCGTTTGCCTCCGAAATCAAAGCGCTGTTACAGCATCCGGAGGTCCGGACGGAATTTAACGCGACGCTACTCTCCGAGTACCTGACTTTCGGCTATACCAGTGGCGACGCGACACTGTTCGGCGGCATTCGCAAGCTGATGCCCGGACACACGTTGACACTCGATGTGAATACCGGGCGCGACGAAATCCGGCGCTACTGGGATGTTCCGGATGCAGGCGAAGAGACCCGCAAGACCGATCAAGAATGGATAGCCGAGTGCAGGACTCGCCTCGAAGAGACGGTCCAAATGCGGCTAATGAGCGACGTGCCGCTGGGGATGTTTCTAAGCGGTGGCGTAGACTCGAGCGCGATCGCCGCCCTGATGAAGCGCATGCGCACCGAGCCCGTCAAGACGTTTGCGGTGGGCTACCGGGAGGTGGCTTATAGCGAGCTCGGATACGCGCGCGAGGTGGCCGAAAGCATCGGCACCGATCACCACGAAGTGACGATCGGGATGGAAGATTTTTTCAATGCGCTGCCGCGCCTGGTGTGGCACGAAGACGAGCCGATCGCCTGGCCGTCGAGCGTCTCGCTGTATTTCGTCTCGCGCCTGGCGGCCGAGCATGTCAAGGTGGTCCTCACGGGCGAGGGCAGCGACGAGCTCTTTGCGGGCTATCAGCGTTATCAGCACTATCTGTTCAACCGCCGCTGGGCCGATCGTTATAGCGTTGTGCCGGGCGTGCTGCGCGGCGCCGCGCGCAAGTCAATCGAAACCTCGAGCTTGCTCTCGGCGGATCTGCGCCGCAAGTTGCAGCATACATTTTTGGGGCGCGAGGCAACGGTCGAGTCCTTGCAACTCGACAATTTCTACGGTGCGTTTCCGGCCGCCGAGCGCGAAGCATTACTTGGGTCACGCGCGGGCGCGCAACTGGATCCGTATGCGAGTTACTTATCGTATTGGAACGCGCGCGGCGGATCGGTGCTGTCGCAGATGTTATACGCCGATCAGAAAACGTACCTGGTCGAGCTACTAATGAAGCAGGACCAAATGAGCATGGCCTGCTCGCTCGAAAGCCGGGTGCCGTTTCTCGATCATCCATTTGTTGAATTTGCGGCAACTGTTCCGGAAAATATGAAGATCCGGAACGGCACTGGAAAATACATCATGAAACGGGCGGTCGAAGATCTGCTGCCGCACAGCATCGTCTATCGCAGCAAAATGGGCTTTCCAACACCGCTCAAAAGCTGGCTGAGGGAGGAACGGGCTGCACCGATCTTCTCGCTGTTAATGGATCGCGACGGACTGCTTGCAGAGTATGTGGATTTAGGATACGTCGGGAAGTTGATCGAGCGCCAGCGCAGCGGCGTGGAAGACGCAACCGATCGCTTGTGGCGATTATTAAATCTGCAGTTGTGGGGCGACTTGTTCCTGCGCGGACGCCGTGACGAGCATTGGGAGGGGTTGTTGCGCGCCCCGGCCATGGCATGAAGATCCTTTGGGTCAAGACAGATTTTCTCCATCCCACGACGCGCGGCGGGCAGATCCGCACGCTCGAGATGGTGCGGCAGCTTCACCGGCGTCACGAAGTTCACTATGTCGCCTTCGATGATCCAACTCATCCGGAAGGGCTCGCGCGTAGCGCTGAATATTGTTCGGTGGCGCATCCGGTCCGTTTCGAGCCGGTTCCTAAACGATCGATCCGGTTTGGCGGGCAATTGCTAGCGGGTCTGTTTTCGCCGATTCCAGTGGCCGGCATGCGCTGGCGTTCGCAGGCCATGAAGGAAATAGTGGACGGGCTCGTGGCCGCTCATGGCTTCGACGCGAAAGTCTGCGATTTTGTTTTTCCAAGCATCAACATCGGCGATCTGCGGGGATGGACGCTGTTTCAACACAACGTGGAGTCGGTGATCTGGGAGCGCCACGCCGAAAGCGGCCGGACGTCCGCGCATCGGGCCTATTTTGGTATGCAGGCGCGGCGCATGTTCGAGTGGGAAAAAACAGTCTGCCGTAGCGCTTCGCAGGTGGTCGCGGTTTCTGAAGTAGATGAGAAGACGATGCGGGCGCGATTCGGCGTCGAACGCATTTCTTCCGTGCCAACCGGAGTCGATCTGGCATACTTCGAGCGGCCGGCAAGCGCGGCGATCAAGCATGACCTCGTATTTGTCGGATCGATGGACTGGATGCCAAACATTGACGGCGTGCGCTGGTTCTTGGACGAAGTGTTTCCTCTGATTCGCGCGCAGAAGCCGGACTGCCGGCTGGCGATTGTCGGCCGGCAGCCACCAGCGTCGCTCGTAGCCGAGCAGAATGCACTCGTCACGGTAACCGGAACAGTGCCCGATGTGCGGCCTTTTCTTTGGCAAACACCGGTTTCGATAGTGCCGCTGCGCATTGGTGGCGGAACCCGGCTCAAGATTTTTGAAGCGATGGCGGCCGGGACCACCGTGGTTTCCACCACGATCGGCGCCGAGGGTCTGCCCGTTACGCACGGAAAGACGATACGGATTGCGGACTCGGCGCAGGAGTTCGCCGCCCAGTGCCTCGAGTTGCTCGAAAATCGCGAAACGCGTGAGCGTATGGCCGCGGAAGCGCTAGCGCTCTTGCGCGCGAAATTCTCGTGGGAGCGCGTCACGGGTAGTTTTGAGCGCGCACTTGAAGCGGCGCGAACCCCGGTTTCGCAGACCGCATGACGGCGGCTGTCGTAATTTTTGTTGCAAGTGTCGGATTCGTTGTTTACGTACTGGCGCTGTATCCCTTGCTGCTCTCACTTTGGGCGAAGGCGCGCCCGAGACCGATACGGAAAACGGCGATTCGCACGCGCGTTTCAATCGTGGTTCCGGTGCGCAACGGAGCGCGCTGGATTGAAGCCAAAATCCGCTCTCTGCTCGAGACAAATTATCCCGGCGAACTCATCGACGTCTTGATCGTCTCCGATGGCTCGACGGATGGCTCCGATGCGCTCGTCAGCGCCTATCCGGATCGGCGCGTACGTTTGCTGGCTCTCCCGGCCGGTGGCAAGTCCGTCGCCGTCAATCGCGGGATCGAAAGCGTCTCAGGAGAAATTGTCGTGTTAACGGATGTGCGGCAGACATTCGACCCCGACGCAATTCCCAAACTATTGGCGTGTTTCGCGGAGCCGGGCGTGGGCGTGGTGACCGGAGAACTCGTCATCCGCGAAGGAAACAGCCGCGAGGAGTACAACACCGGCCTGTATTGGCGCTACGAAAAATGGATCCGTCGCAATCTGAACCGCATCGACGCGATGCTCGGGGCCACCGGCTCGATTTACGCAATCCGGCGTGAGCTGGTCCCGCAAATTCCAGCGGAGATTCTGCTCGACGATGTTTACGTGCCGTTTGCGGCGGCCTTTCGCGGTGCCCGTATCTTCTTTGAAGATGAAGCTAAAGCGTACGATCTGCCGACCGCGTTGCAGGCGGAGTTTTGGCGCAAGGTACGCACTCAGGCCGGCGTCTATCAGATCCTGTTTCATTTCCCCGCCCTGCTTTCTCCATTCAATCGGCGATTTGTTCATTTCCTTTCACACAAGATGGGCCGTTTGTTACTGCCGTTCGCTCTGCTCGCCGCCGCGCTCGCGAGCTTCTTCCTGCCCGATCCTTGGCGCGTGGTGGCGCTGGGGCTCCAGGCGATTTTTTATGCGCTCGCGCTGGCGGACCCCCTCATTCCCGAGCGCAGCCTCCTAAAGCGATTGTCGGCGACGATCCGCGCCTTCGTTGTTCTGACGGCAGCGGCAGGTTGCGCGTTGGCGGTATTCGTCCTGCCGGCGCGGCAGTTGTGGAGAGAGACGCGAGCGAGCCCGGCAGGGCGATAGGATACGAATATGGATGCGCTTCAATTTTCGCGCGATTACAAGACCAAGTTGTTCGGCGCGCTCGATTCAGTGGACCTGGGAAGTGTTGACCGGGCGATCGAGACTTTGCGCCAGGCGCGGGACAACAATCGGCACATTTTCGTTTGTGGAAACGGAGGTAGCGCGTCGACGGCTTCGCATTTTGTGACCGACATGGTGAAAGGCGCGAGCTTCAATCGCGACGCCAGATTTCGCATCATGGCGTTGACGGATTCCCTATCAACAATTACCGCATACTCGAACGATGTCGGCTATGACTGCGTATTTGCCGAGCAGCTCAAGAACTTCGCGCAGCGTGGCGACGTGGTCATGGCGATCAGCGGATCGGGCAACTCACCCAACGTACTGTGCGCCGTCGACTACGCCAATTCGCTCGGCTGCGAGACCATCGCGCTCACCGGCCGCGACGGCGGCAAGCTAGGCCAGATGGCCAAGCTGCAAATTCGCGTAGGTGAGCCGCACATGGGGCGAATCGAAGACGGGCACATGATCGTATGCCATATGATCTGCTATTACTTCATGGAGAATTGATGCAACTGCGCTGATAGTATGGCTCAGATGCCAGCTTCCCCCAATAGCTCTCTCCATGGAAAAATAGCACTGATCACAGGCGCAAGCAAAGGACTCGGAAAGGCAATGGCTCTGGCGTTGAGCCAGGCAGGCGCCACGATTGCTCTGGTCTCGCGCGATGAAACCAAACTGCAGGCGGTAAGACAGGAAATTGAAGCTTCCGGCGGCACGGCGGAAGTGTTTGTCGCTGATGTAAAAGACGAGCAACAAGTCGAGCGCCTCGAAGCGGATGTTGCAAAGCGCCTTGGCCAGGTGCAGATTCTCGTAAACAACGCGGGCATCAACCTGCGCAAAAACCTGATTGATTTTACATTGGCCGAATGGCAGAGTGTCATGGACGCGAATTTGACGAGCGTGTTCCTGATGTGCCGGAAGTTCGTGCCTCACATGCGAGGGACCGGATACGGGCGGGTCCTGAACATGACGTCGATTATGAGCCACATTTCGCTACCGCAGCGCAGTGCGTACTCAGCCAGCAAGGCCGCTCTGCTCGGGCTGATTCGCGCGCTGGCTCAGGAACTGGCGCCGGAAGGCATCACGGTCAACGGAATCAGTCCGGGACCGGTTGGCACCGAGATGAACCAATCGTTGATGCAGGATCCGCAAGTGAATGCGCAGTTTCTGGCGAATATTCCCGTCGGGCGCTGGGGAAGAGTAGAGGAAATTGGCGCGCTCGCAAGCTTCTTATGTTCGGAAGCGGCCGGCTTTATCACCGGAACGGACATCCTCATCGACGGCGGCTGGTGTGCACGCTGAGGCGCGGCTCTATCGCCGCGTTACCTGGCGCCTGATTCCCTTTCTCTTTCTCTGCTACATCTTTGCGTATGTAGACCGCGTAAACGTAGGTTTCGCAAAATTACAGATGCAAGCGGACCTGGGCTTGAGCGACGCCGTGTACGGAACCGGCGCGGGCATTTTCTTCATCGGCTACTTCTTTTTTGAGGTCCCGTGCAACTTGGCGCTGCAGAAAATTGGCGCTAAATATTGGCTCGGCCCCATCATGATCGTGTGGGGAATGGTCTCGGCGTGTACCATGCTGGTGCGGAATCAGACAGAATTCTACATAGTCCGGTTTGTGCTTGGGCTGGTGGAATCCGGCTTCTTTCCCGGCGTCATTTTGTATCTGACGTTCTGGTTCACGAGCAAATACCGCGCAAAAATGGTGGCCGCGTTTATGACGGCTATTCCGCTGTCGGGCGTCCTGGGTGGACCGGTGTCGGGGTGGCTGCTGGCGCGCATGTCGTCGGTAGGCGGCCTGCGCGGCTGGCAATGGCTCTACCTGGTGGAAGCCGTGCCCTCGCTGATCGCAGGCGTCGTCGCAATGTTCTTCCTGAGCGACAATCCCGCGAAGGCCAAATGGTTGAGCGCGGACGAGCGCGGGCTGTTGCTGCGGCGGCTCGAAGAAGACGAAGCCGGGAAGAAGAGTGCGGGCGGTCATCATAAACTCGGTGACGCGTTGAAAACTTCGCAGGTGTGGTTGTTCTGCCTGATCTATTTTGGCGTCGTGATGGGCAATTATGGGCTGCAATTCTGGATGCCACAAATCATCAAGGACACGCTTACCAATGATCCATGGCACATCGGCCTGCTGACCATGATTCCGTGGGGCGCGACGGCCATCGTAATGGTACTGGTCGGACATCACTCCGATGCCACGGGTGAGCGCTGCTGGCATGTCGCGCTGTCGGCCGTCGCGGGCGGCCTCGGATTGGCGCTTTCTTCAATTCCTGGAATTTCCGGATCCCTAGGGCTCGCGGCGCTGACCATCGCCACCTGCGGGATTATTTCGGCATCTTCAAGCTTCTGGTCGCTGCCGACATCCTATTTGTCGGGAGCGGCTGCCGCCGGCGGCATCGCCTTGATCAATTCGGTGGGCAACCTCGGAGGATTTGTAAGCCCGTGGCTGGTCGGAATCATCCACCAAACAACGCATACGATGACACCGGCATTACTCGTGCTGGCGGGAACTTGCTGGATGTCGGCGATAATTACGATCGTTTTCTTCCGGCGCCGCCAGCAGCCGCGATGAACCGGCTCGCGGCGCTACACTGGACGAGACCAGCAAAAGGACGGTAACTGTGGCCTTTGAAAACAGAGTCAAGTTAGTTGGTAGCGAAAGAAAGCCTCCCAAGAACGCGAGCAAAGCCGGAAAGGTACAGAAAGATTCACAGGTCGGCGTGACCGTTATTGTTCGGCGGAGCGGCGCCGGCGCGGCCGCCGCGGATTCTGCCGATCTGGACATAGTGGAGCGATTCGCTCACCACGCCCATCTCACAGTCGTCGATAGTAGTCCCAGTAAACGACGCGTCATCCTGACCGGCAGCGCCAGCAATATCTCAAAAGCATTTGGCGCCAAGCTGTCGCGTTATAAGAGCAAGCAAACGGGTACGACATTCCGCTGCCGAACCGGTATGTTGACCGTGCCCGAAGAGTTGAACAGTATAGTCGTCGCCGTATTGGGCCTCGATACTCGCCCCGTCGCGAAGCCGCACTTTCGAAAAGTGAAAGCAGCCCAGGCGACCTCATTCACACCGGTCGAAGTCGCAACGCTCTACAATTTTCCTAAAGACGTATTCGGCGCGGGTCAAACAATTGCTATCGTCGAATTGGGTGGTGGCTACCAGACCGCGGATCTTACTACCTACTTCGGAAACCTGAAGGTCCCCGTTCCGAAAGTAACGGCCGTCTCGGTAGATGGCGGCAAGAACACACCGGGCTCGGACTCCGACGGCGAAGTGATGCTTGATATTGAAATCGCCGGCGCGATCGCTTATCAAGCGAACATCGCGGTGTATTTCGCACCCAACACCGACCAGGGATTTGTGGATGCAATCACCGACGCGGTTCATGACACCGTGCGCAAACCGTCTGTCATTTCGATCAGTTGGGGCGCTCCGGAAGACTCCTGGACCGAGCAGGCGCGAACTGCCATGAATGCCGCGCTTGAAGACGCGGCTGCATTGGGCGTGACCGTCACCGTCGCCTCGGGTGACAACGGTTCCACCGATGGCGAGACCGATGGCAGCCTGCACGTTGATTTCCCCGCTTCGAGTCCCTACGCATTGGCCTGCGGCGGCACAGCACTCTACGGCTCCGGCAGCAAGATCTCTTCCGAGGTCGTTTGGAACGAGACAGCAAAGAAAAATGGAGCCACGGGCGGCGGCGTAAGCGGCGTGTTCGCCCTGCCCGATTATCAGAAATCTGCCAAGGTACCCCCGGAGCCGCAGAGCAGTTTCGTCGGCCGCGGTGTGCCGGACGTTTCGGGCGATGCCGATCCCGCTACCGGTTATCAAGTCCGCGTGAACGGAAAAGATCAGGTCTATGGCGGCACCAGCGCGGTGGCGCCGTTGTGGGCTGCTTTGATCGCGCTGCTCAATCAGAAGCTCGGAACGCCAGTAGGTTTTCTCAATCCGAAACTGTACGCTCTTCAGCCCGCCACCTTCAGAGACATCACCAGTGGCAACAACGACGACGGCGGCCACGGCAACTACAATGCGCGTGCCGGCTGGGATCCTTGTACCGGCTTAGGGAGTCCGAACGGGACGGCCCTTCTCAGCGCGCTATCGCCGAATCAACGCGTGGAAATCGCCGGCAGCGCCGCGAAACCCAAGATCGCCGGAACGTGGTCGGCCGCCGATCCCAACCAGCCAATCGGCGCGACGATCGTGATTCGTAGACCCGCGGCAACCGCCGGCCTGAGCCAACAGATCCTTTCCGGTACGTTCACGCCCGCGTCTGAGCAGGAGCTCGCTGCAACGTCAGACGATCTCGCCGCGGTGCAAGCATTCATCCAGGCACAGAGTCTGACCATCGCAAGCGAAAACGCCGCGGCGCGAACAATTCAGGTTCAAGGCACTGTCGGGCAAATGAGCGCGGCGTTTGGCGTCTCGATCGGTTCGGTGAGCGATTCGTCCGGAAACGCCTACCTCACCTACCGCGGAACGATCTCCGTGCCCGCGGAACTCAAAGATATCGTGACCGCAGTGCTGGGACTAGACCAGAGGCCGGTCGCGCAGCGCCGCGGAGCAACCGCTCAATAGATACCAGGCTCGCCCGCGGGCCGTGTTTTCCAGCGCCGGTGAATCCACATCCATTGATCCGGATATTGCCGGATCGTGCGCTCCAGAAACGCGTGGATTCGTTGCGTGTCCACGCGTTCATCGCCTGTTAGCTCAATCGCTGGGAAAAACCGTAGGACATGGCGCTTCCTGTCCTGATCCCACAGCGCGAAGCCAGGCACCACCCGAGCTTGGGAGCGATACGCGAGTTTGACGAATCCCGAGCCCGCACACGCCAGCTTGCCAAAAAAGTCGACAAACACGCCTTCATTTTCGCTGGTATTCTGATCGATCAAAACCCCGACTGCTTCGTTGTTCTTAAGCGCCTTTAAAACCGCGCGTGCCGCATCCCGCTTGAAAATCAGCCGGTTCCCGGAAAGCGTGCGCCGGTCCTCCACCAGCCGGTCGATGAGCCGATTGTCGAGCGGCCGCACCATCACGTTCATCGGCTCGGTCATCATCGCGTGCGCAAACGCACTCAGCTCCCAATTTCCCAAGTGCGCCGTAGCCACCAAGACCCCTCGCCCGGCTTGCTTAGCCGCGGCATAATGTTCCAGGCCCTCATATCCGATCCAGGTGTTGATGTTCGAAGCGTCCAACGAAGGAAACCGCGCGACGGCCAGTAATAGACGGCCGATGCCGCCGAATGTGCCATCGACGATCGATTCGCGCTTCGCCGGATCGAGTTCCGGAAGCGCCATCGCGAGATTCAGGCGCGCAATCCGGCGCAGTCTCGGCACGGCTCTGTCCAGCAGTTTGGCGGCGCTCGCCGCGAGCCATGCAGCTAGTCCCAGCGGCGAAAAACGAAGCGCCGTTACCAGGCAATACGCGAAAACGTACTCCGCCCAAAGTTGGGTTCGGTTTTTCTTTTGCGCCAATAGTGGAGTTTAGTCGATCCAGCCACCACCGAGCACCAGATCGCCCTCATAAAAGACCGCGGCTTGGCCAGGCGTCACGGCGCGCTGCGGTTGGCGGAAGCGCACTTCGATACGCTCCGGGTCCGCGGTTGGCACGAGTGTGGCTTCCGCGGGAGCGTGTCTGTTTCTGATCTTGACCTGCGCTGCGCGAGGTTCGCTCGGCCGACCGATGGACAGCCAATTCACTCCGCTGGCGATTAGCAAATCTTTCATGAGTTCGCTATCACGCCCGATGTGTACCCGGCGCGTAGCGGGATCTGTCGAAATCACATACAGCGGTTCGCCTGCTGCAACGCCCAGCCCGCGCCGCTGCCCGACCGTGAAACGATGCGTTCCCGCATGCGCGCCGACTACTTGGCCAGCGGCGTCCACAATTTCGCCTTTCCCGTCCGGCAGTTCTCTGCCCTGCTCGGCAAGATACGCCTTGATGAAATTGGCATAGTCTCCACCCGGCACAAAACATATTTCCTGGCTGTCATTCTTGTCGGCCACGGGCAAACCAAGCTCTCTAGCCAACTCACGCACTTGCGGCTTCGCCATGCCGCCGAGCGGAAATAACGTGCGCGCCAGTTGCGCCTGGGTCAAACCAAAAAGAAAATAGGTCTGGTCTTTATTGGCGTCCGCACTGGTCCGCATCTCATAGCGGCCGGTTTCCGTGTTAAAACTCAGACGCGCGTAGTGCCCGGTCGCAATCTTCTCGGCTCCTACACCATCGGCCATTTCGAGAAACTGATCGAACTTAATGAACGTGTTGCACTGAGCACAGGGAATGGGCGTACGGCCCGCGAGATAGTCTTCTACAAACGGCTTCACGACCTGCTCTTCAAAGCGCTCCTCGAAATTCACAACATAATACGGAATCCCCAGGATCGAGGCGACGAAACGCGCGTCGTAGACATCGTCGAGCGAGCAGCATCGGCCAACCGCGCCGCCTTCCGGAATTAGTTCCGGTAGCCGTCGCTGATTCCAAAGCTGCATAGTCAGGCCGACCACGGGCGCGCCCTGTCGTTGCAGCAGACCGGCAACCACGGAGCTATCCACACCACCCGACATGGCCACCGCGATCGGCGCAACGGAATTATCCGGCAAGGCGTTTTTCCTCCTTTCGCAATTTCTCAGCCGCTCGCGCCGTTGCATCCACCAATGCTTTCATCTCCTCGACTGTGTTGTAACGCCCGAAAGAAAACCGCACGCTCGAGCGCGCTTCCTCCCGGCTCCGCCCCATGGCGAGTAAGACGTGCGAGGGCTCGATCGATCCGCTGCTACACGCCGAACCCGTCGAGACCGCCATGTTCTGAAGATCAAGTGCGATCACCAGTGCCTCACCCGTGATACCGCGAAACAGCACGCTGCTGGTATTCGGCACTCTCGGATTCTCAGAGCCGTTCACTTCAATCCAAGGAAGCCGCTTCGCCAGCTCGTTCTCAAAATCGTCCCGCAACCGAGTTTCCGCGGCGCCGCAAAGCTCAACCGCTCGCGCGAACGCCATGGCAGCCGGAACATTCTCCGTCCCCGCGCGCCGCTCACGTTCGTGCCGGCCCCCGTATTGGATACCACGCAGCGGCGTGCCTTTCCGTACGTAGAGCGCGCCAACTCCCTTCGGAGCAAAAAGCTTATGCGCGCTCAAAGAGTACAGATCCACGCCCAATTCCCGGACATCCACCGGAATCTTTCCAGCCGCCTGGACCCCATCGGAGTGAAAATAGATCGTCTGGCCCCGTCGACGGCGTTCCTCGACCAACTTGGCGACTTCGCGCACTTGCTGAATCGCACCCGTCTCGTTATTCGCGTGCATGACCGAAACCAGCACCGTATCCTCGCGCAGACTCTCTCCGACGGCGGCCGGATCGACGATACTTACATCTACATCTTCGTGGCTCAACTGCCGCACGCATTCGAGAACCGACGGATGTTCGATCCCTGTCGTTACCACGTGCTTGCGGTCGCCAGCGAGACCGCGCACCACTCCCAGAATGGCAAGATTGTTCGCTTCCGTTCCGCCGCTTGTGAAAACGACCTCGGCCGCGGAAGCACCCAAAAATTCGGCAATAGTCCTGCGGGCCTTTTCTAGATGCTGTCTGGCCAGTTGTCCAGGCCGATGAATACTCGACGCGTTCCCGTAGACTTCCCGCAAGGCGGACGCCATCGTCTCGGCCACTTCGGGCGCGAGAAAGGTAGTCGCATTGTGATCGAAATACGGCAAAGGGCGTTCAACAGGCGGGTTTCATTACAATCTTAGCAACGCATGACGCCGCCCATCATCACCCTGACAACCGACTTTGGAGTTCAGGATCACTACGTCGGCGCTATGAAGGGCGTGATCTTGAGCCGCTGTCCGCAAGCCCAGATAGCAGACATCACGCACGGGATTTCTCCCTTCTCGCTCTACGCCGGCGCCTATGCCATCGACCAGGCCGCTCCGTTCTTCCCTCCGGGTACGATTCATGTCGTGGTCCTTGATCCCGGCGTCGGTACCGATCGCAAGCCGCTTCTGGTCGAATTCCGGGAGCAGTTTTTCATCGCTCCCGATAACGGCGTGCTCAGTCTGGCGCTCGCGCGAGGCGGCCAGAGCACGGCTCGCGAGATCACGAATCGGGAACTTTGGCTTCCGCAGCTCTCCAGCACTTTCCATGGCCGCGACATCTTCGCTCCAGTCGCCGCCGCCCTCGCCGGCGGAATCACGCGGCCCGCCGACGTTGGTCCGATCCTCGATAGCATTCAACAACTCCCCGATCTCCACCCCGTCGAAGGCGGCCACGGCCTATGGCACGGCAGGATTCTGAGCGTCGATCGGTTCGGGAACGTGATTACCAACTTCAGACCGCCCACCGGCCGCTTCTCACTCACCATCGGCCAACGGGTGATCGCC
>Ga0193753_10001198_pt1 | contig 22675 bp, 23 predicted proteins | sample H1c2metaG_FD_144925 | JGI IMG/M metagenome (GOLD analysis project Ga0193753, IMG submission 144925) | Soil microbial communities from a riparian zone of the East river system, Colorado, United States - H1c2 | ecosystem: Environmental > Terrestrial > Soil > Riparian zone | place: USA: East... | reverse complement strand
CCTCCCGGTATTTCCTGACAGATCAACGTTTGCCTTCCGGCGCGAGCGATCCCGCATATTTTTCCGTGTGCCATAGCACATAAGATGCCAATCGAATCGAATGACGTAAATCGAGAAAACTCTGTCGTCAAGTTTTGCGTCACACGATAGGTGAGCAGCTTCACGGACATCACGCTGAAGCTCTCATTGCAATCTGATTTGTACGAAGGGAGTTGCTCCATTGGCACAATACAGGGGAAGTGTTAAGTGGTTCAATAACGCGAAGGGGTATGGCTTTCTCGGCCGCGACGATGGCGCCGACGTGTTCGTTCACTACAGCTCCATCCAGCGCGATGGCTACAAGAGCCTGAAAGAAGGCGATGAGGTAGAGTTCGACATTATCCAGGGTGAAAAGGGTCCTCAGGCCGATCAGGTTCAGCGTCTGAAGGAGCAGGTAAGCCAGCAGCAGCACGCTTCCTGATGTTTCGGCGGGCGGGGACTGAAGATGAGGCTTGACTGAGCGGTTCGCCGCTCCTAGCCTTTCGGTGCTGGCATACTGAATCAGTAACCAGGCGCAGCGTCGGTCTGGTTACCGGTTCATTTAAAAACCATGGATAATATCGCCATCGCCCGCCTGCTCGACGAGACGGCCTCGCTGCTCGAGATCGACGCCGCCGACACCTTTCGAATCCGCTCCTACCGCCGCGCCGCCGAGGCCGTCGAACAGCAGACGACACAGCTCGCCACCCTGATCGACGAACCGAAGCAGCTTCTTGCCATCCCCGGCATCGGCAAAGGCATGGCCGCGAACATTGTGGCGCTGCTGACCATCGGGACGATCCCGCTGCGCGAAGAGCTGCTGCTCAAGTACCGGCCCACCATGCTCGAACTCCTGCGCCTGCCGGGTATGGGGCCGAAGACCGTGGCATTGATCTGGTCTGCGCTGCAGGTCGCGGACATTGACGCACTTGAGACGGCGGCCAAGGCGGGTCACCTGAACAAGCTGCCGCGCATGGGCGAAAAGTTCACGATCAAACTGCTGAAGGGTATAGAGGACCACAAAAAAAACTCCAGCCGCTTCCGTATCGATCAGGCGCACGGACACGCCGAAAGAATCTCCGCGCTGATTCGCGAGTTTCCCGGTATCGACGAGATCACACCGGCGGGCTCGCTTCGGCGAGGGCGCGAGACGGTCGGCGACCTGGATCTGCTCGTCACCGGCCCGGCCTGCGAACCCGATGTCGTGGCTGCCGCGGTGGAGCACGTCGCGGCGCTGCCGCTGATCGACAAGCTCCTGGCCAAGGGGCAGAACAAGGTCAGCTTCACGTTGCGCAACAATCTGCAGGTTGACGTGCGCCTGCTGCCGCGCGTCAGCTACGGGGCGGCGCTGCAGTACTTCAGCGGATCGAAGATGCACAATGTGGCGCTTCGCCAGCGCGCCATCAAACGCGGACTCACGCTGAGCGAGTATGCGCTGCTTCGATTGGAGGACAACAAGATCATCGCCTCTGAAAGCGAAGAAGCGATCTACAACGCGCTCGACCTCGACTACATTCCGCCGGAGCTTCGCGAGAATGGCGGCGAGCTCGAGGCGGCGGCGAATCATACGCTCCCCGTGCTCGTCACGCTGGCGGACATTCGCGGCGACCTCCACATGCACACCGAAGCCACCGACGGCCGCGACAGCATCCGCCAGATGGCCGAGGCTGCGCTTGCGCGGGGGCTGAGCTACATCGCCATCACCGACCACAGCAAGAATCTCGCCATGACCAACGGCCTCGACGATGCCCGGGCGCTCGCGCACATCAAGCGCATCCGCGAGGTGGACGCCGAGATGGAGGGGAGGATCAGGGTGCTTCCCGGCATCGAGGTCGACATCCTCGCCGACGGCACGCTCGACCTCGACGACTCTACGCTGGCCCAGATGGATATCGTTGTGGCGAGCGTCCACAGCCACTTCGCCCAGCCGGCCGAGGAGATGACGGCCCGCGTCCTTCGCGCCATCGAGAACCCGCATGTCAGGATCCTGGGCCACCCTACAGGACGCAAGGTTTTGAGTCGCGAGGCATATGCCATCAACATCGACACCGTCCTCAGGCGCGCCGCCGAACTGGGAGTGGCCGTGGAGCATAACGCCTCGCCTGCTCGCGCCGACCTCAACGATCTGAATCTGCGGCTGGCGAAGCAACATGGCTGCAAGATCGTCGTCGACACCGACGCCCATGCGACCGAAGAGCTGGACCAGATGCGCTACGGGATCACGCAGCTTCGCCGGGCGTGGCTGACCGCCGCCGATGTGCTCAACACCCAACCCACCGCCGAGGCGCTGCTAAATCGGCTTCGTCATAAACCCTGAAAGCCGGCTTCGTCCCAAACCCTGAAAGCTGGAAACTCCCAACGCGGTACACTTAATTCGTGGCCCAATCCGCAGCAACCCCGGCAACCATCCCCGCCTCGCAGGCGATTGCCGCTCCGACGCTGCTGGCCGACTACGCCACCCTCTTCAAACTGCGCGTCTCCACGATGGTCGTCATCACCGGCGGAGCTGGATTCTACCTCGGCAGCCTGCGCAGCGGCATCAGCCCCTTCCACGCCGGACTCCTCCAGACCGTGGCGGGAATCGCCGTCGTTACCTGCGGTTCGAGCGCACTCAATCAAGCCCTGGAGCGCAAGACCGACCTCCTGATGCGCCGCACCGCCAACCGGCCCATGGCCGCCGGCCGCATCTCGCTGACCCACGGCCTTCTTCTCGGCTTCGCGGCAATCTTTTTCGGCTCGCTCTACCTCGCGTACACCACCAACCTGCTCACCGGAACCCTCACGCTGCTGACCGCGATCGGCTACGTCGCCATCTACACGCCGCTCAAACGCGTCACCAACATCAATACCTTCGTCGGAGCCTTCCCCGGAGCGCTCCCTCCTCTCATCGGCTGGACTGCTGCCCGCGGCCTGATCGAATGGCCGGGCGTCGCCCTCTTCGCCATCCTCTTCGTCTGGCAGTTCCCCCACTTCATGGCCATCGGCTGGATGTACCGCGACGACTACGCCGCAGCCGGCATCCGCCTTACCCCCACTCTCACCAACACCCGGTACGCCGCGCAGAGCACCGTCGTCCAGTCGCTCTTCTACGCCGTTCTCATGATCCCTGTCAGCCTCTGGCTCACGGCGCTCCACACCACCGGCTACTTCTACGCCGCAGCCGCCACCATCCTCGGCATGGGCTATCTCTGGTACACCATCCGCTTCGCGCGCATCATCCGCTCGCCGCTGGCCCCGGAGTCCCGCGTCTACGCCCGCGATCTCCTCCGCGCCTCGATCCTCTACCTTCCCCTCCTCATGGCCGCCATGATGCTCGACGCCAAAGGACGCCTCCTCTTTTGACCAGCCCGGAGGACCACAACGAAGCCACCAGCACCATGCCCGGCAACACCATGCATTGAGATGAAATGAAAAACTGACGCCCACTCGCCGCCAACTCTCCACCAACACACATGGTCTGACAAGAAAGAACCATCACCACATGCAAACCAATCTGCCCAGCAAAGATCTTCGCACTCCGCCCTCCATCATTGCGACCATCATCGTGGTCAGCGCCCTCGCCAGCGCGCTGATCTGCTATCTCGTCTACTTCCACGCGCCGCTCGACGTGACCGGAGCCCACCTCCGCTCACTGCCCTTGCTGAACGCCATCCTCAACGCGTGCTGCACGGTCGCTCTGCTGTTCGGCTACCGCTTCATCCGCGCCCGCGAGATCGCAAAGCACCGCGCCGCGATGTTCACCGCCTTCTTTTTCTCGTCCATCTTCCTCGTCTCCTACCTGGTCAACTTCACGCTGCACGGCGAAACCCGCTTCGACCGTCTCAGCCCCTGGTGGCCGTTCTACTGGAAGCTGCTTGCCTCGCACATCTTCCTCTCGGTTGTCGCCCTGCCGATGATCCTCATCACCTTCTTCCTCTCGCTCTCCGGCCGCTTCCCGGCGCACAAACGACTCGCCCGCTACACCTTCCCCATCTGGCTCTACGTCTCCATCACCGGGGTCGTCGTCTACTTCATGCAGGCCGCGCTCCGCTAGAGCAAATTTTCTGTAGGTGTATAGCGAGGCATGGATCTCATTGCCGTTTTTTACCAGGAAAAATGGCACTCTTCAGAATCTTCCGATTCACCGTAACAGGAAATTTGCTCTTGATGCCCATGCAACCAGACACGCGCAAGCTGCTCCGCACCGGCCTCATCATCTTCGGCATCGGAGCCCTCTCCTCCCTCTGCGCCTTCACCATCTTCGGCGGGATAGGCCGCCAGGGCCCCCATACCAACTCCGGCTGGCTGGCCCTGATGCTTGCCATAGGCTGCCTTCCCACCGGCTTCCTCACCCTTATCCTCGCTGCCATGAAGCTCTTCGCCGACCGTCGCCGCTGAACTGCCCCCACAGCCCCCGATCTGCTATCCTCAACCTTCAAAACCTGCACGAAACCGGAGCAAATCACCATGGCAAAAGGCGTCAACAAAGTTCTCCTCCTCGGCAACGTCGGCAAAGACCCCGAGATCCGTTCCACCGCCGGCGGCATGACCGTCGCCAGCTTCTCGCTCGCCACCGCCGACCGCCAGAAAGACGCGCAGGGCAACTGGACCGACAAGACCGAGTGGCACAACCTCGTCTGCTTCCAACGTACCGCCGAGATCGTCCGCGACTACGTCAAGAAGGGCACCCAGCTCTTCATCGAAGGCAAGCTCCAGACCCGCTCCTGGGATGACAAAGAGTCCGGCCAGAAGAAATACAAGACAGAGATCCTCGTCAACGAGCTGACCCTGCTGGGCAGCAAGGGCGAGGGAGGCGGCTCCAGCAGCAGCGGCAGCGGTTACTCCAAATCCAACACCGCCAGCTACGATCAGCGCACGCCCGCATCCCAGCCCGACTACGCCGACGTAGGCATCACCGACGACGACATCCCCTTCTAACCATCATTCTCACACAAGCACACCAAGGCCCCATCCCCGCGCGAATCGCAGCGCAAGGATGGGCCCTTTTCATTTAAAACGCGAAGCGCAGGCTGACGACGACGGCATGATTGTACGTGTGAAAGCTCGTCACGGCCGTCTGAAAGGCCACACCGGCTACCACGCCCGTTCTGCTCTTCGGGTTCTCGGGATGCAGCGCAATCTTTCCCACCACCAGACCAGGGGTTAGAAAAGTCTGCGTCTTTCCGTCGCGCGCTCCGCCGATATATCGCGTCGAATTCATCTCCAGCTCCGGCCAGAGATACTTCGATGCGTGATACTGCAGCACAGTATTCGAGTGCAGCGTGCGGCCTGCCGTCTCGGTCTTCGAGGTCGGCAGCCCCGCACCCAGGCTGGACATGACATCGAACCGGCCAAAGCCCTTGCCGCCCGACAGCGTGGGCGTCAGCACATTCGTCGCAGCGCCGTTCGTGTGGCTGCCCGTCGGGACCGTGCCCGAAAGTATCGCGCTGAAGATGTAATCGTGATGCCTCTCATTCCCGGCGAAGAGGCGATACTTCACCAGCCAGGGCACATCCCCGAATCCATCGGGCGTCCGGTCCCCATGCTTCACGAAGCCCGGTATCAGCACGTCCACTTGCGTCCTCGCAAACGGAATCAGGTTAAAACCCTTGCCCGCCCCAAGGTTCCAGTTCTGCACCTGGGCGCTGGGGCTCTGCCGCGTAAAGTCCGTCCGGAAGACCTGCGCCACCATCGGAAATGTTGAGACCATCGGCACCGCCCACTTCGGCTGCTGCGCCTGCGTCTTTGTAGCCCGCGCCTGCCACCGTTCGGCAAAGCTGTCTGAGTCCTCCTCGGCTTCCAACGAAAATGGGGATGCCGCGATCACGAACAAAAAGAAGAAAAACTTATACAAAGGCCAAACTCCTCAAAAAGAAAGTCTCTCGTTTTAGCTTAATCATTGGACTGTCCTCAGGGTCTTAACGACACCCGCCGACCCTAGGTGATATCGACATTTCTTCAGGCCGCAGGCGCCCTACGCGGGCGGCGCCCACTTCGTGGGGGGGTATACCGGCTTCGCCCAGGGCCTCCCGATGGTCGGCTTGAAGAATTCTTCCAGCGACCATCGGGAACTTCGACCCGAAGGAGGTAGACACGTCACGAAGTGACCGCCCCACGCGCAGTGGGACCGGCCGTCAGGCCAAGTACTTCTTTCTATAAGCGCCGAATAGGTCGATACATCCCAGCGTTTATCGAGCATCCTGCAACTAAACTATTAACGATGCCGCTGACCGAAAAAATCCTCCGCAAACTCCTCCCCGCACTTCTTTTTTCTCTCACACTACAGGGACAGTCCCAGCACCTGACCCCGCATCCCATCCAGCTTGCCAATGGCAAGGCGCTCACCCTCAGCCTCCCCGCCAGCTTTACAATCGACATCGCCGCGCAGGGCCTCAAGTGCGTTCGCTTCATGGCGATGTCTCCCGACAATCGCGTCTTCGTCACCGACATGCACGACCGCGCCGACAACGTCCTCGGCAAGGTCTACATTCTCGACGGCTGGAACGAGAAGGCCCACACCTTCGCCAGGATCACTCCCTACCTCAGCCACCTCCGCAACCCCAACAACCTCGCCTTCTACACCGAGCCCGCCCACGACGGAAAGCCCGCTCAGGCGTGGCTCTACCTCCCGCTCACCGACAGGCTCCTCCGCTACCGCTACAGCCCCGGCGACGACGCCCCCACCGGCCCGCCCGAGGTTCTCGCCCACTATCCCGACTACGGCCTCAACTATAAATATGGCGGCTGGCACCTTACCCGCACCATCGCCTTCGCAAATCTCCACGGCCGCACTCGCCTCTACCTCACGGTCGGAAGCTCCTGCAACGCCTGCCAGGAAAAAGAAGAGGTCCGCGCCACCCTCACCGTCATGGACCCCGACGGCAAACATCAGGAGATTCTCGCCCAGGGCCTGCGCAACGCTGTCGGCCTCAACTTCATCCCCTCCATCGACGGCGGTGCACTCTTCGCCACCAACATGGGCGCCGACCACCTCGGCGACCACGACCCCGAAGACACCTTCTTCGAACTCGACAGCAACGCCCGCCCCATCGCGCCTGGCTCAAACTACGGCTGGCCCACCTGCTACTTCGACCACGGCCAGCCCCACCCCGACCCCGCCGTCTCCGCACCCAAACCCACCGACCACATCGTCCCCCCACCGCCCGCCGGCCCACCGCCTCTGCAGTTCGACTGCACCAAAATTCCGCCCGTCTACACCACGTTCTTCGCCCATAGCTCACCGCTTGGCCTGGAGTACTTCGACTCTGCCAACACTGCCCTGGCCGGCACGTTCCTCGTCGCCCTCCACGGCCCCAGCCATCCGCGCATCGGCACCGGCTATCGCGTCGTTCGCCTCTCCTCCAACAATCGCCATCCGGAAAACTTCATCACCGGCTTTCTCGTAGACGGCAAGGTCAAAGGCCGTCCCTGCGGCATCCTCAGCATCGGTCCCGACACTTTTCTCCTCACCGACGACCTCGACGGTGTCATCTATTTCGTCCATCCTGCAGCTAGTGCAATCAAATGACGTCGCGCTGACACGACACTGACAAAGCTTCCAGCCGAACTCACTACTCTCCAACTTGTCGGATAGAACCTCCCCGTCCGGTAAGACTCTCTGCACAACCTGCAGAGTAAGAAAAGTGAGGCTCCATGCAACACGTATTCCGCGGCTCCAGCGCGTTTGTCAGTCAACTCAAGGCCGTCACCAAAAGCCTCTTTGCCCTTTCCCTCGCTGCCACCGGCCTCTGCCTGCCGGCAGCAGCACAATCCGGCGGCGCCTTCAACGTCACTAACATCATCTCCGACGGCTCTGTGCCCGCCCTCGTTACCGATCCGCATTTCATCAACCCCTGGGGCATCTCTATCGGCCAGGACTTCTGGATCAACACTCAGGCCACCGGCCTCGACTATGTCGCACTCACCAGCGGCACCATTCCCTTCACCGTAACCATCCCCGCAGTCTCCGGCGGTACCACTGCTACCGGCTCGCCCACGGGAACAGTCTTCTCTTCCACCGCCGCCGGCAGCTTCGTTCTACCCAACGGCTCCAAAGCCATCTTCCTCTTCTCCTCGCTCGATGGAACCCTCTCCGGTTGGAACGTCGGCCTGGGCACCACCAGCGCCAGCGTCGCGCAGATCGTCGTCAACAACAGCGCCGCCAACGCCTCGTACACGGACATGGCGCTCGTCACCAACGCCACCGGGACCTTCATCCTCGCCGCCAACTTCGGCCAGGGCACGTCCATTGACGTCTTTGACAGCAACTTCAAGCCCGCCAAACTGGCCGGCACCTTCACCGATCCCAACCTCCCCGCCAACTACGCGCCCTACTCCGTCCACGCCATCGGCAGCCAGGTCTTCGTCACCTACACTGTGCGCACCACTTCAGGGGCCGCAGACCCCGCCCCACCCACCACTCCCCCCACAACGCCGCCAACGACCCCGCCTCCGACAACGCCGCCGCCGACAAGCCCGCCGACAAGCAGCCCCTACGCGGTCTCCGCTCCACACGCCATCTCCTACCAGCAGGTCGTCGGAGCCGGTAACGGCATCGTCGACGTCTTCGACACCAACGGCAACTTCGTCGCCCGCGCCGTCACCGGCGGCAACCTCAACTCGCCCTGGGGTGTAGCCATCGCCCCCGCGACCTTCGGCATCTACGGCAACGATCTCCTCGTCGGCAACTTCGGCGACGGCATCATCAACGTCTACGATCCCAAGACCTTCTCCTTCCTCGGCCAGATCGTCGACGGCACCGGCAAAGCCATCGCCTTCCCCGGACTCTGGGAGATCGTCTTCGGCACCCCCAGCTACGGCGACGTCAACTCGCTCTACTTCGCCGCCGGCCTCAACAACGAGACTCACGGCCTCTTCGGCTCCATCTCCAATACCGCCACCTCGAACGGAGCCGCCACCTTCGGCCTCAGCTCCTCCACGCCAACCACCACCGTCACCAACGGCTCCTCCACCACGGCGACCATCAGCGTCGCGCCCACAAATAATTTCTCCGGCACCGTTACCCTGGCTTGCAGCGGCCTGCCAACCGGCGCCACCTGCAGCTTCTCTCCCAGCACGCTTACCGTCTCACCCATGGCCAGTGCCACCAGCACTGTAACCATCCAGACGGCGAAGTCCGCCACGCTGGCCTATCCCCGCATCTTCGGCGGAGGCCACACGGCAGCTATCACCTCTGCTCTCCTGCTGCCCTTTGCCTCTATCCTGGCCTTCGTCCGCCGACGTTCCAGCGGCAAGACAAGCCACCTTCGCCTCTTCAGTCTGATGGCCGTTCTCTTCCTCGTCTCCACCGGAATCGTGGCAGGCTGCTCCAGCTCCAACACCCCAATGGCCGCAGCCCCCATCACACCCCCGCCGATGACGCCGACAGCCCCAACCACACCCACAACGCCAACCGGAAGCTCCCAGGTCACCATCACGGCGACAGCCGGGGCCATCACGCAGAACACCGTCATCGCGCTCAACGTGCAATAGCTTTTCATAAAGTCTTCCTCACCGGCCGCCTACTCACACGGGCGGCCGCTTTTTTTCGCGGAAGATGAGATCAACCGCCCAATCCCGAACACCGAAGTCCATTTCCGAACATATCTTCCAACTCGAAAACAGCATTCTCATCGACTTGCAATGGAGCTACACTTGCTTCCACTTCTACTGCTCACCAGCAGCGCGAGTCAGGAGGCTCAGCAATGGACTTTCCTCTGCCCGTTCGAAAAAGTTCATGGCGCGACTCACTCTACGCCAAAGTCACGGTAGAGACCGCCGTCTCCCTCGCTCTCGTCCTTGCCCTCGCGCTCCCGCCCTGCCTCTCCCTCGCCATTAAGCTCAACCTCTGGCGCGAGCTCGCCGCAAACCCCTGCGACCTCTTCCATTTCCTGCTTCTTAGAACCTGGTGGGTCGCTCCCTACCTCTGGCTCTACTTCTTCGCCCTCGCCCGCGTCAGGACGAAGCCTTAGCCGCCGCAAGGGTCGCCACAAAGCGTTGCTCCGCACAGCCGCGCCAATAACCCCGACCAGCTACACTAACCTCATGATCGACGAAGCCACCTTCCGCCGCGAATCCGACAACGCCCTCGAATCCCTCAAGCAGTCCCTCATCGCCGCCGAAGACGACTCCGGCAGCTTCGAGTTCGAGGACAACAACGGCGTCATGAACATCATCTTCGAGAACGGCTCCAGCAAGTTCGTCGTCACCCCCAACACCCCCATCCGCCAGATCTGGATCTCCGCCCAGGCCACCAGCTTCAAGCTCGAATGGACCGAGGCCTCCAGCGCCTTCACCCTCCCCAAGACCGGCGAAGACCTCAAGACCCTCACCCAGCGCCTCCTCCGCGAGCACCTCGACGACCCCACCATCACCCTCTCCTGACCCCCATTTCCCTCCCCAAATAACCCACTTCGCATCGATAAAACCGCAAATCGACACAATCCTGCCACATTCATCCAGTAGAATTGGGCTATTAACACAATAGAGCTCACCAACACGGCACCAACCGCGAGCTAGAACTGTACTCCAGCGCACTCCGCCGCAAGACCCGAAGGTGCGATACTCCTACTTCATCAAGCACCTGAAACGAAACAACTTACTGCTAAACTACCCCTGACCTCCGGGGGGCGGGAGGGCCCTGAACATGCCACCAACGCTGTCCGTAGCCATCATCACGCTCAACGAAGAAGCCAACCTCGCCCGCACCCTTGCAAGCGTTCAGTTCGCCGACGAGATCATCGTCCTCGACTCCGGCTCCACCGACAACACCCTCAAGATCGCCGAATCCTGCCACGCAAAGGTCTACTCCGAACCCTGGAAGGGCTTCGCCGCCCAGAAGAACTCTGCCATCGAGAAGTGCACCGGCACCTGGGTCCTCTCGCTCGACGCCGACGAAGAGCTCACCCCCGAGCTCCAGCTTGAGCTTCGCGCCCTCCTGCCCCATAACCCGCAGGTCGACGCCTACCTTCTCCGCCGCCGCAACCTCTTCCTCAACCGCTGGATTCGCCATGGCGGCTACTACCCCGACCCCAAGCTCCGCCTCTTCCGCCGCCACGCCGCCAACTTCGCTCCGCCCGCCCGCTTCACCGACCGCCCCGTGCACGAGACCATCGCCGTCGAGGGTGACATCGAAACTCTCCATGCCGATCTCATCCACCACGCCTACCCCACCATCGAGAGCTACCTCGAGCACATGGACCGCTACAGCACGCTGGGCGCTCAAATCGTCGTGGCCAAGGGCCAGACCAGCCGCTCCTGGCTCGCCTTCTACTACAACGTCGCCGTCATCCCCACCTTCACCTTCTTCTGGAACTACATCTTCCGCTTCGGCTTCCTCGATGGCCGCGAGGGCTTCCTGCTGCACCTCTACCACTCCACCTACACCAGCTGGAAGTACTCCAAAGCCTGGCAGACCACCCGCCATAATCAGGCAAGCAACCGATAACGCGTATCGACCTATTCGCTACTGAAGTACTTGGCCTGACGGCCGGTCCCACTGCACGTGGGGCGGTCACTTCGTGACTTGTATACCCCCTTCGGGTCGAAGCTCCCGTTGGTCGCTGGGAGGAATCTTCCAGCCGACCATCGGGAGGCTCTAGGCGAAGCCGGTATACCCCCCACGAAGTGGGCGCCGCCCGCGCAGGGCGCTTGAGACTCTTTGCCGGAAGAATAGGTCGATACGCTCTAGTCACACCGCAGCGCCACCACCGGCTCGACCTGCATCGCCGAGCGCGCCGGAATCAGCGTCGCCGCAAGAGCCACCAACCCCAGCACCGCCGCCACCCCCACAAACGTGGCCGGGTCATGCGGCCCAACGCTGAACAGCAGGCTCTTCAGCACCTGCGAAACGCCAAGCGCAGCCCCCAGCCCCACTGCTCCGCCCACAACGATCAGTCGCATCCCCTCACCCACGATCAGCCGCAGAATATTTATCCGGCTCGCCCCCAGCGCCATCCGCACCCCAACCTCCTGCGTGCGCCGCGTCACCATAAACGCGGTCACGCCGTAGAGCCCGATCACCGCCATCATCAATCCCGTGAACGCAAAAAATCCCAACAGCGCCGTCTCGAATCGCGGCCTATCCGCCAGCGTGCTCAGCCTCTCCTGCATCGTCTCGACGTCCACCGGCACCGTCGGATCAATCGTCGCAATCTGCGTCCGCACCCACGGCGCAACCGTCTCCGGCGGCAGCCCGGTCTCCAGCACCATCACCGAATGAGAGCCCCAATCCGCGCCAAAATTGCGCCTGAGCGTGTAGAACTCCGGCGTGTCCTCCCCGTTCAGTTCCGCGTTCTTCACATTCGCCGCGACCCCCACCACCGTGTACCACGGCGCATCCAACCCTGGCTGTACCCGTTGCCCAACCGGATCTTCGCCGGGAAACAGACGTGACGCCAGAAGCTTGCTCATCACCATCCAGTGCTCACTTGAATCCCGTTCGCCCTCGGTAAAGTTTCTTCCCTGTACGATTGCGATGCGCAGCGCGCGAAAATAATCAGGCGTCACCCAGCGCGACGTCACCGCACCCCCCGTCCCCGGCGGCGTGCGCGGTCTGCCCTCCACCCGAATCTCTGCGTAACGCATACCTCCACGCCAGCCTCCCGGAGGCAGCGAATCGCTCATCCCCACCGCCGTAACTCCCGGCACCCGCCGCAGTGCCGCCTCCGCCTTATCGTAAAACTCCATCTTCTTCTCGTTACTCGCATAGCGATCCCGCGTCAACGACATGCGGACAGTAAGGACGCCGCTCGCCTGCATCCCTAAGTTCTGTCCCTGCAGATTCCGAAAGCTGCGCAGCAGCAGCGTCGCACTCGAGAGCAGAACCATGCTGATCGCGATCTGCGCCACCACCAGGCTCCGCCGCAAACCGGCATGCGCCCCGGAGTTAGTCGAGCGCGCCGCCAGCACAATCGCTCGCGGCCTGTGCAGTGCGGGTACCAGCCCGGACATCACTCCGCAGGCCAGCGAAAGCAGCGCAGCAAACACCAGGATGCGTGGGTCGAGCCGCGCCTTGTCGAGAAATGGAACGCCCGCCGGAGCAATCGCCACAAAGACGCGCAACAGTATCTCCGCCACCACGCAGCCCGCCGCGGCTCCTGCAAAGGCCAGCAGCAACGCCTCCGTAAGCGTCTGGCGAATCAACCGCCCTCGACTCGCACCAAGGGCAGAACGCACCGCCAACTCCCGCTCTCTCGCGGCCGCGCGCGTCAGAAACAGGCTCGCCACGTTAGCGCACGCAATCATTAGCACGGCAAGCGCGGCACCCAGCAGAACCCACGCCACCAGCCGCACATCCTGTATCTGCCGGTCGCGAAGCGAACGAACCTTCAGATGGAAGTCCTTGCGAATCTCCGGCGGAATTATCTTCTGCGCATACTCGTACACCGGCCCTAACGCTGCCTGCGCCTGCTCCGCACTCACCCCCGGCTTCAGCCGCGCAAACGCCCACATCGGATAGCCGATCCCGCTGTTCACTTTATGCTGCACGCCCACGTCAATCTTCCTGGGAACGACAATATCGGCTGCCTGCAACCTAGGCATCTCGAAGTCCTTCGGCAAGACGCCGACCACCCGCACCGGCTTGCCATCGATCTGGATCACCTTGTCCAGAATCTTGGCATCGAGATTGTAGTGCGTCAGCCACAGCCCGTACGAGATCAGCGCCACCATCGGCCCGTTGGGACGATCCTCCTCCGGCAGAAAATTACGTCCGCGAATCGGCGCTATTCCCATCGTCAGCAAAAAATCCCCTTCCACAGACGCGCAGTTCAGCCGCGTAGGATTCTGCTCCGTCAGGTCGCACTCCTCGACGCCTCCCTCCTGGGTGATCGACTCGAACGGCGTCTGGTTGTCCTTCCAGTAGTAATAGAAACTGCCCAGCGTGAACTCCTGCTTCTCGAGCGACTGCACCAGCCCCACCGACACCAGCCGGTCCGCATGCCCATACGGCAGGTCGCGAAACAGAATCCGGTCCACTACGCTGAACACTGCCGTCGTCGCGCCAATCCCAAGCGCCAGCGTCGCAATCACCGTCACCGAAAAAAGAGGATTGCGGCGAAATCCGCGCAGCGCATACCGCACATCCTGCACCACCGTCTCCATCAGCCAACCGGGACGCTGCTCGTTGCACTCCTCCCGCGTCCGCTCCACTCCGCCGAACTCCACCAGCGCCTGCCGCCGCGCCGCCTCAGGCGTCATCCCCGCCGCGATGTTCGCCGCCGTCGACTGCTCCACATGAAACTGCAGCTCCTCATCCAATTCCCCGCGCGACCTGCGCGACACGAAGAACCGCAGCCGAGTCCAAAGCTCCCCCATCATGCAGCCCCCTCCGGCGCGCCGCCCAGCACCAGAGCAATCGCCGCGCTCATCCTGTCCCAGTGCTGCAACTCCGCCGCCAGCTGCCTCTCGCCCGCCCGGGTCAGCGAGTAGAACTTCGCCCGCCGATTATTCTCAGAGGCCCCCCAGTCCGACTCGATCCACCCCTTGTACTCCAGACGGTGCAGCGCCGGATAGAGCGACCCCTGCCCCACCTGCAGCACATCCTTCGAAACCTGCTGTATCCGCTGCGCGATGCCCCACCCATGCATCGGCTCCAGTGCCAGCGTCTTCAAAATCAGCAGATCCAGCGTCCCCTGCAACAGATCGGTAGATGGCGGCATCTTCCCCTCGACATTCGACAATAGAGTTACGCCTCACTCTTGTCGATTGTCAAGGGGAGCCCTCCAACCCTCCTCGCCTCCACGTATACTTTGCCCGTGCCCAACACGCCCCCAATCCGCGTCCTCGTAGCCAAACCCGGCCTCGACGGCCACGACCGCGGCGCAAAAATCATCGCCCGTGCCCTCCGCGACGCCGGCATGGAGGTCATCTACACCGGCCTCCGCCAGACCCCCGAGATGATCGTCTCCGCCGCCATCCAGGAGGACGTCGACTGCATCGGCCTCTCCATCCTCTCCGGCGCCCACAACGTCATCGTCCCCCGCATCGCCGCTCTCCTCCGCGAACAGAGAGCCGAAGACATTCTCCTCGTCCTCGGCGGCACGATCCCCGACGAGGATCAGCCCGGCTTAAAACAAAGCGGCGTCTCGGCCATCTTCGGACCGGGAACGCCGCTTGAAACCACCATTGCCTTCATCCGCGAAAACGTAAAGCCCCGCGGCATCTTCACGACCTGACTACCAGAGAATTGCTTCGCCCAGGTGGAAGTACCCACCCGTAGGCCCATCCTCCGGCAGCGTGGCCAACTGCACCGAAGTCTTCCCGCCCTCGCCGATCTCCATCTGCGCGCCCTCGCCGCCCATGTCTGTCTTCACCCATCCCGGGTGCGCCGAGTTCACCTTGATCTTCGTATCCTTCAGCTCATGCGCCAGATGAATCGTGAACGAGTTCAGCGCCGCCTTCGATGCGTTGTACGCGAAGGTCTTTGCCTCGTAAACGTACGAGCCCTTCGTCGCATGCAGCGTCAGCGAAGCCAGAATGCTCGACAGGTTCACAATCCGCCCGGCCTTGCTCTTCCGTAACAACGGCAGCAGCGTCTGCGTCAGGCCGATCACCGCAAAGAAGTTCGTATCGAACGTCTTCCGCAAGACCTCCGGCGAGGTTGTGCTCGTCTCATTCGGCCCGCGGTTATCGATCATGATGGCCGCATTGTTCACCAGAATGTCCAACACGCCGTAGTCCTTCTCGATCAGCTTGGCGACAGCGGCATAGTCTGCCGGATCGTCCACATCCAGCTTCACCGCCCGCGCATCGGCCCCAGCCTTCTTCAACTCCGCGACAGCGGCCTCGCCCTTGGCCAGGTCCCGCGCTCCAACCAGCACCGTAATCCCCTGTGCTCCCAGTTGGCGCGCCGTCTCGAGCCCGAGACCCTTGTTCGCGCCTGTGATCAACGCAATCTTCTTCTGCTCACTCATTCCATCACCCCTATAACCCATTATCTGCCGAGTTCCAGATCAGATGAGCGCCACCGCAAAACGTTCCGCATATTTCGGTGGCAGCGACCGTCTTTTCATCTCATTGTCCACCACGACATGCACCGTCTCGCCCTCGCACAACAGCAAACCATCCTCAGCTCGCAGAATTCTATAGCCAAACCGGATCACCGCGCCACGCGCCGCAATCAGCCGAGTCTGTATCACTAGCTCATCGTCATACCGTGCCGGAGCCTTGTATCTCACATGCGCGTCCACCACGGCAATCCCGCAGCCCTCTTCCACTTCCATCCGCTTGTAGTTTAGCCCCAGCTGCCGGATAAACTCCACCCGCCCCACCTCAAACCACACCAGGTAGTTCGCGTGATACACCACGCCCATCTGGTCGGTCTCGGCATACCGTACCCGCACGCGCGTCTCGCTCACAGCCTTCTCTGCCACAGCTTCTTTCATCCACACAGTCTACTGAAGCAGGGCCTGCGCTCCGACAGAAAACCCACCCCGAATCAATACAAGCAAACGCAAAACCAACACAAGCAAACACGGATCAAACAGAGAAACACGGATCAAACGCCTGCCCACACCCTCTCGCACGTTCCATCCAAAGAAATCGCCTTCCTCCAAACAATCCGTACGATCCGTGCCTATCCGCGGTCGCCCTTATCCGCAGTCACGGTCGCCTTCCCCCAAACCGGCTTTCTCTTCTCCAGAAACGACGCCACCCCCTCGCGAAAGTCGTACGTCGACCTGGCCGCGGCATTCTCCGCCATCGCATCCTCGATCGCCGCATCCAGCCACACCTTGTTCTGCGCAGCCAGCAGCCGCTTCGTCGCCGCCATCGACTGTGGACTATTCCTCTTCAACACCCGCGCCAGCTCCGTCGTACGCTGCATCAGATCCTCCGGATGCACCACCTCATTCACCAACCCCAGCCGGTGCGCCTCCTCGGTCGAAAACAGGCGTCCCGTCAGCAGCAGGTCCCGCGCCCTCTTATCCCCAATCTCCAGCGTCAGAAACGCCGACACCAGCGCCGGCACAAACCCGATCCGCACCTCGGTATACCCAAACTTGGCCCCATGCGCCGCCAGCGTAAAGTCGCAGATCGTCGCCAGCCCCGCGCCTCCGGCGATCGCCGCACCATTCACCGCCGCAATCGTGGGCTTGGGCAGCTCATACAGCGTGCGGAACAGCCTCGCCACCCTCTCCGCATCCGTCGTATGCTCCGTCGCCGTCTTGTCGTTCATTCCCTGCAGCGCGCTCAAGTCCAGCCCTGCGCAAAACGCTTCGCCCGCCCCAGCCAGCACCACGACCCGGCAGCTTCCCGCCCCCGCCTCCTCCACCGCCGCAATCAACTCATGCTGCATCTCCGGCGTCATCGCGTTCCGCCGCTCCGGACGATTCAACGTAATCGTCCTCACCTCATCCACTTCCGTCACCAGAATCGTCGAATAGCTCATCGCATCCCCAAAAGCATTTTTAAAAAAACTGCAACCCTAGTGAACTCCAGCGCCATACTTGCGAGCAATCTCCGCACTCGCAGCCAGCAAGCCATCCAACGGACGCAACGGCTCCAACTCCGCTCCCAGCTCCTTCAACTCAGCCAGCAGAACCTCCGTCGCCACATTCCCCACCAGCGCATCCTGGGCAAACGGACACCCACCCAACCCTCCTATCGCCGCATCGAACCGCCGGCACCCCGCATCATACGCCGCGCGAATCTTCGCCGCAGCCTCTCCCGGCCGAGCGTGCAGATGGACCCCGATCTCCAGGTTGTCATGCACCGCCATCACATCGGCCACCAGGTCCGCCACCTGCTTCGGCGTCGCCAACCCTACCGTATCCGCCAGCGAAATCTGCCTCACCCCGTTATCCGCCAGTAGGTCGCACGCGGCCACCACCTCGTCGATATTCCAGGGCTCGTCATAGGGATTCCCGAACGCCATCGAGATATACGCCACCACATCCAGCCCCGCCTTGTACGCCAGCGTTCCAATCTCCTCCAGCGACTCCAGCGACTCCTCCGGCGTCTGGCTCTGATTCCGCTGCAAAAACGTCGGCGACACCGAATAGGGAAATCCCAGCGTCTGCACCGCTCCCGTCTTCACCGCCCGCTGGGCACCCTTGGCATTCACCACAATGCCGATAATCTCCACGTCATCCGGCGGGTCGAGATACTCCAGCACCAGCTCCGAGTCCGCCATCTGCGGCACCGCCGACCGCGAAACAAAGCTCACCGCGTCGATATGCTTGAACCCGGCCGCGATCAAAACCCGCAGATAGTCCGCCTTGATCTCCGCCGGCATATTCTTCGGCAGCCCCTGCCACGCATCCCGCGGACACTCGACCACCTTCACCAAACCGCTCATAAGAATCTTTTTCTCTCTCCCATCACGCGCTCGTCATCCTACCCTTCCGCCTGCGAAAAGGAAACGGGCTGCATCTCGTCAACGTCGACATTGTCTTTTCGTATCGACCCTTCTCGTGAAGCAGCCCTTACCTCGCCTGCAACTCCGGCAGCTCCACGTCAAACGCAGTCTTGGCAGTGGTCTTCAGCCTTCGCCCATTCCGACCATCGGCAAGCGCTGCCGGTCCAATCCAGAAGATATCGCCCTTCGTGAAATGCCTCTCGATCGCGGTTCGATACTGCCGCATCAGCTCACCGGAAGCCGCGGAGTCCGAAAACGACACAACCCGTCCCGCGACGATGATCTCGTCATTCAGCACGCCGCCCGCAGTCAGAAACACCGAGTCGGGATTCAGCAGCTGATCCACAAGATAGACCACCGTCCCATCCCGCCTCTGAAACGGCTTGGTCACAACCTGCGTCGCCGTCTCCATGATCAGATACGAGGTCCACGCCACCACCTGTCCGGCAATTGCGATCCCCAGTTGGGGAATCTCCGAAGCTCGCTCCCATTGGTCGAAGACCGGCGAACCGTAGTAGTCCGCGCGCGTATACCTTGGCCGCATCTTGCCCTCGACCTCACCCAGGACGAGCAACAGGTCGTCGCGCAGCGCGAAAAATTTGACCTCGTTCATAAACGTTGCTCCTAAAAGAGCGCTATCCCTGATGGTCTAGGAAACAGTACGCTCTGGAATCATCTGTACAAACCTTCAATAGGACTACGCTTTTCTTCCAGCCTCTTCAAATTTAGCTCGTCGCAAACAACCGAAGCCGTAATGCATTTAGCGCGAACGGCACCTGCGTTTTCTAGACGAGAATGCTTTGTGGAAAGATTCGGCTCTGCCCAATTTTGTTTTATATGCCTTCAGGCATCAGAGTCGATTTTTTACGAACTGAAAGACAATCCATCGCAAAATTACGTCTGTAAAACACCTGGGTTAAACTTCGCAACCTCGGGATTCAAGCTGGCTGCCTCGAGTGCAGTCATCAACACGCTCCGCGTCTGCGCTGGATCGATAATCGCATCGATCCAAAGCCGTGCCGCCCCATATCGGGGATCGGCCTGCGCATCGTACGTCGCCTTAATCTCATCATACAGAGTCTTTTTCTCCATGTCCGTCAACACTTTTCCTCCGCGCTCCACCTGCTTCGCCCTCACCTCGGCCAGCGTCGTCGCCGCGCTCGCCCCGCTCATTACCGCATACCGAGCCGTAGGCCACGCAAATAAAAAGCGCGGATCGTAAGCCTTCCCGCACATCGCATAGTGCCCCGCCCCAAAGCTCCCGCCCACGATGACAGTTATCTTCGGCACCACGCTGGTGCTCACCGCCGAAACCATCTTCGCCCCCGCGCGAATGATCCCGCTCCACTCCGCATCCTTCCCCACCATGAACCCATTCACGTCATGCAGAAAGATCAGCGGCACCAGGCTCTGATTGCAATCCATAATGAACCGCGCCGCCTTCTGCGCGCTCTCCGTATAGATCACTCCACCAAACTCCGTCCTCTTGCTTCCATCAAGCGCCGTCTGCTGCTGATGCACCTTCTGGTTCGCGACGATCCCCACCGCCCGCCCTCCAATCCGCGCATACCCACAGAGCACCGTCCGCCCAAAGTCAGCCTTGTACTCGTCGAACTCGCTGCGATCGACCACCCGCGCAATCACCTCGCGCATGTCGTACACATTGCTCGCAGCCTTCGCCGAGTCGGGGTCAATCAATCCATACAAATCCTCCGCCGCAAACCTCGGAGCATCGGCCTTCTCATCGAACGCCACCACGCTGAACGGAGCCTTCGCCGGCGAACCGATCTTCCCCACCAGAGAACGTAACCGCGCAAGGCACAAATGATCGTTCGGCTCTTTAAAGTCCACCGTCCCCGAGATCTCCGAGTGCATCGAAGCTCCACCCAGCTCCTCCGCGCCCGTCTTCTGCCCAATCGCCGCCTGCACCAGCGACGGCCCCGCCAGAAACAGTCCACTCCCCTCCGTCATCAGCACCGTATCCGTCATCACCGGCAGATACGCGCCCCCCGCCACGCACATCCCCATAATCGCCGTAATCTGCGGCACCCCCAGCGAGCTCATCACCGCGTTATTCCGAAACACCCTGCCAAAATCATCCGTATCCGGAAACACATCCTCCTGCAGCGGCAGAAAGACCCCGGCCGAGTCCACCAGATACAGCGTAGGAATCCGGTTCTCCATCGCAATCGTCTGCGCCCGCAGCACCTTCTTCGCCGTCATCGGGAAGAACGCCCCCGCCTTCACCGTCGCATCGTTCGCGACGATCATGCACAGCCGTCCGCTCACCCTGCCCAGCCCCGTCACCACCCCCGCCGCCGGAGCCCCGCCATACTCGCCATACATCCCATGCGCCGCCCAGAGCCCGAGCTCCAGAAAGTTTGGAAGCGCCAACCGTCCGGGTGCCCCATCCTTCGCGCCGTCTGCGAAGGGCGGGGTCGACACACTCCCCGACGCCAACGGGTCCAGCAGCAACGCCAGCCGCTCCCGCACCGTCAGCCGCCCCTTGGCCCGCTGCGCCTCCGCCGCCTTGGCCCCACCGCCCTGCCGAATCGTCTCCTCCTCGCCCCGCACCACCCCAAGCAAAGTCAGCAAAGCCGCCCGATTCGCCTTGAATCGCGCCGCCTGCACATCCACCTTCGACGTCAACCCATTCTTCAACTTCAATTCGTCCGCCATGGCACCTTTCAAAACACGTCAACCTAGCACGATACAGTGTCAGGATGTCGCAATGACACCAAACCGGCGCACCTGTTCATGCAGCCTTACCGCATGAGCGGGCATCGTACGAAGAACAACCGCCTCTCGATGCAAAGGAGCTCTCCCTGATCCGACGAACGACCAGACAAACGATCAAGCGAACGATCAAGCGAACACAGGCCCTCTCCCTGATCCCCGTCCTTCTCCTCCTCCTCGTCTCCGCTGCCGCCCAGACCACCGCCGCCGCGGACGTCGACAAGTCCATCGACACCATGCTCGGCGACCACGCCAAGTTCCAGCAGGTCATGGTCACCCTCCAGCAGTCCGTCGCTAAACATGACCCCGCCGCCGTAGCCTCCCTCATCGCCTACCCCCTCAGGGCCACCCTCCACGGCCGTAAGACCCTCATCCGCACCCCCCAGGCCTTCATCAAAAACTACGACGGCATCGTCACCCCCGCCATCGCCGCCGTCATCCAGCGGCAGAAATACGAAGACCTCTTCGTCAACGCCCAGGGAGCCATGTTCGGCAGCGGAGAGGTCTGGATCACCGGCATCTGCCGCGACAAAGCCTGCAAGCAAAACGACATCAAAATCCAAACCATCCAATCCACCAGAAAATAACTCGCCACCACAATCCGAGTGCCCCATCGTCTGGGCCATTTCGCGCCTAAGGTGAGCATCGCGCAAAGCACGACCGCACCCTCCCCCATGCACTACCATCAACTCAGCCATGCGCCCCCTGCCCACCGACGCCCTCCTCGTCATCGACCTTCAGAATGACTTCTGCCCTGCCGTTAATGGAATAGGTGGAGCCCTGGCCGTGGCGGACGGCGACACGATCATCCCCACCATCAACGCCCTCGCCAAAAAGTTCGAGCACGTCATCCTCACCCAGGACTGGCACCCCCCCGCGCACATCTCCCACGCCGACACCCACGGCAAACAGCCCTACGAGACCATCGACCTCCCCTACGGCCCCCATACAATCACCCAAACCCTCTGGCCCGACCACTGCGTCCAGCACAGCGAAGGCGCAGCCTTCCACCCCGCCCTCTCGATCCCCCACGCCGAGCTCATCCTCCGCAAGGGCTTCCACCCCCACATCGACTCCTACTCCGCCTTCCTCGAAAACGACCACTTCACCCCCACCGGCCTCAGCGGCTACCTCCACGAGCGCAACCTCACCCGCCTCTTCCTCTGCGGCCTCGCCTACGACTTCTGTGTCCGTTACTCCGCCATCGACGGCCGGCAGCTCGGCTTCGAGATCATCGTCCTCGAAGACGCCACCCGCCCCGTCAACCTGCCCGGCTCCGTAGCCGAGACCGACGCCGCCCTCGCCGAAGCACAGGTGCAGCGCATCCACTCCGCCGCCCTCCTCGCGCAATGAAAACTCAGCCAACCCCCACCGCAGCCTGGCCCCAGGCCATCGCCACCGTCACCGCCTGCGAGTACGACTTCGCCGCAGGGCGAGCCCTCGCCTTCGGCATCCCGACGTCGAAGCACTTCCGAATCTCCTTCAACTACTGGGCCAACGACGAGCTCCACACCGGCCAGTTCAGCTCGGCCACCGCCATCCCGCAGGGTCACCTCTTCCCCATCACCTACAACCCCGCTGCCC
>Ga0193753_10001197_pt1 | contig 22688 bp, 14 predicted proteins | sample H1c2metaG_FD_144925 | JGI IMG/M metagenome (GOLD analysis project Ga0193753, IMG submission 144925) | Soil microbial communities from a riparian zone of the East river system, Colorado, United States - H1c2 | ecosystem: Environmental > Terrestrial > Soil > Riparian zone | place: USA: East... | reverse complement strand
GCTTTGCTGGCGAGAGGCCTGGCATGATGGATCAAGAGCCGCCGCATGATCTGTCCGGCCAGAGCGAAGAATGCGGCTTTCTCGTTGTGGCGCTCGCCAGCTTGCGGAGGGAGCGCCTTGGTCCGGACTAATTCCAGGTACAGCTCATTGACCAGCAAAGTCGGCTGCCAACTGTGCTCTTTCCGCTCTCCCATCAAATGCCGCGCGGCCAGCCGCTTGAGTTCGGGGTAGAACAACTCGATGAGCCGCGCTCCGGCCGCGCTGTCACCAGCACGGAATGCGGCCATTAAGGTGGCGACTTCCTCCCGTACCAATTCGAGTGGCGGCATGTGAAGGCTGAAAAGATATTTTCGCATCTGCTGATCAGTTTTCCGCTTCTACTCTCCCCCTTTACTGCGACCACATAGTCGGCGCTTATCGTGACGCCGGACAAATAAGGAGAATCGTCTGTGTTTCAGAGAAGAAGCGGTCTTGCGTTGTATTTAGGCATCGCGTTCGGCGTGGCTCTCGTGTCGCCGCCGGCGCGCGCAGCTAGCGTTACGCTCCAGGGGATGATCGGCACGGATGATGCCATCCAGCTATTCAACGTTACGGTTGCTACCGCTGGCGTTGTCGACATCCGCAGTTATGGATACGCAGGCGGGACGGCCTCGACCGGAACAGTGGTGTCGCGCGGCGGGTTTGACACCATTCTGACGCTGTTCGACAGTGCTGGCGTCTTTCTCACCGACAATGACGACGGAGCGGGCACGGCGACGGATCCCCTCACCGGCTTGGCGGCCGACGCGCGGATCACAACGAATCTCGCCGGGGGCAGCTACATCCTGGCGCTCACCCAATATGACAACTTTTCGATTGGGAACCTGGCGGATGGATTTGGCGAGACCGGCAATCCCAATTTCACGGCCGATCCCAACTTTACGCTGGGCGGCGCATGCCCGGGCAACATGTTCCGGGACATCTCGGGCACGCCGGCCCATTGCCGCACCGGGAACTGGGCGCTGGACTTTGTCAACGTCTCGAGCGTCACGCCGGTAGCGGTACCCGAACCATCGGCACTGCTCTTAGCATGCCTCGGCCTGGCGTTGCTGCTGGTGGGCCGCTGCCGCCAGCGGAGGAAGGCGACCGTGCTGGCGTGCGCCTTCGTGGCCGCGTTCGCCACCATCCCGGTCCACGCGCAGACTAACTCCGGTCCGGATTACAGCAATGTAACGGATTTCTTAAACGGCCAGCGTACCCTGCTCAATGTTACGGACCTGCAGGTCGTGAGAGTAGGCCCCGGCACCATACAGATATACCCGATCACGACGTCGAATTCGGGCCAGACTTTGGGCCCATATACTCCGATTGGTGGCAACGTGTTCTTCAGCTCCCCGAGTTCCTTCTCGGCCCATATGTTCAACCAGGCACAGGCGGTCACACTTAACGCGATTTCCAATTACAACAATGGGGGAACTCTTGCGCTTGTACTTCAGAATGTTCAGCCCGCCGTTAACCCTAACAACTTCAATAGCGTATGGCAATCGCTACCCAATTCGCCAGCGTATGTCCCTACCGTTCAGGACGGTGCAGCCGCTGACTTCACTCAGGATGGTTATGACGATTTGGCGCTCAGCCTTGTCGATGGCAGGCTCCTGGTACTGGCTCCGAACGACATAAACGACGTTGGTAAGGGTCCCCGAACGAGTATCACAAATATTAATCCGCATAGCGTTATAGCTGCCGGAGACTTCGATGGCAAGGGACACCGGGAAATCGCCGCTCTCAGCGGGTCCTACGCGGACGGCACGGCGAAGCTCGTGATCTATACGGTCGACCCGAATAGCCTCGCCATCACTCAGGCCACCTCAATTCCTCTGACCACGGGCGCAAGCGCGAATAATCCTGTTGCTCGCGTGTCCATGGCCCGCGGCCGGTTCAATAGTGTGGGTCACGATCAGCTTGCGGTTGCCTTCACTACGAACTCAGGAGCAACCGTAGAAATTATTGACTTTGCGCCCAACACGCTCAACCCAGTCGAAGGACCTCAACTGACCGTAACCGCTGTCACCGTACCGACGGGGTACATCGAAGTCAAAACGGGCCAGTTCGCATTCCCGGGTAGTCCCTACGATCAGATTGTGTTTCATATGTCGAGCACGAACAGCGGGGGCAAGTTTTTTGAGGTCATTTCGGCTGACCCTACGAGCCTCGCGCTCACAACCCACTCGGGGGTCTCTTACGACAACTACGCATGCGCTGCTGGAATAAATGTAGGCAACTTCGACCATCGGCAGGGGACCGGCCCGAATTTGAACGGCCAAATCGCTCTCATGTACTGCCGTCCCAGTAGTAACCCGGATGTTTATGGGTCCGGGTACACCATGAATATCTACAGCGTCGACCCGCAAACTTTGAATATAGGCAATCCGGATAGCCAGCTCGCTTTTCCGGACGACCTATTCAACACCAACAACGACACCGTCGCTTTCGTAGCGACGGACCTTCAGGGCCGCTCGGTAACGCTTGGCGAGCCGACAAAGATCACCATCGAGAACACCCTCCAGCCATCCGCAGTGGTCGGCGTGCCGCCCATGCATGTGGATTTCATCGATCCGGGGGACGGCAACGGGCCAAGGGTCTTCAATGTGAGCGTTGTCCCGGACGGTTTCAAGACTACATATAACCAGCAATCGTCGACCAGCGACGCATCGAGCACCACCAACACCACCAGTTGGTCGTTCGGCGCCAAGGAGAGTGCGACCGTCGGGTTTACGATAGGCGATCCCGATGTAGAGGGTTTAAAGGGAAGCGACACGTTCACCGCCTCTCAGACTGTGAAAGGATCGCACGAGCATGACCACGGCACATACAACGGAAAGAGCTACAACATTTCGGCGACCACGGGCTTCGGCGATGAGGTGTCTTATACCGACTCCCAGTTCAACATCTGGGTATATCCGGTAATTGGCAAAACGGTCTGTCCGGCCGGCCAGCCGACGTGCCAGAATCCCGTGCCACTCACCATTCAATTTTCGGCTCCCGACGGCGACTCCCAGGCGCCCGAAGCCGTACAGGGCCAGGCTCTCCAGTGGTACCAACCGCCATGGGAACCGGGCAACATCTTCTCCTATCCTGCCAACTTTGATCAGTTGAAGGCTCATTACCCCGACGTAAACCAACTGACGAACGACACAACAGGGTTTCTGACCGACGGCAGCACGCTCACGCAAACCGCCACTTGGACCGGGTCGGGCACCGAATCGGATAGCACCGGTCTGAAACAGAATTACTCCTTTGAAAATGATCTTTCCGTGAATGGGTCGATCGGATTCGCGGGTATCACAGCGCAAGGAGGTTTTGGTCTGGATGTCAGCGGGAGCGTCGGGTTCAACAATCTGTTCAAGGGTACGACCACGCTGGGCAAGTCCACGGGTCTCCAGATCAGCAAGCCGGGAACGTTTCCCTCTTTCCAGAACTACGGCTACTCGGTCAAACCGTACATTGTGGGGAGCATGCAGCCAGGCGGCGTGGTGGACAACCAGCCGCTCAGCGGGGATATCCAAACCGTGGGCGTGCTGCGCGCGGTGTTTACCGCGGATCCATTGAGCTCCAATCCGTCAGCGGGAGGGTGGTGGCAGCAAGCCTATACCGCGGCTCCGGACGTGGCGTTGAATCACCCCTCGCGCTGGACGTACACGTCCACATCTCAACCCAGCAGCGGCAATCCTCCGGTTAATTGCCTCCTGACGGGTGACTCAAAGTCGATGGACTGCGCCGAACTCTCCCAGCGCTCGCCTAATAACCCTTGGTTAAACATCTTCCACCAGATGCGCGGCTTCTTCATCTCGAGCGCCGTTTCGCCGGGCCAAGGGCCGCAATTGGAACAGGCTAAGGCCGGCGATGCGCTCACGCTGCAGACTCGCGTTTACAACTACAGCCTGGTACCCATGCCCACCGGTACCGAGGTGCATGTGCGGTTCTACTTCATGCCGTGGAATGCCACCCGCAACCTTCCCGCGGGCGACAGTGTCTTGATTAGCGAAGAGAAGGCAGCCCCTATTCCGCAGTTCGATGATACTACCAGCGTGCCGAATTGGGTGCTCGTGCCTACCACGTTCGATACGAGCAAATTCGACCAGACGAAGGACGGAAATGTATCGGTGGTGTTCTGGGTAGTGGTCTGGATGCAGGATCAGAACGGAAACTTGATAGGCGAGATGCCCGGTCACGGTCTGACCGGTATTCCCGGAACGCTCGCGTCCTTGGCCGATGCGGCGAAAGTCGAAGAGTGTCAACCCGACGGCCATTGCTACAGCAACAATGTCGGTCTCTACAAACAAATTTTCTACATCGCTCCGAACTCGCTGGGCGCGGCGCCAGGCCCGCTCCCCACAAACGCTTCGCTCGATATTGGCAAGGTAGATGTTTCCGCCAACCAGGTCACGCCGCGAGATACCGTAGTGCTTTCCGCCACGCTCTCGGCCAGTGGCGGCGCGGCTTCGGGAGTCAGTGTGAATTTCTACGATGGCGATCCGGATAACGGCGGCCGGCTGTTTGCCGTGGAGCGAATCCCCAATATCGCAGTAGATGCTCAGCATCTCGCACAGACGACGTATAAAACCAACGCTTGCGGCGTGCATCAATTGTTCGCGGTGGTCAACCGAGGCCGATCATCCGAAGTGGTGCGGCGAGCGCACCCGGTACGGGTCGACTGTAAGGGATTCTAATTCCGCAGCGCCTTCTGATCAGGATGGGAGCCAGCTTATGAAACCCTCTCTCACGGTAAGACGTGCAGCGCTCGCGGGATTCTTAACTAGCTCTTTAATAATCTTCGCCGGTATCGGGAGCGGACAAACTGTTCCCACCATGACCATCGAGATTCACAATGACTCTGACCGCTACAGCATTTACCCGGTGCTTTCCACTGGAGGGCACTTCCCAATTGATACATGGATGCAAGCCGCTTTCAAGATTCCGAAGTCTCAGCTTGCCGATAATCCGTACCCAACCCCCAACACGTTCCGGCTCTATTTCAATCCCACCGGAACCGGCATCCCGCCTCACAGCAGCATAACTGTAACGCTGCCCCTCTACACGCAATTGGTTCCCACTGACCAGGTGAATCCAAAATTAGCCGATCAATATATCGATTGGTGGAATGGCGGACGAATCTCGCTCTACGCGAGCCCATATTCCGATGGCGCGCCGCCCAAGGCCCTTGTGGCGGACTATACCGGGAGGCCCAGCCAGAGGGTCCTCACTCCCGCAGCGGGTGCAGCCGTCCCAACTTGTGCCACCTGTCAGCAACCGCCGGAAATCTTCGAGGATACCGGAGGCGAATTGCCTTCTAACGATCCGGTTCAGATTATCGAGTATACGTTGGGGGCCATCGACCTTACGAAGGATCCCTATACGCTGGACGTGAAGAACGTCGATTATGACGTCTCTTATGTCGACAATGTTTATCTCCCCGCTGCGATGGAACCGTATAACAACCCGGCAGTGGGTTGGATCGGCACGATACAGGAAATCGATCCCTTCAAGGATGCGCTCCGGAAATTTCTCGCCGCGCCCTCGTTCACAGGCTGGCCGCAGTATGTCGACGATGCAGGGGAAACGGTCCTGAAGATTCCGTCTGCTCTGCATATCATGCAAGACCAGGCGAATCTCACACCGGCCGCGCCGTGGGCTCCTATCGAAAAAATGAAAACGTTATGGACGCACTGCACGGCAGGAGGAGCGGAGCCGATTTGCAGCAATATACGCGACGTGCGCGACCTCTTCGAAGCGAACTATACGAATTACAAGAACAATTACCGCACTGCTTTTCAGGGCGCATGCGATCAGATGAAAAATCCCGATCCCGCGACGCTGGACGAGAATTCGATGCTCGCGCACGTCTATGCCTGGACCCCGTTTAACGCGAATTGCAATGCACAAACAAACTTACTCGAAGATACTCCCGGGTATCAGGAAAACAATTATCTCGGGTATCAAGCGGTCAAGTCGGAATTCGACGACCTGAATAATTGGCCGACGGGCGAGTTCAACCCGTATGTGACCCTTATTCACGATCCGCGGTATCTCAATGCGCAATATGTGTATGCCTACTCGGTCGACGATGCGGTCGGCAACATGCAGACAACGGGCGAGGGACTGATCATCGCCGTCGGAGGAAGCGCCGGATTACCAAGCCAGAATCCTGCAACATCGCCCATTCACGTGCCATTCGGCTGGGCGGCTACCGACGCGGTCAGGTTCGTGAAATACGGGATCTGCACAAATACGCCAGACCAGGATGTGAATCCCAATTTCACCAACTTCGATCTTTCCGCCAATCAACTCTCCGATTGCACTCTGAGCTTCATGGACAATCAGAATCCGGCCAGTCTGTATTACTTCAAGATCACGAAACAACCTCCGTATCCTTCCCGCCCGCCGGATGGCCAGCCGATACCCGCTGTCAACAAAACGATGATCGACTGCAGCGGCAACACGCAATTCGTAGCCGACACCTGGTGTCAGAACATCTTTGGCTACACCCAGGCAGCAGTGGGGCAGCACAAAAGAGAAGACGATTACATTTCAGTACCCGCTCCGGCGCAGCCGCCGGCGGTCCCAGACCCCACAAACGGTTCGGTCGATATCGGCAAGCTAGAGGTTTCCGCCAACCGGATCACGCCGCGAGACACCGTGGTACTCTCCGCGACGCTTTCGACCAGCGGCAGCGCGGCTTCGGAAGTCAGCGTGAGTTTCTACGATGGCGATCCGCAGCAGAGCGGCCGATTGTTTGCCGTGAAACGAATCCCCTATATTGCAGCGGATGCTCAGCATCTGGTGCAGACGACGTACCAAAGCAATACTTGCGGCGTGCATCAATTGTTCGCGGCGGTCAACGAAGGCAAAACGTCGGAGGTGGTGCGGCGCGCGCAACCGGTGCGGGTTGCTTGCAACGCGTTCTAGTTCTGCAGGCGTTCCGATCGGGACGGGAGCGATCCGTCGCGCTCCCTCCGCTTCAAGACGGCGACAACCTGCCCATCGATAACAACCCCAATTCGCCTCGCAAAGCTTTTTAGCCGCTAAAACCGGTTCGAAACCGTGACCGCCCACCCAAGTTTTAGCTTCGGCGCTAAAATGAGCTTCCAGCGGTATGTTGCGGAAATCAGATCCGGAGGACTTGCCCGTCCTACCCACGCCCACGCTCGTGGAGCAGATTGACGGTCGCTCCGCGAACGATCGCCTCATCGGCCGCAGCATCGGGCCCTATCAAATCATTGCGGAGATCGGGCGTGGCGGGATGGGGACCGTCTATCGGGCCGTGCGCGTCGATGGCGAGTTTGAAGTCGCGGTCGCGATCAAGGTCGTCCGGCATGGAATGAACTCCGACCTGGTGCTCGAACGCTTTCGCACCGAAAGGCAAATCCAAGCGAGATTGGGGCATCCCAACATTACCCGCTTGCTCGACGGCGGCACCACTGGCGACGGCCTCACATATTTCGTGATGGAGTTCATCCAGGGTCATCCCCTCACGAAATATTGCGATTCTCGCCAGCTTTCCATTACCGACCGGCTAAAACTCTTCCGGAAGATCTGCGACGCGGTTTCCTACGCGCATCAGAACTTGATCGTGCACCGCGACCTGAAACCCGACAATATCCTGGTCACGGCCGAGGGAACGCCGAAGCTGCTGGATTTCGGCCTCGCTAAGATTCTTGAGGTTTCCGTCGAGGGCAGCGAGCCTACGATGACCATGGTCCGGATGGGTACACCGGCGTATTCGAGCCCGGAGCAGATTCTCGGCGAGCCTGTCGGCATGGCGACCGATGTGTATTCTCTCGGCGTCGTGCTCTATGAGCTATTAACCGGGAGGCGCCCGTACCGTTTGGAATCGCTCGGATGGGAAGAAACGGCGCGCGTGATATGTGAGCGTGACGCTACCCGGCCAAGTTCCATCGTCGTATCGAAAGCGAACAGCGCTGACGAGACCGAGCGGATCAGCTTGGCGCGGAGGACGACGGTTGACGGCTTACGCAAACGGTTAGCGGGCGATCTGGACAACATCGTCAGCTTTGCGCTGCGGAAAGACCCGGCGAGACGCTATCGCTCGGTAGACCAGCTAAACGAAGAGATACAGAATCACCTGGAAGGCCGGCCGGTCAAGGCGCGGGGCGATTCGATCGCCTACAAAACAGGTAAGCTGATCGGGCGGCACAAGCTCGGATTCGCTCTGGTTGCGGCGTTCAGTATCATGCTGATTGCGGCGAGCGGAGCGGCGGTTTGGCAGGCGCACCGATTGGCCCTGCGCGTAGATGCGGACCGCAAACTCGCCACGTCCTTTCTCGTGAATGTGCACGAGGCCATCGCAAAGCTTCCCGGCGCGACGCCTGTTCGCGAAGCGCTGCTGACCAAGTCACTCGCCTACTTGAATGGTTTGGCCAGGGAGACGGGAGATGATCGCGAGACTCGGCGCTCGCTGGCGCTCGCCTACGAACGTTTCGCGGACCTGCAGGTAGGAGTGGATGCGGCTGGCTTTGGCAAATCGGCGCAGGCCTTGCAGACATATGACACGGCTAGACGCCTGCGCGAGGTTCTGGCGCAAGAAGGTCCCGAAGACATCGCGGCGCAGCGTGAACTGGCATCGAATTATCTGCTCGGAAGCTACATTACGGGGCGCGCAAGCACTCTTGAGCAGCGCACGGCGTACGACAAAAAAGCCCTGGCGATCGGCGAACGATTGGCGAGTGCGCAGCCTGGGAACCGTGACGATCAAGCCTTGCTCGCCAAGGCCTACACGAGCATGGCGTATGGCTTGGGCATGGCGGCCCGGTGGTCGGATTCCACCGAATACTACCGGAAAGCCTTGCCAATCCGGGAACGGCTCGCGGCCGATTCACCAAACAACACAGCCGCCCAGCGGGACCTCGCGAATCTGTACTACAGAATGGGTGTGATTGAGACACAATCGGGACAGCCTGCCGCCGCGCTCCCCGACTTATCGAATGCACTTACTACGCAGGCGCGCATCTTGACTGCTCATAACGACGACGAGCAACTTCGTTCCGACATCGCAAGTACACGCCATTTCTTAGGGATGGCGTTGAGTGCGACCGGTGATTTGCCACATGCCCTGGAGCAGTTTCGCGAAGCCATAGCGATTCGCGAAAAAACCCTGGCCGCGGATGGACGGGATGCACGGACGCGCTCGTTCTTGGCCGGCAACTATGCCGAACAAGCAACGACTCTACTGAAATCGGGGCTAAAGAGCGCCGCTCTCGCGAGCCTCCTGCATGCAGTTTCTCTCCAGAGCGAGGTACTTGCATTGGATTCGCATGGCGTGCCGGTGCGCTTCTCGCTCGCCGATTATGAAGCGCGGCTTGCGGCGCTGTATGCAGCTACAGGACACGAGCGCGAGGCGGCCGAGAATTGGCAGCGCGCCGTGGCCGTCTATGACGAACTCGATCGCGAGGGGCACCTCAAGGCAAGTGACGCACGTAGCGACGCGGAAAAGGTAAGAGCCGACGCGCGCCGTCATGGCGTCGAGTGACGCATCAGATTCAAGCCGTGAGTAAAAGCTCAAGCCCGATGAGATCCTGTTGGATCTCTACGCGCCGGAATTTCGTTGTTGAGACCAATCCTTCAAATTCTTTCCTCGTGTAGGCGCGCTTGAGCAGCATGAAGCGAAATGCCAGCGTGGTCATGATCCGGTCCACCGCGTCTAGGTTCATACCGTTGACTGCCTGTTTGATCGATTCGATAGACGCGTCTCTTCGTAGATCGATAATCAGCGCTTGTCCGCCGGGTTTCAGAACGCGATACATCTCTTCGAGCGCGCGACCCGGCTCGCTGAAATTCTTGAAGGCCGCCCGGCAAACAAGAAAGTCAAACGTTCCGTCGCTGAAAGGCATGCGGGAAGCGTTACCGTGTCGAAAGTCGACCGTTACCGCCGCTCTTCTGGCGTTCGCGCGCGCGATCTCCACAAATGTTTCGCTGATGTCGAGCCCGGTGATTCGGTAGTCGCCCAGTCTCGCCAGTTCGATCGCGAAATATCCCGGTCCGGGCGCAACCTCGAGCACGCTGCTCTGCTGCGGAATCTGGTCCGCCACGCGGCGCGCCAGCGCGACAAATTCCTTAAACGATTTCTTAGTGAGAGCGGCATACCATCTTGCGACGGCGCCCTCCATCCCAAAACCTCTATACGGCTTTGCAGCGGACACGTAAGCCGGCATGAAAGCTCCTTTCTGGAGCGATCGTAGCCGGATTTTAGAGCGCGCTGAAGCGGCATTCGGCGAACGCGCGCTGGACGTCGACGAATAGACGGATTCCCGCCGTGTTTTGGCTTAGAAGGAAAATCCGCCGAGGAAATAGAAGAGCAGCACGATCAGAAGGATTGTTCCAAGACCAATGCCGGCGCCCCCGCCGTAACCCCATCGGCTATGGCCGTAGTAACCCCCGCCTCCACCCAAAAGCAAAAGCAGAACGATCAGTAAGATGAGCACACTCTAAAGACTCCAACTGCAATAAGTTCGTTTCTAAGTCAACTTAGACCGTCTCGAGTGCGCGCTCAAAATCATTTAGTAAGTCCCGCCAATTTTCAATCCCGAACGACACGCGTACCAGACCTTCGCCGATTCCGGCTTCGTCCAGATCCTTAGCGCTCCAGGCGGAATGCGTAGTACTACGTGGATGGCACGCAAGCGTCTCCACGCCGCCAAGCGAAACGGCGTTGCGCGCAAGCTGGAGATGCCGCAGTAAATCGAACGCCGCGCGCTTCCCGCCCGCGACGTCGAGCGAGATGAGGCCGCCCGGATAAGTGCATTGTTCGCGATAAATACGCATTTGCTCGGCGTCATCGAAAAGCGTCGGATAATACACGCGCCGAATTTTCGGATGACCCGCCAACGCCTCAGCCACCCGCTGCGCGTTTTTGCTTTGCCGGTTCATACGCAGGTATACCGTCGGCAGCCGCGTATTGAGAATCCAGCACTCGTCCGGTTGGAGAATGTTGCCGAACAGGCTGCGCTTGCTGCGAATCTTGTTCATCAGGCCGGCGTCCTTGCTGAGCGCCACGCCTCCGATGATGTCGCTAAAGCCCCCCAGGTATTTCGTCGCCGAGTAGAGCGATACGTCCGCGCCCAAGGCCAGCGGGTGCTGGAAGGCCGGACCGAGGAACGTGTTGTCGATCATCACGAGCGGCCGGTCGGGCGTAGCCGCGCAGGTTTCGCAAACTCGCCGGATATCGGTCATCACCATCGTCGGGTTGGCGGGCGTTTCGATCAGCACGACGCGCAAGTTGGGCGCGCTTCGAACCGCCGCGTCGAGCGCCTCAGCCTGGCCGCCGGCGACTGCCACGCCGACGACCCCGAACGGCTCAAGAAATTTCTGAATCAGGGTCTGCGTGCCACCATAGATGGGAACCGTGTATACGACACTATCGCCCGGCTGGACAACCGCGAGCAGCGCCGTCATGATCGCCGCCATACCGGAGTTGAAAACCGCCGCCGCCGTGGCGCCGGGCTCGAGCGGCAGGATCTGGTCCTCGAGGATTTGAGCGTTGGGATGATTGAAGCGCGAATAGACGAGATCGACGTTTTCGCCTGCCGTTCGTTGGGCGCGGCCGCCCATAATATCGAAAGCGCGCTCAGCCGCTTCGGGACTGGAGAAAACGTAAGTGGAACTACGGAAAACCGCGGGACGGGCCGAACCAACCGACAAGCTGGGATCGAAACCGCGCGTCAACACCTCGGTTTCTGGCCGGAGCGGAGCCGTGTGCTTGGAATCGGGCACGGAGGGCACCTCCGTATAGCAGTGTAGCGCTAGGCGAAAGAAATGCGCATTTTGCGAAACGAAATGATTGGTCGGGTTTGTCTGAAGGGCGAGAGAGCTTTTTTTAAGCGCCAGGGAGGTGTTGCTTCAGGGGTCTTTCTATGAGGTTAGTCTCGCTTTGGTGGGAGTTGCCTCCCTGGCTGTATTCCAATAGTAGGATATGATTTTGTGGAACGCAAGTCTTTTCTCTACGAAAATCGAAATTTTTTTCGTATCCCTCTCTTATAGGGTAGGGATAGAGCCTGGCGTGAAGGTCAAGAATTGCACATAACTATTTTAGGATCAACAGGATCGATCGGATCGAACACACTCGACGTAGTCCGCCAGATGGGAGATCGTTTTCAGGTTTTCGCGCTGGTAGCCGGTAAGAATCTGGATGTGCTCTACTCCCAAATTCAGGAATTTACTCCCAAAGTAGTAGTGGTGGCGGATGAAACCACCTTGGAGTTGCTAAAAAGTCGTCTTTCGGAATCCAGCCTGCCGCGCCATCACTGGCCGGAACTGGCTTCCGGACCGGAAGCGCGCGTAGCGGCCGCAATCGAGCCAAGCGTCGGGTTTGTCATGTCGGCGATAGTAGGCGTGGCCGGTCTTGAAGCGACGTATGCTGCCATACGCGCAAAAAAACGCATTGGCCTCGCTAATAAGGAAGTTCTGGTCGCCGGCGGCAAGCTGGTGATGCGGGCCGTGCGGGAAGCGGGCGCTGAACTCATTCCGGTGGATAGTGAGCACAACGGGGCCCACCAGTGCTTTCGCGCCGGCCGCCGGGACGAGGTTACCCGCCTGCTGCTCACCGCTTCGGGCGGGCCGTTCCGCGACACTCCGGCCGAGGAACTGGCGCGTGTGACGCCGGAACAAGCTTTGAACCATCCGACCTGGAAAATGGGCCGACGCATCACCATCGATTCGGCTACCTTGATGAACAAGGGATTCGAGGTGATCGAGGCCTGCTGGCTATTTGACCTGCCGCCATCGCAGGTAGATGTGGTGGTGCACCCGCAATCCTCTATCCACGCCATGGTGGAGTACAACGACGGCAGTATTTTGGCCCAGGCCTCGGCCACCGACATGCGCATGCCGATCCAGTACGCCATGACCTATCCTCAGCGCGAGCGAGCTCCAGTGGCCCGGATGGATTGGACCGAGCCCCGGACCTGGACTTTTGCCGCACCGGATGTGGAAAAATTTCGTCTACTAAGAGTGGCGTATTTGGCGCAGGAGCAAGGCGGTTCGGCCACCTGCACCTTGAACGCGGCGGACGAAGTGGCGGTCGAGGCGTTTTTGGCGGGCCGCATTTCATTTCCGGCGATCGCCGACACCGTAGAGGAAACGCTCGCACGGCAGCCCGGAAGCGAACCGGCGACAATAGAAGAGGTTATTGCGGTGGATCTGGCTTCGCGCGAGACGGCCGCGCGAATTTTGCGGGGAAAAGGGTAACGTGGATTTTTTGCATAAGATTTTCTGGTTCGTCATCATGCTCGGCGTGATGATCGTGGTGCACGAGCTGGGTCATTTCTGGGCCGCCCTCTCGGTCGGAATCAAAGTAGAAACGTTCAGTCTCGGGTTCGGCCCCAGGCTATTTGGCTTCCGCCGTGGTGATACGGATTTTCGTGTGTCCGCGATTTTGTTCGGCGGCTACGTGCGCATGTTGGGAGAGCAGCCGGGAGATGAAAGAGCGCTCGACGCACGATCCTTCCAAGCCAAGGCCCGCTGGCAGCAGGCGATTGTGATCGTTGCCGGACCGCTCATGAACGTGGTTCTCGCGATTGCTCTGGTTACCGGGCTCTACATGTACGCGTATCCCAAAGAGTCGGCGTCGGCCTCGCGCACTCCGGTCGTGGCCGCGGTGATCCCCAACTCGGCGGCCGCGAAGGCGGGAGTCCAAGCGGGCGACAAGATCGTCCAGTTCGGAAGTAAGCGAGATCCCGATTGGGAATATGTGCAGACCCAGGAAGTGTTCAACGCGAATCATGCGCTTCCTGTCGTCGTGGAGCGGGCCGGCCAGATGGTCAACCTGTCCGTTACGCCCACCATGGATTCGAAAGAAGGGGTGGGCAGCATCGGCTGGGTGGCCGAACAAGACGCTTGGGTCGCGGCGGTAGTGGCCGGCTCCCCGGCAGCGTCGGCGGGCCTTCGTTCGGGCGATGTTTTTGTAACCGACAAGGGCCAGACCATGCCGACCGGCAGCGTGCAGCAGGTGATCTTACGCTCGCAAGGCAAGCCGGTGGAATTGACTGTCAGGAGAGAGGGCGTCATTCAAAAAGTTGCCGTCACACCTGCCGCCACCAACGAAACAGCCATGCCCTGGCGCATTGGCGTGCGCTTTGGTGGTCCGCCTATCGAGTACGTCAAGCTGGGCCTACAGCCGGCGCTCGCGCAATCCCTGCGCTTCAATCGGCAAAACGCGCTGATGATCTTCAAATTTTTGGGTGGATTGATCCAGCATCGTGTCTCTCCCAAATCGCTGGCCGGACCCATCGGCATTGCCCAGATGTCCAGTCAGGCGGCGGAAGAAGGCCCGTGGACGTACTTGCTATTCATGGCTTTTGTCAGCCTGCAGCTTGCCATTATCAATCTGCTGCCGATTCCGATTCTCGACGGCGGCACGCTGCTCGTGCTGATTATCGAAATGCTGTTGCAGCGCGAAGTGAGTTTGCAGGTGAAGGAAACCGCGCTCAAACTCGGCTTCGTGCTGCTGATGATGCTGATGGTTTTCGTAATCTACAACGACATCAGCCGGATTTTCACGCGCGGCTAGCGCTCACGGCAATCGAATACTTAGTAACTCCGACAGGCTCACATAGTTATCCAGCCAGGTCTGCGCTTTCGCGTCCCCTCGCTGGGCGCGCCGCCGCACGCGCGGGTAGAGCCGGCCTTGAATCCCGTACACATGATTCTGCGCCGCCCACAGGTTCACCGCGAATGGCATTAGCTTGACGATCGTCAGGCACTTGTGCAGATCGAGAAGTTTCGCGAGATTCGACGGATCGGCCGCGAAACGCCCCGCCAGCGCGTCGACTTTCTCGCGCAAAAGAAACTCGATCGTGGTTTTGTCGAGCGTAAGATTGCTCGCCTGCGCTTCTTTCAGCAAGTTGCGAATGCGCTCGGCGTCCAACTCCTCACCCGAACACGCTCGCCGCAACAGACTGTTGATCGCGTACTCGACAGCCGCCGTAAATTCGCGCGGCATGGGTGTACCGAGCGTCGTGATGAAACGCATCAGTGCCGCATGACGATCGTAAAGCTGTAAGTACGCGGCTTCCGCTTCGGCCACCGTGGTCGAGAGAATGGTCCGCACAATGCGGCGCTGCTCGTCGCGAAAGAGCGAGCGCAGCGAGTATGTTTTCTCGCCGAAGCGGCGGTCGAGCAGCCGCACCACTTCCGGAATATCCACGCGCTCGAAAGACCCGCTGATCGAGCCGAGCATGTCCTGGTAGGTGCCGCCCGAGTCTCCCTTGCGAACGCCTCCCGCCACGTTGTGGTCGCCGAAGTGCACCACCCAGAATGTCAGGATCTCCGATTCCTGCGTAACCTTCGACGTGAAATTGGCTTGTCCAAGCGCCATGCGCAGTTGGCCGGCTTCGCCCGTGTGATAATCCAGGCGCGTCACTTCATAGGCGAAGATATCGGTCCGCTCGCCGTATGGAATAAACAAAGAACTGATCGAATAATGAGCGCCGACTTTTTCGAGATCGACGATCGATGGCTTTACATACCGGCGGTAGATGTTGGCGCCGTCCCCATACTCGGGAAGATTGCTTTTGGCGGCGGCGAGCCGCTCGAGAAAAGGCCCTTCGACCGGATTCGGGAAAAGCTCGCCCGCAAGCTGTGCCACGCGGCCGGCGTACTCGATTACTTGTACGGTTTCGATGCCGGATAACTCATCGAAGAACCAGCCACAGCTCGTGTACATGAGCATCGCGTTGCGCTGCAGCTCCATCAGCTTCCAGACCGTGACCTGCTCGGCATCGGTGAGCGGGCGGCGGAATTGCTCCTGCGCGAAGCGTTCTCTCGATTCAGGCGAACGGCTCAGGATCACGCCGATATAGGCGTCGCGAGCGGCCCAGGGATCGTTGAGCAGGGTAGAGCCGAGAGCCTCGAAGCCCGGCGTAATCGCGTCGCGCAGCCAATCGAGCGCTTCCCGCAGAGGCTTGCGCCAGTCCTGGTTCCAGCCGGGGCGGCCGGCGTTGCATCCGCAGTTGGAGCGCCAGCGCTCTACGCCATGAACGCAACTCCACGAAGTATTTTCAAAAATCCGCGCTTCCCATGCCGGCGGGCTCTTCGCGAGGAACTCGCCATAGTTCGTGATCCGGGCCCACTTCTTGGTCTCGATCATGTCGAGCGCATAGGCGAGCGCCATTTCGCCGTGCCGATGGTGATGCCCGTAGGTCTCGCCATCCGTCGCGATATGCATCAACTGCGGCCCGTTGGGAGATTCGGCGAAAGCGCCTGTCAGGCGAGTGGCGAATGCTTCGCCGTTGTGCAGCAGTTTTTCGAAGGCGACCGCCTGCGAGATCGGGCCGTCGTAAAAAAAGATGTTGATCGAAGCGCCGCTCGGAGTTTTCAATAAATAGGGGCGCGTCGGGTCGACCTTGCCTCCCGCGACATCTTCCCACTCGCCGCCGCCACCGGCCACGATCGGCCGAACCGCACTGGCCTGATGCGGCGCTAGCACCGTGAATACAACGCCGGCGCGTGCCATCAGGTCTAACGATTCCAGATCGACGGCGGTCTCCGGCAGCCACATTCCTTCCGGCAGGCGGCCGAACCGGCTACTAAAATCTTCCAGGCCCCAGCGAATCTGCGTCGCCTTGTCGCGCCGGTTCGCGAGCGGCATGATCATGTGGTTGTAAGCCTGCGCCATCGCCGAGCCATGCCCGGAAAATTGCTTCTGGCTGTGGCGGTCGGCGTCGACGATGCCCTTGTAGACTTCCGGCGCGTGCTCGGCGGCCCAGGACAGCAGCGTGGGCCCGAAGTTGAAACTGATCTTTGAATAGTTATTAACGATGCGCGTGATGCGGTGCTGCTCGTCGAGAATGCGCGCGGCCAGATTAGGCGCGTAGCACTCGGCCGCGATGCGCTCGTTCCAGTCGTGATACGGGTAGGCCGAATCCTGCAGCTCTATTTGCTCGAGCCATGGATTCTCCCGTGGCGGCTGGTAAAAGTGGCAATGAATGCAGAGGTATTTCATCCAATAAAGTTTTTGATGCGAATCCTCTAATCATAAACGCGCCGCGCGGTGAAAACCGCCCGCCCACCTCGTGGCCACCTTCAGTCTCTGGACGGTACGAACGTAAAACGTTTTTTAAGACTAAGAAATGGCCGCTCATAAAAGCGGTAAGAAAGGTGTGCAGTCAGGATGGTCAGCCCGAGAGCGAATACCGTTCCGATACCGTTGCGCCAGTCGGGCAGATGCAAGACATTGCTGAAATGAGTGAGCCACGTACGCCCAGTCTTGAAGACAAGAAAGTATACAAGCTCATGGAAAACATAGAGGCCATAGGAGATGCGTCCTAGATAAACAAGCGGCTTCGGCAGGTATTGGGGCGCGAGACCGAGTAGGCTGAGAAAGAGCAGCAGAGTTCCCGCAAGTAAAAGCGCCCAGCCGATGGGCGCTCCAAGCGCGGTCGAGTGCGGCGTATCGGCTTGAACGCCAAAAATCAAAGAGGCGGTGAGCCAAAAAACCACTGCTGCGGCCGCGGCGGCGATGCGCACAGCGACATGCCACTGCGGGAGACGGCCCTTCAGATAAAGCGAAAGTAGCGTTCCTGCGGAAAAGAACTGGAACTGAACAAAACTATTGGTCCATTGGCTGCTAAAGCCATTCGTAGGATGCCTGGCGTAGTGGATGACCAGCACATAGGCGATGGCGAGCAGAAACAGAGACACCGCTTTGAGGACGCGACGGCCGCCATAGGCCGCCAGGAGAGGAATGATGATATAGAACTGCTCTTCAACCGAGATGCTCCAAAGTGGATTGACGGGATACGCCGGAATCCAACCGTAACGGCTTATATACCAATTGCCCGCAAAAAAGGTGAAGGCTAACCACGAGGCGGGAACCGTAGGACCGGCGCCGCGGAGAAAGTGCGCGAGCAGAACGAGGCCAAAGAAAACCGCAAAGTATAGCGGCCAGATCCGGAGGATGCGCCGCATATAAAAGGCCTTCACGTGTATGGCGCCCGCCTGATCGTTTTCGCGAAATAGCAATTCGGTGATAAGGAAAGCGCTGAGCAGAAAGAAAACCGGCACGCCGAAGTCACCGAGGAGGCAGAAATTGTAGAGCCAGAAATGTTTCGCGGGATCAATGGGCAAAAAGTCCATGCGGTGGACCAGGAAGACGAAAAGAAATGCAATCAGGCGCAAGACATCCAATTCCGGGCGGTAATAGCGGCTAGTGGCAGAAAGCCGGGGGGGCGGAACGGAACGCACTATATTCACGTCGCGCTAGGGCAACGGGCGCGGCGTGATATCCGCCTCGACCATGCCGAGAGCCCACTGGATCGCACCCACGTACATCTTCTGGACGCGAGGATCGTCGAGGCTGGTTTCTTCATGCCCGAAAGAGGAATACCAAACGCGGCCTTTGCCGTACTTTTTCGCCCATACAATCGGCATATCGCCATCTGGCCGGCGCGCCGCAGCCGCCCGTTCAAATCCGCTGCGCGCGCGTTCGGCTGGCTGGCGTGCCTTGGCTTCGTCCAGCTTGCTCGCATCGAGCCGCATAATCACGTGGTCCGTTTCGCGCGAAAAATTAGGACCGGTGACGGTGAACTGATCCCGATACCAAAAAGTTTTTGGGAACCCGTCGACTCCGGGAAATTTCGGGTCCTCCAGAATCACCGGTAAGTCGGTGGTTGGAAATTCGGAGACCAGGTTGCCGCCAATCATCTCGGCATACTCGGGCCAAAGCAACAGATGGCCGCCATTGCCGGCGTGGCCGGCGACAAAGCCCTTGCCGTCGTCGTGTACGAACGAGAGCAGGTTCGCTTTCTGCTCGTCGCTAATATCCCAAGGGCCTTCGCCCATGTAGAAGATCCCGTCGAAATCGTCGAGCGAGCGCGCGTTCACGCCCTGCAGCTTTCCCTTGCGCAGCAGTTCCATGTCGGTGCGGATAACGGTAATCCAAGCGCCGGATTCTCGCCCGAGCCTTTCGACCGTGGCGAGCGTATGAGACGAGGCGTCGTGGTGATAGTTGACGTGGCCATACCATTCCCGCGGGTCCGCGATGGCCAGCAGTTTTTTCTTCCCGGGCCACGCTGGCGTTTGCGCCAGAACGGCTGAGGACATCAGAGCAAGAGCGCTGCGGCGAGTCATTCCTGAAAAAGTCATTGGACTACTCCGGTAATGTGAAGGCGAACCAAGCATCTTTCGCCGCGACAAGGATGTATTGCCGTCCATCGAGCTCATAAGTCATTGGCGCGTTGGTCACGAACTCATCTAAGTGAGTATGCCAGAGAGTCTTACCCGTAGCCGGCTCCATTGCGAGAAAGTTTCCCACCGTGTCTCCACCGAACAGTAAATCTCCTTCGGTCGATAGCAGACCGGAAATCAGATTGCCGCTTTTGTCGCCGAGTTCGTGCGTCCATGCTACCTTCCCAGTCTTGTAGTCGATGGCCATCGTCAAGTACTGCACCGGGTACGCCAGGCGTCCGTAACCGACCGGGGTAAGAAATGCAAAGGTACGCGATGCATTCACAAAGATCAAACCCTTGTTCGGATCATAGGCAGGAGACCACCAATTCGTCGCGCCCAGGGCATAGGGAGACGTAAGAGTGCCTTCGGGCCTCGAGTCTTTGAGGTAGTTCGGGATGGGATGTCCGTACTTGTCGATTCCTTTGGCCCAGTTGGTCTCAGGCATATATTTCGTAGTCAGCAAGTGCTCGCCTGTCTCGCGATCGAGAAGAAAGAAGTATCCGTTTCTCGATACTTGTGCTAGCAACTTACGCTTGCGGCCTCCGAATTCAGCGTCGAAAATGATCGGCGTCTGGGCGGCGTCCCAATCGTGATTGTCGTGCGGAGTCGCCTGGAAGTGCCAGACAAGTTTTCCGGTGTTTGGATTCAGCGCGACAATCGACGCAGTGTAGAGGCTGTCCTCGCCTTTTTCATTTGGATGCGGCGCTCTGCGCGTCGGCACGCCATTTCCCGTACCCGCGTAGTATAGGTTCAATTCGGGATCATAGGTGCCGGTAAGCCACGGGAAGCCGCCGCCTTTCGCCATCGTCTCGGCGTCGGTCCATGTCTCGGAGCCGGGTTGTCCGGGCTCTGGGGTAACCCACCATTTCCACTGCAAAGCGCCGGTCTCCGGATCGTGTGACTCCATGAAGGCGCGGATGTCGTCATTGTTTCCAGGGGCGACGATGACATGGTTGCCGATAACGATCGGCGCGATGGATGAAAAGAAATCCTGATTCACGTCGGCGACCTGCACCTTCCAGCGCTCGGTTCCATCGCTCGCGCGGAGAGAAACGAGCCAGCTATCGGGGGTCATGTAATACAGCCAATTTCCATACATGCCGAGGCCGTGATTGGCTACGTGGATGGCGCGATTGTTTGGCCAGGACCAATGCCAGAGTTGACGGCCGCTCCGGGCATCCATCGCCCAGACGTTATCAGTCGTCGTGAAATACAGCACGCCCTTTACCAGTAGCGGGGTGGACTTGAGCCGGTGCCCTTCGTCGGCTTGCTGCGCGCGGGACATCTGCCCTATTTCGACGCGGTGCGTCCAAGCCAGGCTCAACGTGCGAACGTTGGAAGAATTGATTTGCTTCAGAGTGCTGTGACGCTGCCCGGTGTAATCGCCGTTGTAAGTCGGCCAAGTATCTGTAGGCGGTTTGCGGAATGCATCCGGATCGAGTAATTGGCCCGGCAGCAAAGTGGCAGCCAATAACAGCAGCAGAAGTCTCATTTCAGAGTTACCAAATAGGCCAAGAGATTGTGAATGTCATCGTCGGAATACATCGCCAACTGGTTTTTGTGGGTAGCTAGCGGATCCTCAATACTGACCGACTTGACTACGCTGCGAGAGAAGCTCCGGTATTCGCCCGAAGGATCGTTGAACGACACGACGAATTCGTCGGCATAGATCAGCACGCCGGCGAGCGCTTCACCGGATGGCAGCACGACCTTCACCTGAACCGGCCGCGGCTGCGGTGTAAGAAACGTGGTTGTCAGAACAAATGGCGAATACTTGGCGCCAACACCCTTGAGATCGCCAGTTGGAGAATGACACTTAGAACAGTTTCCGGCGCCATTGAAATATGCCTCGCCCGCCTTAGCATCGCCGACGAGCATTCTTTCCTCCGCAACCCTTGGCCCGCGTATTTCGCGTGCGCGCGAGTGGAGGAAGGACGCGATATCGATAATCTGCGCGTGAGTCAGCGACGGAAAGGCGGGCATCCCCTGCGACGGGCGTCCCGCTTTGATAATAGGTTCGAGAATCTCTCCATTCTGGTCCTGGCTGGTGAGCCGGTTACGCGCCAGCGGCGGAGCCTGCTCGGTTCCCATTGCCTGCGGCCCATGGCAAAAACCACAGTTCGAAGAGAATAGCTCACGTCCGCGCCGCACTGTCGCTGGATCCGAGCGCACTTGAGCCGTCGCGGAGCAAGTGCAGAGCGCGGAGCAAGTGCAGAGAATGAGCAGAGCTAATGGAATACGCAATTACTGGGTCCGGCCGGGCGGTTTTGTAGCGGTAGGGGCGGGTTCCGTCGCTCTCACCTCTCCGGTAGCCGCCCATTCCACGCTGCGCGTGAAAGCTTGTATAAATCCTTGTTGAGTCATCGCCAGCAGGTCGTGGCCGAGTACGGTCGTCACGACTCTTCCCTGGCCGAACGGAACGGTCCAGATTACCGGTTCATCTTTTCCCGTGCCGCCGCCTCCGCCCGCGATAGCCGGATCGTCGAAGGCCGTTGCAATGACGTGCGCGTTGGGTTTCAGATCGATCCGGTGATGTAGTTCGTCGTTTGCCATAAAGACGGGTGGAAGCCCCTTCGCGATCGGATGTTCGCGATCGGTCCACTGGACTGGATACGCATGGCGGCGCGTGTGGCCGATGTTCTCGATCTTCCAGTCCATGCCGACCATCTCCTCGAACGCCAGCCACGGCTCGCCTTCCATCCGGCGCTTCGGCTCCTGCGGGTTTCCGCCGGCTTGCCCGAAGAAGGGTCCATAGTCGGTTCCGTGAATGGCCACCATCCCCTTTCCTCCCCGGACGAAGTCCTCGATAGCCTTTTCTGTTACTTCGCCCAGCCGCGGACCATAGTAATAATCGACCAGCACGTCGTAAGTGGCGAGAGTGGCAGGTGTGATCCCGCGCACCTCTTCTTCCACTCGGACGTCAAAGCGGCCAGTGTTGTCCAGTATCTCGCGGATGAAGGGAGCAGTGGGACGCCACGGGTGCGAGTAATCGGAATTCCCTGTAAGAATCATGACCCGGATGGGATCGGCAGCTTCCGCGGAAGCGATAGCCAAAAATAGGATCGCCGCAACTAAACAAATTCTCTTCACGCCGAGTGCAATGCTATATCACGATCAGACAGGGAGTCAAGTGTCCTGTCGCCCGTAAAATAGAGATGTCCTGTGATATCATCGACCGCCTTGAGCTCGAACCCAGATCGCCCCATACCGAAGGCCAATACCGGCTCGGCGTTTCTGAACTGGTTGGCGGATACGTCGACATCCTTGGTCCACCTGGAACGCCGGTTCGATCCGCTTTTTCGGCCGGCCTTTGATGCCCTGCTGCGCGATCCGGTGGCCAATCTGGTGACGGCTTTGATTAACCGCAAGCGCCCGAACGAAGGCTTGAAAATCGCCGAGGAGAAGCCGCTGCCGAATGAAGAGGCATACCTCGACTCGATCATTCAAAGCTTCAACGCGCAGTTGCGGGG
>Ga0193753_10001196_pt1 | contig 22713 bp, 18 predicted proteins | sample H1c2metaG_FD_144925 | JGI IMG/M metagenome (GOLD analysis project Ga0193753, IMG submission 144925) | Soil microbial communities from a riparian zone of the East river system, Colorado, United States - H1c2 | ecosystem: Environmental > Terrestrial > Soil > Riparian zone | place: USA: East... | reverse complement strand
TTCCGCTGCTTCGAGTTCGGCGTCAGCTGCGACGGCACTGCGCCCGACCCGGTCGCTGCCCGCGCGGTCGGCCCTCGCCGCGGCTGCCGCCCGGCCGACGACAGCGCGTACCTGGTCCCGGTGGCCGACTTCGCCGACTTCCTGCGCGACCTCAAGCGCAGCCCGGCCCTGGTCCTGGTCGGCGGCATCTTCGGCGACGCCGGCCCGGTCGCGGTCGAGGAGGTGGACGGCCGGCTCGCGCTGGCCGACGTCTGCCCGTCGCCCACCGCCAGCGCCGCCCCGGCGGTGCGACTCCACGCCCTGGCCGCCGGGCTCTCCGGCCCCGATGCCACCGCGTCGCTGTGCGATCCGGATCCGTCGGCCCGTCCGGCCGCGCTGGCCGCCTCCGCGCTGGCCGCGCTGCGCGCCACCCGTTGCCTCCGCCGCGATCCGCTCGACGCCGATCCGGACCGCGCCGGCGTGCAGCCGGCCTGCCGCGCCTTCACCATCGCCGACCGCGCCCGCCGCGAGCTCGCTCCGTGCGGCGCCGGGGCGGAAGCGGCGAGCGGCGCGGCGACCCCGTGCTTCGCGATCGAGCCGGACCTCGAGGCCTGCCGCTTCGGCGACTCCGCGCTCGCCCTGCGCGTGGACGGCCCGCTCCCCGACGCGGCGGATGCCCGCCTCCAGCTCGAGTGCCTGGCCGGGCCGCCATCGACCTCGCCGCCCGATCCGGTCGACTGAGCGACCCCGGCCTCGGGCTCAGCCCTCTTCCTTCTCCATCTTCTTCTCGGTCGCCATGATCGGCTTCTTGATCGCCGTCTTGAGATCCAGCCCCTTCAGCAGCTCGATCTGCACGCCGTCGGACACGCCGACCTCGACCGGGCGCTTCTCGAACTGCTGGCCGGCGACCTGGACCTCGACGAACGGCTTGCCGTCCTTCTCGAACTGCAGGACCGACTCGTGCACCGCCATGACGTCGATCCGCTTGTCGACCACGATGTCCGCGTTGGCGCTGTAGCCGGCGCGGATGAAGAGGTCCTTGTCCTTCAGCGGCTTGATGGCCGCCTTGATCTCGAACTGGATGGCCCCGTCCACCGCGACGCCCTTGGGCGCGATGTACTCGAGCACGCCCTCGACCTTCTGCTTCTCGATCGCGCCGACCACGATCTCGAGCGGCATCCCGACCTTGATCTTGCCGACCTCCGACTCGTCCACCTTGCCCTGGAAGATCATGTCGCCCATGTCGGCGACCGAGGCGATGGTCGAGCCCGGGTTGAAGTTGTTCGTCTCGGTGACCGAGGTGCCCTCCTTGACCGGCACGTCGATGACCATGCCGTCCACCGTCGAGGTCACGACGTTCGACACCTTGCCCGCGCCCTTGGCCGCCCCCGACTTGACCAGCTGCAGGTTGCTCGACGCCGACTGCAGCTCCTGCTGGCGCAGCTTGAACTCGAGCTGGTAGCGGGCGAACTCGACCTCGGAGATGAGCTGCTGCTTGGCCAGGCCCTTGTAGCGGGTCTCCTCGCGCTTCGCGTTCTCGAAGTTGATGCGGGCCGCGTCGACCGCCGCCTCGGCCTGGTTGAGGCTGACCACGTTCGGGATGATCTTGATGCGGGCGATGTCCTGGCCTTGCTTTATCTCCGCGCCGGCCTCGACGAACAGCTTCTCGACCACGCCGGACACGCGCGGCTTGATCTCGATCTCGCGGCGCGGCACCAGCGAGCCGGTCGCCACCGTCTTCTTGATGATGGTCGCCTTGAACGGCGTCTCGGTCTCGTACACGACCGGCTGGGCCTGCGACTTGCGGTAGAGGAACAGGAGGGTGAGGGCGAACAGCAGCACGAGGACGATGCCGAGGGTGATGGGGAGGATTCGTCTCATCTCATTGCTCCGCGCGCAGGGCTTCGACAGGTGGGATGCGGGCCGCGTGGCGAGCCGGGATGATGCCGGCCAGGGCGCCCGAGCCGACCAGGATGACGACCGAGAGGATGGCGGTGCCGAAGTCGACCTGTGGCTTTGCCATCGCGCCGTCGGTGGGGATGACCAGGCCGATCGCCTCGAGCACGAGCACGCCCATGACCAGCCCGACGTAGCCGGCCACCGCGGTCAGCACGATCGACTCCTGCAGGATCATCCGCACGATCACATCATCCTCACCAGCACGCCGGGCGTGGCGCCCAGCGCCTTGCGGACCCCGATCTCCTTGGTCCGCTCCTTGACCGCGATGAGGAGGATGTTCGAGACACCCAGCACGCCGGCCATCAGGGTCAGGATGCTGGCGATCCACGCGAACGCCTCGATCGCCTTGAAGATCATCTGGACCTTGTTGAACTCCTTGGCCCAGTTGAACGACCCGATCCCTTCCGGATCGTCCGGGTGCACCTTGTGCCGCTCGGCCAGCACCCGCTTGATGTCCTTCTCCACCGCCGGGGCCGGTCGACCCGTCACCGTCAGCGCGAAGAAGTCGACCCGGTTCTGGTAGTTGAAGGCGTTCTGGAAGGTGGTGAAGGGCACCATCACGGTGTTGCCCTGGCGCTCCTCGTCGTCTCCCTTGCCGCGCGGGAGGAACATGCCGACCACCTGGAAGTAGACCCCGCGCGCCTTGATGTACTGGCCGATCGGGTCCTCGCCCGGCTTGAACAGGATGTCGTAGACGTTCTTGCCGATGACGGCGACCTTGCGCTGCTCGGCCACGTCGAGCGGATCGAGGAAGCGGCCGGCCACCATGTCGGCGGTGAGGATGTGGCGGATCTCGGCGTAGTCGCCGTACAGCTGGACGTTCCCGGTCCGGTTGCCGCGGGTGACGTTGTTGGAGTCGCGCCAGCCGCCCATCTGCAGGCGCGGGGCGAGGTGCTCGATGCCCGGGATGCGCGCGACCGCGGCGATGTCGTCGTTGTCGAGCTGGATGCGCCGGCCCGGCTGCATGCCCTTGTACGGCATGGTCGTGCGCTGGCTCCACACGTACACGCTGTTGGTGGCCGACCAGCTCATCTGCCGGGTCATGCCGTCGCGGAAGCCGCGCGCGAACCCGATGGTCGCCATCATCATGAAGACGCCCCACACCACGCCGGCCGCGGTCAGGAAGGTGCGGAGCTTGTTGCGGCTCAGAGTCGCCCAGATCTCCTGCCACTTGTCGAGATCGAACATGGCGCCTTACTCGTCGCGGAGCGCCTGGATCGGGTTGATGCGCGCGGCTCGCCAGGCCGGAAAGAAGCCGGCCAGCGTGCCGCTGACCACCAGGAGGCCGGTGGCCATCAGCGCGACGCCGATGTCGACCTGCGGGTCGCGGAAGAAATCGATCGGCGGCAGGAAGCTGGTCACCAGCTCGATGAGCCCGACCCCGGCGGCCAGCCCGAGGTAGCCGGCCACCGCGGTCAGCACCAGCGCCTCCTGGGTGACCATGCGCAGGATCGACCCGGGGGTGGCGCCGAACGACTTGCGGATGCCGATCTCGCGGGTGCGCTCCTTGACCGAGATCAGCATGATGTTGGACACGCCGACGATTCCGGCCAGGATGGTCAGCGCGCCGACCACCCACACGAACAGCTTGAGGATGGTGAACACGTTCTGCATCTGCCCGAAGTTCTCGAGGTTGTTGTTGATGCGGAGCGCGCGCTTGTCCTCGGGCGAGAAGTGGTGCTTGTCGGCCAGGATCTGGAGGATGCGATCCTCCAGTCGCTTGCTGGCCGCGATGTCGGCCGTCCCGACCGTCAGCATGATCTGGTTGATCCGGTTCGAGCCGCCCTGGGCCCCGCCGTAGGCCATCTGCGCGGTCGAGATCGGGATGAAGATCTTGCGCCGCTCGCCCGCGCCGCCCTCGTCCTGGAAGACGCCGATGACCTGGTACTGGAGGTCGTGGATGGTGATCCACTGGCCGATCGGGTCCTCGCCCTTCTCGAACAGAAAGTCGCGCACCTCGTCGCCGATGACCGCGACCTTGCGCCGCTCGCGGAGGTCGAGGTCGTCGATGTAGCGGCCGCTGATGATGAGCGTGTTCTCGAGGTAGCGGTGATCCGGGTGAACCGAGCGGATGTCGAAGGCGCTCTTCTTGTCGCCGCGCACCACCGCGCCCTCGTTCCACAGGTAGACCCGCCCGGTGATGTGGTCGACGCCGGGCAGCCGCTTGATCGCGTCGAAGTCGTCGTTGGTGAGCTGGATCTCGCGGCCGATCGGCTGGCCCTGCCACGGGATCGACGTCTTGCTCGGCCAGATCCAGATGCTGTTCACCGCGTCGTCGCGGAACTGGTACTCGATGCCGTTCTGCAGCCCCTTGCCGGCGGCGAGCAGGACGACCAGCATGAAGATTCCCCACGCGACCGCCAGCGAGGTCAGGAACGTGCGCAGCTTGTTGCGCCGGACCGTCCCGTAGATCTCCTGCCAGAGGTCGATGTTGAACACGGGCTCAGGCCTCCACCACGAGCCCGTCGCGCAGCCGGATGGTGCGATCGGTGCGCTCCGCGATGTCGTGCTCGTGGGTGACGACCAGGATGGTGATGCCGGTCTTGTTGATCTCGCGCAGGAGATCCATCAACTGGTAGGACGTCTCGGTGTCGAGCGCGCCGGTCGGCTCGTCGGCCAGGATCAGCTTCGGCTTGCCGATGAGCGCGCGCGCGATGGCGACCCGCTGCTTCTGCCCGCCCGACATCTCGCCCGGCAGGTGCTCGGCCCAGTCGCGCAGGCCGACTCGCTCGAGGTACTCGAGCGCGATGCGGTTGCGCCGGCGGCGCGGCACCTTCTGGTAGTAGAGCGGCAGCGCGACGTTCTCGACCGCGTTCTTGAAGCCGATCAGGTTGAACGACTGGAAGACGAAGCCGATGCAGCGGTTGCGGTAGTAGGCCGCGTTCCGCTCGGAGAGGTCGCGCATGAGCTCCCCCTCGAGGTGATAGGAGCCGGTGTCGTACCCGTCGAGGAGGCCGAGGATGTTGAGCAGCGTGGACTTACCCGACCCGGAGGAGCCCATGATGGAGACCAGCTCGCCGGCCTCCACCTCGAGGCTGAGATCCTTCAGCACGCGCAGCGCGCCCTTGCCCATGCGATAGGATTTGTTGATGTTCTCCAGGCGGATCATGCCGTGCGCAGTTCTTTAGCACGCTCGCTCGGCAGCGGCGAGTCGCCCACGCCGGGCCGGCCGGGGCGAGCGGAAGGCGGGCCGCTGGCGGGTCGCAACCCGCCGATCGGGTGATATCCTGGGCCGGTGCGCGCAGCGGCGCTCGCTCTGGTCTGTGTCGTGGCCTGTCGGCCGGCGGGTCCACCCGCGGGGCCGGAGCACCATCCGGTGAACTCTCCGGAGGCCGCGACCCGCTGCCCGGCCGAGTGGCACGAGGCGAAGAAGGCGCGCGAATCTCTCATCGCCGCGGCCGGCGCGGCGCGCCCGCCGCTGGCCCGGCGCGCGGCCCAGGCGGTCATGGCCCAGGCCGAGTGCGAGCAGAAGCGGTTCGCCAGCTGGCGGATCGAGGTCGGCTCGCAGGCGATCATGGCGGCCGAGCTGCGCGCGGTCAGGCGCCAGTACCTCACCACGAGCACGCTCTACGAGGAGGCGGCCGGCTACGGCGACCGGGTGACGTCGGTGGGGGCGTGGGCGCGCCTGGCCGACCTCCACCTCGGCTTCGCCCGGCTCCTCGACGAGCTGCCGGTGCCGGTCGACGTGCAGGCGCCGGCCGCGCGCGCCGACTACCGGCGGCAGATGCGCGAGCTCATGTCGACGTTCGAGATCGAGGCCGCCCTGGCCGCCACCCGCGCGCTCGACGCGGGCCGCGACGGCGGCGGGGATCGCGACCGGCGGCTGGCGGCCTGGTTGAGCGGATCGTGCGAGAAGCTGGCGGTGCTCGATCCGGAGAGCGTCGCGGGCTATCCCGCGTGCGCCGGCGTGCCGCGCGAGGGCCCGGAGTGAGCGGCGGCGGGAGGCGCGGCGCCGCGGCCCCGGCGCTCGCGCTCGCGATCGCCAGCGCGATGATCGGCGCGGCGCTCGCCGGATGCGGATCGGACGATCCGGGCGCTGCCGGCGGGGCCATGCCGCGGATCGCGACCATGGCGCTGGTGCCGGCGCTGCCGATCGGCCTGGCCGACCGCGACACCGGGGACGCCGCGACCCACGGGATGGCGCGGCGCGAGGTGGTCGGCGAGGTCGGCGAGAACGCCGCCGCGACGACGGCGATCCAGGGCGCCAGCGGGCGCGTCACCCGGCAGCCGGTCCCGGCCGAGCCAGCCGTGAAGCCGCCGCCGACCGCCGATCCCGCGTCGCTGCGCCCGGTCTTCGACCTCGGCGACAACCGGCTGCTCGCCCACTGGTACCGCGACGGCGGCCTCCACATGGTGGCCGGGTCGCCCGGCTTCACCCGTTACGTCCACGTCGACCGCCGCGACACCAGCTGGCGGTTCGGCCAGCGCGTCGAGGGCGTGCCGGTCGCGGTGATGCGGCGGGCGGGGATCTTGACCGTGCCGCTCGACGACGGCGCCGCGGCCAGGCCGGGCGTGATCGCGGCGCGGGTCCACAGCGGCGGTCGCGCTCAGCTGTCGATCGCGGTCAACGGCGCCGCGCCGGTCGAGGTGCTGCTGGTGCGCGGCTGGCAGACCGTGTCGGTGGCGGTGCCGGCGCGACGGTGGCGGGTCGGCGAGAACGGGGTCCGGCTGACGCTGCGAGGCGTCAGCGACGTCGCGCTGGCCTGGCTGCGCGTGGGCGGCAAGCCGACCGACGGCGGCGAGGGCGCCGGCGGGGCCGTCGACGCGGGCAGCGCCTCGAACGATCCGGACCGCCTGCTCTCGTTCTTCGACCCGTCCGACCACTCGCTTCGCCTGAGCGACCGCGAGCAGCTGGTCTATTACCTCTATCTCCCGGACGGCGCGCTCCTGGCCGGGACCCTGCTCGGCGACGGCGCCGACGCGGCTGGCTGTCGCCTGGGCGTGCAGGTCCGCGCCCACCTGGCCGCGCTCGACGCCGAGCTGGCCGCCGATCGCACGCGCATCGACCTCGACTCGCTGGCCGGTCAGGTGGTTCGGGTGCGGCTCGAGCTGCACGGCTGCCGCTCCGCCCACCTGCGCGACGCCGGGCTGCAGGTCGCCGCGCCGCCGCCGTCGCGCGGCGCCGGTCCGCCGCCGCGCCACGTGATCCTGTGGATCATGGACACCCTGCGCGCCGACCGGATCCGCCCGGTCAGCCCGGGCGCGCGCCCGGAGGTGCCCGCCTTCGAGCGGATGGCGGCCGAGGGCGCCGTCTTCCGCCAGGCCTACGTGCAGGGCAACGAGTCGCAGACCTCGCACGCGTCGGTGTGGACCTCGCTCTACCCGGCCCGCCACAACGTGCGCACGGCCGGAAACGGCGGCACCTGGAAGCTGGGCGATCGCTTCGCCACCCTCGGCGAGACCGCCCACCGGGCCGGCCTCTACGCCACCGGGGTCACCGCCAACGGGATGATCACGCGCAGCGGCGGCTACGCGCGCGGCTTCGACTCCTTCATCAACCTGATGCGCGACGGCCACCCGGGCCGGACCAACGCGTCGATCCCGGGCGAGCGCATCCTCGAGCGGGCGCTCGGCACGCTGGCCGGGCGCGAGAAGGACCCGTTCCTCCTGTTCGTCGGCACCATCGACACCCACAAGCCGTGGATCGGGCACCAGCCGTGGCTGGCGCAGTACGACCCGGGCGCGTACCGCGGGGCGTTCGAGCTGGCCGCCCACGCCGGTGACCTCGGCATCAAGCGCGGCTCGATGCGCTGCACCCGCACCCCCAACCCGCGCGACCTCCTCCGCATCAACGCGATCTACGACTCCGACGTGAGCTACCAGGACAAGGTCCTGGGCGACATGCTGACCAGGCTCGACCAGTGGGGCATCTCCGACGAGACCATGGTGATCGTGACCGCCGACCACGGCGAGGAGCTGTGGGAGGACGGGCGCTGCGGCCACGGGGCGTCGCTGCGCGACACCCTGGTGCACGTGCCGCTGTTCGTGCGCTATCCGCCGCTCGTCCCCCCCGGCACCGTGGTAGAGGAAGGGGTCGATGTGCTCGACGTGCTGCCGACCATGGCCGACGCGCTCGGCCTCGACCCGCCCACCCCGAGCCAGGGGACATCGCTCCTGCCGCTGACCCACGGCGTCGGGCGCGGCTACCCGCGGCCCTCGTACGCGTCGCAGTACGAGTACGCGCACGCGATGCGGGTCGGCAACTGGAAGATCTGGATGACCCGGACCGGCGGGCTCGAGCTCTACGATCTGGCCAACGATCCGGCCGAGCGGGCCACAGTGGCGAGGCGGCCGATCGAGGCCCGCTACATGATCGACCTCCTGCGCATGTTCCTGGCCAACCGCGCCCGCTGGGTCCGGCGCGACTGGGGCGTGGTCAACAACATGAGCGCGGCGGCGCCGGAAGCGCTGGCGCGCCCGGCCGGCGGCGAGAGCGCGGGGCGCCGGCGGTGAGTCGACCGGGCAGTGCGCGCCTCGCCGCGCTGGCGGCGGGGCTTGCATGTGTCGGAGTCGGGGCCGGGGCGGGCTGCGGCCAGGCCGGCGCGGGTCCGGGCGGCGGCGGCGGCCAGGGCGAGCCGGTCACCCATCCGACCCGCAGCGACGGCGCGCAGGCCCGGGCGGCCGGTCCACGCGCGGTCGTCGACCGGCCGGTCGAGTGGCTGAAGGGCTCGACCCACGTGCACACGATCCAGTCGGGCGACAGCACCATGGCGGTCGACGCGGTGGTGCGCTGGTACGGCGACCACGGCTACGACTTCATCGTCATCACCGATCACAACCGGGTCACCGAGTTCGACTCGACCGACCGGCCGCTGGTGCTGCGCGGCGTCGAGTTCACCCACAACCCGGCCAGCTGCGACCCACCGCCGCCCGAGCCGGAGGGGCGGTGCCGCATCCACCTGAACGGCATCGGGGTGACCGCGCCCGCGCCGCCGTCGATGCCGAACGTCCCGGCCGCGGCCAGCGTCGATCTGCTGGACGTCGGCGCCCGCCCGCAGGTCATCGAGTGGAAGAACCACTCGTCGAACGCGCGGGTCGACATGTACCAGGCCGGCATCGACAAGATCCGCGAGATGGGCGGCATCGCGCAGATCAACCACCCGAGCTGGCACTGGGGGGTGAGCGGTGAGCTCCTGGCCGAGCTGGGCCGGCGCGGCGCGGTCCTGGTCGAGATCGCCAACATGGGGTTCGCGCGCTGGAACCTGGGCACGCCGGCCCACCCGTCGGCCGAGGCGCTGTGGGACGTCGCGCTCGGCCAGGGGGTCCTCCTCTACGGGGTCGCCTCCGACGACGCCCATCAGTACCTCGAGGGCGAGATCGCCGAGCGCAACGCCGCCGGCAAGCCGGTCTATCAGGCCGGGACCGGCTGGGTGATGGTGCACGCCGCGCGCAGCCCCGACGCGATCCGCCGCGCGCTGGAGCGCGGCGACTTCTACGCGACCACCGGCGTGGTGCTGGAGCGAGTCGAGCTGGTCGACGGCGCGCTCGCCATCGACGTGGCCGCGGCCAGCACCGGCGCGCACGAGATCTCGTTCGTGGGGCAGGGCGGGGCGGTGCTGGCCCGGTCGACCGGGACCAGCGCGCGCTACCCGCTCGAGCGAGCCCGGTCGGGCTACGTGCGCGCGGTGATCACGCGAGACGACGGCGCGCGCGCCTGGGTGCAGCCGGTCTGGGTCCCGCGCGCCGATCCGCCGCCGGCCGCGCCGTAGCCGGATGGCTGCGATCGACGAGATCGGCTGGCGCCCGGAGCGGGCCGGCGCGCTGGCCCAGCTGGGCGACCCGGGGCTGGAGCCGCAGCGGGTGGTCTCGGCCGACCGGCGCGGCTGGCGCACCAGCGACGGCGAGGTCGAGCTGACCGCGATGATGCCGGGCCGGCTGCGCCACCGGATGGCGAGCCGCGACCTGCCGGTGGTCGGCGACTGGGTCGCGGTGCGGCGCGCGCCGGAGAGTCAGGCCGGTCCCCTGGTGATCGAGGCGGTGCTGCCGCGCTCGAGCGCGCTGTCGCGCCGCGATCCGGACCAGCGCAGCGAGCAGGTCCTGGTCGCCAACGTCGACCTCGCGCTCCTGGTCATGGGCCTGGACGGCGACTTCAACCTGCGCCGGCTCGAGCGCTACCTGACCCTGGTCCGCGCCGCCGAGGTGGCGCCGGCCGTGGTGCTCAGCAAGGCCGACCTGTGCGGCGATGTGGCCGAAAAACTGGCCGCGGTGCGAGCGACGGTGGTCGGCGTGCCGGTCATGGCGCTGGCCCTGCTCGAGGCCGAGGCGGTCGCCGAGGTCGAGCCGCTGCTCCGCCCGGGCGACACCGCGGTGCTGCTCGGCTCGAGCGGGGTCGGCAAGTCCACCCTGCTCAACGCGATGATCGGTCAGGCCCTGCAGCGGACCGGCGGCGTGCGCGCCCACGACAGTCGCGGCCGCCACACCACGACCACGCGCCAGCTCTTCCGCCTGCCCGGCGGCGCCCTGGTCATCGACACACCCGGCCTGCGCGAGCTCGAGCTGGTCGACGCCGTGGGCGGCCTCGACGACGCGTTCCCCGAGCTGGCCGCGCTGGCCAGCGGCTGCCGGTTCCGCGACTGCCGCCACCTCGACGAGCCGGGCTGCGCCCTCATCGCCGCGGTCGCCGACGGGCGCGCCTCGACCGACCGGCTGGCCGCGTACCGCAAGATCGCGGCCGAGCTCGAGCGACGATCGCGCGATCCGCGCCGCCGACGCTGAGCCGACGGTCGCTACTTCAGCCCGGACGCGGGATCCATGCTCGGGTTCTTGTTGCGCGCCCAGTCGTTCCGCTGTCGCTCGAGATTCCGGCGGTCCTGATCCTGGCGGTCGACCAGGGTCTGCTTGCGGTAGCACTTGAGACGCGAGATGTGGCTGCCGGTCGGGGCCTCCTCGCTGCACACGGTGGCGTACTTGCGGCCGTCGGTGCCGTCCTTGGTGTACATGGTGCCGCATCCGGCCAGAGCCGCCGCGGCGGTGACGAGAAGACAGATGCGAGCGAGCTGACGTGTCATGGCCTCATCTCCTCCCAACCCGGACCGACCAGCGCTCATCATAGCGGCGCCGATCCGCGGGCCAGGCGGAAAAAACCGGACCCGGTCAGCACGTGTCAGCCAGCGCGGCGACCGGCGGCATCACCGTGCTGCCGCCGTCACATGCGGGCAGCGGCGTGGCGGTGATCGACACCCCACCGGGGGGAGGATCCCTGCACGAGGACGCCGATGGTCTTCACGCCGACCGCGTGGCGCTCCTTCCGGCGCCGAGCCGGACCAGGAGCGCGTAGCCGACCGCGCCGGCGGCGAGGGCGGCGCCGGCCAGGACCGCGGCCAGCACGCCGGGGCTCACCGGTGCGAGCGCGATCTGCGCCTCGCCGAGCGGATAGCGCATGAGCAGCGGCGCGCAGAACCACAGGCCCACGGCCGTCCCGCGCAGGCGGTGGGGCGCGAAGCGGGTCAGCAGACTGAGCGCGATCGGGCGAACGAACGGCCCGGCCAGGATGCCGATCAGCGGCGGCATCAGCCGGCCGCCCAGGCCTTCGTGCCGCGACAGAGCGACGAGGCAGACAGCGCCGGCCGCGGAGAGGACCGCGCCGATACATAGCTTGGCCGGGCTCGAGGGCCCGCGCTCGCCCATGCGCAGCCAGAGCCAGGCCACGAGCGGCATGGTGCTCATCGTCGCGATCATGGCAGCCGGAACCCATACCCCCAGCGGGATGCGCAGCCCGAACAGCTCCAGGTCGCGCATCGGGGTGTGAAACGCCGGCGGGACGGCGCTGGTCGCGCCCTCGATGACGCTGACGACCAGCACCAGGATGGCGAGCACCGCGACCGCTCGTCCCGCGCTCCGGCTCGTCATCGGCGCAGGCACCGGGGCAGGCGGCCGGCGCGCGAGCAGGACGATCCCGAGGATGGGGATCGCTCCGACCGCGGCGAACCCGACCGAGCGGCCGGCGGTCATCTCCATGATGCCCATCGAGACCGCCGCCAGGAGCCCGCCCAGCTCGGCGCCGACCGCGAACAGTGTGAACCCGGCGTCGCGGCGACCGTCGCCAGGCTCGTACAGATCCGCGACGAGCACGACGACGGCGATCTCGGCCAGGGTCTCTCCGGCCACGACCAGTCCAAGGCCGACGTGGATGGCCGGCGCGCTCGTCGTCAGCGCGAGCAGGAGCGCGCCGGCGGCGGTGATCGCGCTGCCGACGATCGCCATGGAGCGCGGGCCGGCCAGGTCGACGGCCGGTCCTGCCAGGAGCCCGCTGGCGAGTCCGACGAACGTGAAGATCAGCGCGAACGCCGAGCCGACGGCTTCCATGCCGACCGCATCGACCAGGATGAACACGGCCGAGCTCCGCACGGCGTAGTAGGCAACGGCCTCGCACGCCATCACCGCGGCGAGCGCCAACAGACCGCGCGGGTGCCTTCCGGGTACCGGGCCCATCCCGATCGATACGCCGCAGGGCGCCCCCCTATTCCGCGATCAGGCGCCCTGCTCGGGCTTCATTTCCGGACCGGCGCGATGCCCTTCAGCTGGGGGAGGACGGTCTTGCCGTCGCCGACCACGATGATGTTGAGGCGCCTGGGGTCGATGTACTTGCGCGCCATGCGGCGGATGTCGTCGGGGGTGACGGCGAGGACCGCGGCGACCATGTCGGTGTCGCGCGGGAAGCGGTAGAAGTCGACGAACTCTTCCCAGTTGAGGACGCCGTCGCGGGTGCCGAGGCGGATGATGTGGCGGCCGATGATGCCCATCTTGATCGCGTCCAGCTCCTCGCGGCCGGGCGGCGTCCTGCGCAGGAGATCGATCTCCTTCAGGATCTCGCGGATCGACGCTCCCGTGTGCCTGGAGGTGACGTCGGCGTTCTGGGACCAGTAGGCGTCGCCGTCGCGCACCGCGAGGATGGCGAACGGCGAGTAGGTGTAGCCCCGCTTCTCGCGCAGGTTCTGGGTGATGCGCGACGAGAAGGACGCGCCCAGGAGGCTGTTCATGACCGTGAACGGGACGTAGTCCGGATCCGACGGGGAGATGACCGGGATGGCCACGCGCAGGGTCGACTGCACCGCGCCGGTCCGCTCGACGAAGTGGATCGTCCGCCTGGTCTCCGGGCGCACCTGGCGGGCCGGGGCCTGATCGCCCTCTCGCCAGCCGGTGAAGGCGCTCCTGATCGCCGTTTCGACCGCCGCCGCGTCGAAGCGGCCGGCGACGTAGAGGTGGGCCCGGCGCGCGACCAGCAGGCGGTCGAGGATCGCGCGAGCCTGCTCGAGGGTGTAGCCGCCGAGCGCGTCCTCGGTCGGGAAGATGCGGCCGTAGGCCTGCCGGGGATACATGGCGGCGGCCAGGCTGGCGTTTGCGATCTGACCGGGCTGGCTGGTGGCGAGGTTGAGGTCGCGAACCAGGTCGGCCTTGAGTCGCGGCAGCTCGCCGGCGGGGAAGCGCGGGCGCTGGACCAGATCGCCGACCAGTCCGATCATCGCGGGCGCGAACTCGGCGAGGACGGTCCCGCCGATCCAGGTCGAGTCGGGGCGGACGTCGACGGTGACCTCGCCGCCCCATCCCGCCACCATTCGATCCATGGCGCGCGAGTCGAGCTTCTCGCTGCCGAGCTGGAGCAGGCGCCCGGCCAGGTCGAGCAGCCAGACCTCGCCCTCGCCCTCGTCGACGTTGCCGGCGCGGAAGACCAGCTGGATCGACGTCCGCGGCACGTCGCCGAACGGCAAGAGGGTGACCGCCATGCCGTTGGCCAGCGCGAAGTCGCGGCGCTCGGCGCGCGGCGCGGCGGCGGGCGGCTCCACCGACGGGCGGGTCCCGGCGGCGACCGGGCCGCCGAGGAGGGCGAGCGACACCAGCGCGGCGAACCAGGTTGCCTTCACTTTGCACCTCCCTTCGGCCGCACCACCAGCACGGTCCGGTTCTCGCGGCGGAGCACCTCGCGGGCGGTGCGCTGCACCAGCTCGGGGGTGAGCGCCATCAGGGCCGGCTCGATCTGATTGATGCGGGCCGGATCGTCGTCGAACAGGGCGAACGAGGCGAGCAGGTCGGCCTTGCCGAAGCCGTTGAACTGCTCGAGGACATCGTAGAGCTCGGCGCGCAACTTCACCTTGGCCCGGGCGAGCGCGGCCGGATCGAGCGGGTGGTCCTGCAGCCGCTTCACCTCGGCGTCGACCGCGGCGAGGATCTCGTCCGCCGACTTGCCGGCGTCGTGGAACAGCCAGGTCGTGTACAGCATCGGGCCCTGATAGTTGTAGGGGTTGCCGAGCTCGTTGATCGCCGTCTCCACCTCGGCGGTGTAGCCGTGCTGGAGCACGAGCGAGTCGTGCAGCAGGCTGTCGCGTCCCTCGCTGAGGACGTGCTTGATGAGCCCCATGGCCAGGTGCTCCGGCGTGCCGCGCGGCGGCATGTGGTACGAGAAGGCCAGGGCGGGGCGGGTCGCGAGCGGATCGATCTTCTCGCGCCGCTTCTCCTCGGTCTGGCGCGGCTCGGTCAGCTCGGGCGGGGCCGGCTGCGGCCGCGCCGGGATCGGAGCGAAGTGCTTCTCGATCATCGCCAGCGCCTCGGTCGGATCGAACCCGCCGACCAGCACGAGGGCGGCGTTGCCGGGCGCGTAGTAGGTGTCGAAGAACGCCTTCACGTCGGTGAGCGTGGCCGCCTCGATCTCGGCCAGGTCGCCGTAGAAGTTGTGCGCGTTGCTCCAGCGCGTGTTGGCCAGCTGCGGCATGTCCAGCCACGGGAAGCCGCCGTAGGGGCGGTTCAGCACGTTGACGCGGACCTCGCTCGACACCACGCCCTTCTGGTTGGTGAGGTTCTCCTGGCTGAGATCCAGGCCGGCCATGCGGTCGGCCTCCATCCACAGCATGAGGTCGAGCGCTCCGGTCGGGACGACCTCGTAGTAGTTGGTGAAGTCGAAGCGAGTGGACCCGTTGGCCGCCGCGCCCGCGCGATCCATGAGCGGGGCGCGCTCGGCCTTGGTCACCGTGCGCGAGCCCTGGAACATCATGTGCTCGAACAGGTGGGCGAAGCCGGTCCGCCCCTTCGGCTCGAGGCGGAACCCGATGTGGTAGTAGACCGCGACCGCCACCGTCGGTGAGGCGGGATCCGGCGACAGGACCACGCGCAGCCCGTTGGCCAGCTTGTGGTACTCGACCGGGATCTGGAGGGCGCTCGCCGCCGGCGGCGCGGCCGACGGTGGGTGGACCGCGGCGGGTGCCGGCGTGGGCGCCGGCGCGGTGGCTGACTTCCCGCCGCAGGCGGCGAGCAGCGCGACACAGAGCCATGGATGACGGCCACGGACCGTCCGATCGGTTCCACTCATGGGTTCCTCCCGCCGGTAGTCTCCGGCCCGGCGGCCGAATCTTGTCACGGTGTCTCCGACGGGCATCGCGGAACGCGCGCGTCACACTCGCGCGCTGTGACACCCTTCTGTTGCACGCCGAGCTGTTACGCGATCGGCGGCGGAGCGCCGGGAGGCGGCGTTCGCGTCCCTGGCTTGCGGCGGCGTGGCACCGAGATTTCCGGCCCCTACGGGCATCTTGACCGCGCCCGGCACGGCCATAGTACCCTCGGGGGTGGCGTGGCTCTGCAGCGCGACAAGGTCGGCTTCGGTCTGGTGGAGGCCCCCACCGAGCGCCACGGCTGCCCTCCCGACGACGCGCTGATCCTGTTCGCGGCGCGGATGATGCCGGCCGGCGAGGCGGCGGGGTTCTCGCAGCACCTCGACGGGTGCAGCACGTGCCGGGGCCGGATCGCGGCGCTCGGGGCGACGCCGGGGATCGAGGAGGCCAACGCGCTTCCCCGGCTCCCCCCGCTCGAGCCGCTCGCCACGCCCGGCCAGCAGCTCGGCCGCTTCACCCTGACTCGCTTGCTCGGCCGCGGTGGCATGGGCGAGGTGTGGGCGGCTCGCGACCCGGAGCTGGATCGCGAGGTGGCGATCAAGCTGCTCTACGTCGACTTCGGAGGGATGGACCGCGACCGGCAGGCCCGGCTGCGGCGCGAGGCCCAGGCGATGGCCCGCGTGACCCATCCGAACATCGTGCGGATCTACGAGCTCGGCGCCGACGGGGACCGCCTGTTCTGCGCGATGGAGCTGGTCGAGGGCGAGACGCTGCGCCGCTGGCTGGAGACGCCGCGGCCCTGGCGCGAGACGCTCGACGTCCTCCTGGCCGCGGGGCGGGGCGTGGCCGCGGCGCACGCCGCCGGGCTGGTCCACCGCGACGTGAAGCCGGACAACGTGATGATCGCGCGCGACGGCCGCATCCTGGTCGGCGACTTCGGCCTGGCCAAGCTGGCCGGGATGGGCGCGGAGCCGACCCCGGTGGCGGCCGGCAGCGTCGACCGCCACGTCGGGGCAGACGTGTCGCTGACCCGCACGGGGACGTTCCTGGGGACGCCGATGTACATGTCGCCCGAGGTGCTCGAGGCCGGTGACGGCGACGCGCTCAGCGATCAGTTCTCGTTCTGCGTGATGGCCTACGAGGCGCTGTACCGCTCGCGTCCGTTCCGCGGGACCACGCTCGGCGAGCTGGTCGAGTCGGTCCACGACGAGCCGGCCGCTCCGGTGCCGGGGCGCAAGGCCGCGCCGCGCGGGATCTGGCGGTGCATCCGGCGCGGGTTGGCCGTCGCCAGGGACGCGCGCTGGCCGACGATGGCGCCGCTCCTGGCCGGGCTCGAGCGCGATCAGTTCTCGTTCTGCGTGATGGCCTACGAGGCGCTGTACCGCTCGCGTCCGTTCCGCGGGACCACGCTCGGCGAGCTGGTCGAGTCGGTCCACGACGAGCCGGCCGCTCCGGTGCCGGGGCGCAGGGCCGCGCCGCGCGGGATCTGGCGGTGCATCCGGCGCGGGCTGGCCGTCGCCAGGGACGGGCGCTGGCCGACGATGGCGCCGCTCCTGGCCGGGCTCGAGCGCGCGGCGGCAGCGCCGCGCCGGCGTCGGGCCGTGCTCGCGGCGGTGGCGGTGCTCGCGCTGACGGCCTCGTCGGTCGTGGTCCTCGCCTCGCCGGGGCCCGACGAGGAGGAGGAGGTGCGCGAGGCCGGAGCGAGCCGGATGGCCGCGGTGTGGAGCCCGGCCCGGCGGGACGGCATCCGGGCCGCGTTCGCCCGGGTCGGCGATCCCACGGTCGCCACCCAGGGCGCGAGCACGTCCGGCGCGCTCGACCGCTATCGCGACGCCTGGCTGGCGATGCGGATCGACGCGTGGCGGGCCACCAACCGGCGCAAGGAGCAGTCGGCGCGGCTGCTCGAGCTGCGGATGCGGTGCCTCGATCGCCTGTCCGACGAGATGGACGCGTTCCTCCAGATCGCGGGCGAGGCAGACAAGCCCGACGAGCTGCGCCGGATCGGCGCCGGCGTCGGCCGCCTGACCCCGGTCGCGACCTGCGCCGACGAGGGGAAGATGGCGGCCATCTTCCCGGCGACCATCGACGACGATCGCCCCGACCTGCGCAAGAAGTTCGACGTCGAGGAGGCGCGGATGCGCGCGGCGATCGCCGCGCTGCCGCCGGCCGAGGCGACACCCTGGCCTTTTCCGCCGAGGCGATGAAGGCGATCAACGTCGCCCTCGCCGAGGCGGAAAAGGCCAGGGTGCCCGGCCTCGGCTCCGGCCTGCTCTTCCTGCTCGCGGTCACCCAGAACGAGGCCGGCGACATCCCCGGCGCCGAGGCGACCCTGCGCAAGCTGATCCAGGAGGCCGCGCGCGCCCGCCGTCACTTCATGGTGGCGGCCGGCTGGCTCCGCCTCATCCAGTCGCTGTCGGGAAAGCAGCACAAGCTCGAGGACGCGATCGCGCTCGAGCCGACCGCGCGCGCCGCGGTCGCCCAGGCCGGCGACGAGCCGGATCTGCGCGCCGAGCTGGCCCAGACCATGGCCGGCATCGCGTGGGAGAAGGAAGACCTCAAGACCGCGCGGGAGCACTTCCTCGAGGCCCGCGACATCATGATCGCCGCGCACGGGCCGAAGAACCTGGTGGCCGCCAGCTGCGAGGTCAGCGTCGCGATGGCGGAGTGGCAGATGAACCAGCTCGACGAGGCCACCAGCCACGCCGAGCACGCGTACGGGATCCTGCGCGAGAGCCAGGACAATGACCGGGCCGCCGGCAAGGCGCTCATGGTCCTGGCCTGGGTCGCCCGCGAGCGCAAGGACTGGGAGGCGGGCGTGCGCCACTCGAGGGACGCGATCGCCCAGATGTCCCGGCTGCACGGCACCGACAACCTCGGCACCGACAACCTCGAGCTCGCCTTTGCCCGGCGCGAGCTCGGCCACGCGCTCGGCCAGCTCGAGCGCTACGACGAGGCGATCGAGCAGGTGTCGCAGTGCGCGGACGTCTTCCGCCGGGTCGGGCCCACTCACCCGGACACGCTCGAGGTCGCGCTCGAGCTGGGAGAGCTCTACGAGCGGGCCGGGCGCCACGCCGACGCCGAGCGGAACGACCGCCGCGCGGTCGAGCTGGCCCGCGGCGAGGGAAAGGCGGCCCCCGGCCGGGTGGGCGGCGCGCTCCTCGAGCTGGCCCGCATGGTCGCCTACCGCTCGCCCGCCGAGGCGGTGCCGATCTACGACCAGGGCATGCGCCTCGTCATCAAGCAGCGCGACATCGCGGTCGAGGAGCACGTCGAGGCGCTGAAGGAGATCTCGAAGGTGGCCCTCGCCGCCGGCAAGGCCCGCTGGATGCTGACCTGGTTCCATCGCCTGCCCAAGGCGGCCGCCAGGCTGCCCGCGCTGCGAAAGCAGCTGGCCAAGGCCGCTCGCCGGCGCGGCTAGCCGCCGTCCGTCAATCGACCTCCTCCGCGGTGATGACGTGGACCGCGGTGCCCAGGGTGCCGAGGGTGCCGGTGGTGGTGGTCGTGAGAGTGCCCTGGCTGGCCTCGAAGGTGCCGAGCACGTCCAGCGACTGTCCGCCGGAGCTGACTCGCTCGACCAGGCCGCTCAGGTGGGTGATCCGGAAGAACGGGTCGCGGTCCAAGGTGTTGAGCTCGGGCGTGACGTCGTAGTGGTCGTCGCCGCTGCCGCTGTCGTACTCCCACACCTCGACCGTCGCGGTGATGGTCCCGGCGGCCAGCTCCCTGGCGGCCCACCAGCCCGGTTGCACGCTGTCCCCGGCCGGCGTCTGTTCCTTGGTGAAGCCGCTGAAGGGCCCGCCCAGGAACCCGATCTTGTCGGTGTACCAGTCGGCGCAGCAGCCGCCGCCATCCAGGTCGGTGAGGTTCTGGACCCGGTAGGTGACGAGGTGCTTCTTCATCGGGTTGTAGTGGCCGGGCTGGTCGGTCCGCACCAGGACCGCGTTCGCGTGCTGCTCGGGGAAGCCGGTGATCTCCTCGCCCTCCACCTCGTCGAACGGGGTGTCGCTGGTGACCTGCGGCTCCTTCTCGATCCCGAAGGCGGGCCACGTATCGGTGGCCGGCAGCGCCACGATGTGGAGCGCGGCGGTGGCGCCGAGGCCGCCCGGCAGCCCGTTCAGGTCGTAGGTGTCGCTCAGCCAGCTGTTGACCTGGTCGAACGGAGTGAGCTGGTCGAGATTCCACAGCCCCATGGCGTTGGGGAAGCCACCCGGGCCGTAGATGAGCAGGAACGCCGGCCGATCCGGCGCGCGGGTGTTGTCGATGAAGCCCTTGATCGACCCGAGATCGGTGTCGTCGTTGCTGTTGGCGCAGTACACGTCGATGAACTCGTCTCCCTTGATGGGCGCGCGGCCGTCGGGCGACACGCCGGCCTCGGTCAGGACCCGCGCCCACAGCGCCTTGGTGGTGAAGGTCTCGCTCTGGAGGACGGGACGGCTCGACAGGAGCAGGTTCCGCTGCAGACCGGTCTCGTCGGCGTCGTCCCACTGCCAGCCGTCGCTCACCGCGTGGAAGGGCGCCAGGCCGTGGACGGACCGCAGCATGTTCGCGGTGGCCAGGATCGCGCCCTGCTGGTCGTCCTCGCCGATCTCGGTCAAGCAGACCAGGTCGCGGTCCCAGATCTCCTCGGCCACCTTGCCCGCATCCGGCGCGTCCTCCTCGTAGGGCTGCACCTCCCACACCGTCATCGACAGCGGTGTCCCCTCCGGCTCGCCGAAGTCGAGGGTCTCCCAGGTGCAGGGCACGACCTGGTCGGGGACGTGGTTCACCGCGCCCGGCATGTGCTCGAACGCGCTGTCCCCCCGGTGGACCATGGCGAAGCCGAGGCTGCCGTCGGTCAGCACCTGGCTGGTCGAGCTCGACGTGGGACGCAGGACGACGGTCATCTCGACGTGTTTTTATACCGTCATCGACAGCGGTGTCCCCTCCGGCTCGCCGAAGTCGAGGGTCTCCCAGGTGCAGGGGACGACCTGGTCGGGGACGTGGTTCACCGCGCCCGGCATGTGCTCGAACGCGCTGTCCCCCCGGTGGACCATGGCGAAGCCGAGGCTGCCGTCGGTCAGCACCTGGCTGGTCGAGCTCGAGGTGGGACGCAGGACGACGGTCATCTCGACGTGGAACATCCCGGGGTCGTCGGCCGGCTCGGTCACGTAATGAGTGATCGGCCAGTACTTCATCCACGGCATCGGACCGGTCGGCGCCTGCCAGGTGGCGCCGTTGCCGACCTGCTGGGCGGTGGCCGCGGCGTGGTTGCCGAGGTCGTACTGGACCCGGATGGCGCGGTCCTCGGCCTGCGGCCGCTCGATGATCGGCACGCAGGACGTGCCCGGTCGGTCGGCGTCGAAGTAGAGGTCGATGGTCCCGCGCCGCGAGCCGCCCTCGGGCGGGCCGGGAAGCCGCAGCCCGATGGTGAGCTTGTCGCCGGTGAGCTGCAGCCTGACCGCGCCGTTGGGGCCGCCGGAATCGAAGTTGGACAGGGGATAGCCCGCCCCGTCGGCGTACTCCAGATCGTCGACGTCTCCGTCGGCGACCGGCACCGTGCACTCGCCGTCCGCGCAGGGGCGGACATAGGTCTCGGCGCGGGCGGTCCCGCTGGCCAGGAGCGAGGCCAGCGCCATCACCAGGGTCGTGGTCTTCATCCCCCTGGAACGACGCGGCGGCCGGATCTTCCCGCCGGGATGGCCCGACCACCGCTCGAATGATCGTCCGCGCCGGGCGTTGATCCTCGGTGAAGCGACGCTTCCTCTGGCTCGCGGTGACCGCCCTCGGCGTGGGCCTGGCCTGCCTGGCCTACGCCGGCCCCGGCCGCGCCTTCGTCCGCGGCCACGTCGGCGACGTCGCCGCGGCCATGCTGGTCTACGCCGCCTTCGGCTTCACGCGCTGGCCGCGGCGCGTGCGCGTTCCGGCCGCGCTGGCGTTCACGGTCGCGGTCGAGCTGGGGCAGACGGTCTGGTCGTCGGCCGGGCGCTCGGGTGCGGCGGCGCTGGTCATCGGCAGCGTGTTCGATCCGTGGGACGTCGTCGCGTACGGGGTCGGCGTCCTCGTCGGCGTCGCGTGGGAGACCGGCTGGCCGGCGCGGCGCGCGGCGCGCTGACTCGCCCCTTAACTTTCGCGGCCTGCGGGCGTCCAATGCCCCATGGGACCGAAGCCACCCGTCGGGACTTCCGGGACTCTCGGGACTCTCGGGACTCTCGGCGCGCTCGGGGCCCTGGCGGCGTGTGCGCGGCCGGCCGCGTCGCCCGCCTCGGCGCCCGCTCCGGCGGCTGCTCCGCGGCGCTCGCCGGCGACGCCGCTCGAGGGTGGGGCGACGGCGGCCGACGCGTCGCATCTGCTGGCGCGGCTCACGTTCGGGGCGCGGCCGGGCGAGGCGCGAACGGTGGCCGCGGCGGGGCTCGCTGGCTGGCTCGACCGCCAGCTCCACCCGGCGCGGATCGAGGACGCGGCCGGTGTCGCGGCGCTGGCTCCGTTCGCGGCCGCGCTGGCCGGGCCGGAGGAGCTTCGCGCGGCCGAGGCGGAGGCGATGGGCGGCGGGGACGCCGGCCCCCGCGGCTCACGTTCGGGGCGCGGCCGGGCGAGGCGCGAACGGTGGCCGCGGCGGGGCTCGCTCGCTGGCTCGACCGGCAGCTCCACCCGGCGCGGATCGAGGACGCGGCCGGTGTCGCGGCGCTGGCTCCGTTCGCGGCCGCGCTGGCCGGGCCGGAGGAGCTTCGCGCGGCCGAGGCGGAGGCGATGGGCGGCGGCGACGCCGGCCCCAAGCGGGCCAGGAAGATGGCGCGGCGCGAGGGCGTGCTCGAGGCGGAGATGACGGCGGTGGCGCGGCACGTGGCCAGCGAGCGCCAGCTCCTCGAGGTGATGGTCGACTTCTGGACCAACCACTTCAGCGTGTCGCTGCAGAAGGGGCGGGTCCGCTACCTCGCCGCCGACTTCGTCGAGCGGGCGGTGCGGCCGCACGCGCTGGGGCGGTTCGGCGATCTCCTCCAGGCGACCGCGCGCCACCCGGCGATGCTCCTCTACCTCGACAACGCGCAGAGCGTGGCGCCCCGGCCGGGGTCGCGGCAGGCGCTGCGCGGGCGCGGGCTCAACGAGAACTACGCGCGCGAGCTGCTCGAGCTGCACACGGTCGGCGTCGCCGCGCGCTACACGCAGGAGGACGTCATCGCGGTCGCCCGGATCCTGTCCGGGTGGAGCGTCGCCGGCGACGAGTTCGTGTTCCGCTGGCGCATGCACGACGACGGCGAGAAGACCGCGATGGGCCGCGTGTTTCCGGCCGGCGGCGGGCAAGGAGAGGGCGTGGCGCTGCTCGCGCACCTGGCGGCGCACCCGGCGACGATCGATCACGTGTGCCGGCGGCTGTGCGGGAGGCTGGTTGCCGACGATCCGCCGGCCGCCGTGGTCGCGGCGGCGGCGGCCGCGTGGCGCGCCACCGGCGGCGAGATGGCCGCGGTGGTCCGCGCCATCGCCG
>Ga0193753_10001195_pt1 | contig 22723 bp, 14 predicted proteins | sample H1c2metaG_FD_144925 | JGI IMG/M metagenome (GOLD analysis project Ga0193753, IMG submission 144925) | Soil microbial communities from a riparian zone of the East river system, Colorado, United States - H1c2 | ecosystem: Environmental > Terrestrial > Soil > Riparian zone | place: USA: East... | reverse complement strand
GAGCTCGAGGTGAAGCTTCACCTCGAGCTCACGGCGGAAACCGCCGAGCTGTGGGCGCAGCGCCAGTCGGGAACGATGGAATCGCACGAGCTGTACCTGCTGGGTCGCGCGCGCCAGAGCCGCCGCACCGCCGACGACAACCTCAAGTCAATCGAATACTTCCGGCGCGCGGTGCAGGCGGACCCCCAATACGTGCCGGGGCTGGTGGGGCTGGCGGAGTCCCTGCTCAACGGAATCTCGCTGAATCGCGCGCCCATAGAAGACGTGAAGGCCGAGGTGGAGCCGCTGATCTATCGCGCCTCGCAGATCAATCCGAATCTGCCCGAGGTCCTCGCGGTGAAGGGCTGGATGCTCAACGAGGAATTCCGCTCCGACGAAGCCCTGCCGCTGCTGCTGCGTGCCACACAGCTCAATCCGAACGACGCCGCGAGTCATCGTTTCCTGGGCGACCTGTACGACCGGCTGGCCCAGCCCGACGAAGCCATGAACCATTTCACGGCGGCCGCGCGGCTCGACCCGATGGATTTCATTTCGCACGTGTTCCGCTGCATAGAGCTCGTGGACCTCGGCGAGTACGCCGAAGCCTCCGCCGCGTGCACGCGCGCGCGGGAGCTCGACCCGACGCACATGTGGGGACCGCTGGCCACCTCGTGGATCTGGCGCGCGCAGGGCAACACGGATGAGGCCATGCAGTGGATCGACGCGGCGCGCAAGCTGCAGCCGCAGGACTCCTATCTCGTCGATCAGAAGATCGAGCTGCTGCTGGCGCGAGATAAATTCGCCGAGGCCCGCGCGGTGATGCGCGAGCTGCCGGCAGACAAGGGCTTCTTTTCGCTGGCTCGCGAGTTGAACATCATCTATGCGGAGGGTGGTGGCCCTGCCGTGAAAGCCTGGATGGTCGAACACGACCCGGAGAGCAGGGCCGGCACCGGTGCGGAGCTCATCGAGCTCGCGCGCATGCAGCTCATCTCCGGTGAACCGGTGACCGCGCGCGCCACGCTGGTTCATGCCGAACGGGTGTTGCCGCGATCGAGCGCCGACATGTTCGACGGCGGCCAGATTCGCCATGAGTATTCCGTGGCGCTGCTGCTGGCGGGCATCGAGATGCGGGGCGGCGGCGACCAGGCAAGGGCAAAGAAACTGCTCAGCGATCTCGACCGCATGCTCGATCGATACGAAGAGAATGGCGGCAAGCACTTCGGGTTGTACCGGCTGCGTGCCGAGTCACTGGCCATGCAGGGCAAGACTGCCGAGGCACAGGCGGCGATTGACACTGCATGGAAGAAAGGCTGGCGCAACGTCTGGCGTGCGCGCCGCGAACCCTATTTCGCGGGCATCAACTTGCCGAAGTAGTTCAGACCTTCGGCGGCGGGCGTGGACCGGGTGGCTCCACCGTATTGAAATCGGCCATTGTTCACTCCCTGGTTGAACCGGCCGGAATTCTACTCTTACGGTGCCGGGCCGGGAAACCGGGATAACTCAGAGAGTCGAGGCATGAGCACGAAGCGCATGTCTGAGGCTCGATTCATCGCGATTGAATTTTCGTGCGACGGCGGCCACGGACGCGATGCGCCCGGCCACGGCTTGATTCACAACCCAGGCTCGCGCCGTGACGAGATGCGATCTGCGGCTTGCGGAAGCGAGCTCTTCGAATGTGCAGTTGAAATGAGCGCAGGCCTCTTGAATGAGCACGTCAAGCGACTTTCGAGATCTTGGCTTCCATTCGGGCCCCAACACTCTGCGCGCAAACTCATCGTTCCCGAGTATGCGTCGATCACCTGGATTGCAATCATCCAGCGGTGAAGTGATGGATGCGCCTTCCAGTGCCTGCCCCATGAAACTCCTGTAAGCATGGATAGCTTGCGCGTGATCCGCACTGAACATGGACAGCGCAAAGTCAGTTGTCACCCAGGGCTCGACGCGAGTTGCCAGATATGCGTGATGGCTCGACCAAGCGTACGCATCGGGAGATTTCGATAACCCGGCCGTCACAGGATTCAGATGAACGTAGCGCAAGACCGCCAGGAAGTATTGTTCAACGTCGACCAATACCGCGTAGTAGCGCCGTTCGAAAAGATGTCCCGTGGTCTGTAAACGGGCTTGCGTAGCGCGCGCATAGCGGCTGGAGATCTGCAGCATTACGCGGCCCAACGGAGCGTCGCCCACTTCGATGAGCGCGTGAATGTGATTGGTCATGTAGCAATACGCGTGGAGCCGGGCACCGAAACGGCTGGTCGTCTCGGCGAAGAGCGCGTTCAATCGATGCCGATCCTCATGCGCGAAAAAGATGTCCTGCTGGTGATTGCCACGAAGAGTGACGTGGTACATCGCGCCCGGCGCATGGAGTCTTGGTGGCCGTCCCATGCGTGAAATCTAGGCTGGCCAGCGCGCGACGGGCAGATCGCAATACTGGCTATTTGCCTTCGCAACTCGAGTTTTCCCGGTTTCCCGGCCCGGCACCGGTGAGGCGTCCGAGCAAGAGCCCGAGCGAGAACCCCACGCTCGCATACATCACCATCGCGCCGTAGTACAACGCGTTCGCCTGCATCACGCTCAACTCCGCCGGCAGCAAATGCTTGCGCATCAGGTTCCACAACACCACGCCGAGCGTCATGGCCATGGCCGAGTAGACAGGCCAGCGGAAATACGCGCGCCGATCGGCGCGCATCAGCAGCAGGCCCATCAACATCGCGAGCGCGGTGAGTCCATAGGCGATTCCCAGTTCGCGCAGCTGCGCCGGGAAGTTCATTCCAGTGAAACGCCGGCGATCATGAAAGAGGCGCCGCAGCCCTGGTCGCGCCGCTTCACGACAGCACACGCGAGCGCAGTGCCGGGCGCGCCATCCAAGCCGTCGTTGTCGACGCACTGGCGTACTTCCAGGAGATAGGGCCGCCGGCTCTGCGCGTCACGCAAGGGCCGGCAATGGAATGTGAGCGTGCGCCCGAGCCCCGGGCTGAACATGTCGGCGGTGCTGCGCAGCTCGCCGGCGGTGATCTCGCGGCCCGCCCGGGTAGTTAGTGTGGCATGCAGGGCGCCATCGAGGCGCCGGGCGAGTTCGAGCGCGTGGCGGTAGTACTCGTCGTCGTCGAGACCGGCGCAGCCGCCATGTGTTCGCCACTCGTGCTTGTCCAGGCCGTCAGCCATGCCGGGCATCATGTCGGCGAGTTCGAGCGCCAGCGCGGGGTCGAGATCGAGCGCCGGCGCGGGGCAATCGTGTGGATACGTGCGCGGCTGCATGCGTTCAGGCCACAGGCCATGGATCACCAGCGGCCGATGATTGTCATTCGTACATTCCCGGCGGCGCATGTTCTCGGCACAGAACGCCGGGTGCACGGTCATTGCCATTAGATAAAAGTCGAAGGAGGCAGCCGCAGGTTTTGGCGCTGGCCTGTCCGCGCTGTCCGCCTGGACATCGGGTGGCAATTTGCGCGCATCCCGCTGCGAAAACCACGCAACCAGCACGCCAATCGATGCGATAGCCAGCGTGACCCACTTGTTGACCCGTCGGGATGAATTCACTCGCGCGAGAATTCACGGTATTCCCGCGCAATACAAGCGCCGGCGACCGCAGGCAGAGCCGCCAACTCCATATATAGTTCGCGGGCTGAAAGCCCTTCCATTCTCCTCATCGGGATCCCATGAAACCTTCCGTTCTAATTTCCCGTCTTGCAGTGATGTTCGTTGCCGGAATCTCGGCCGTGTCTTCACAAACGCTCGAATTGCAGCCCATGGAACGGCTGCCGACGCCTGTCATCGACCCGGCGTCCGACGACGCACAGCTTGCGATACAGCGCTTCTCGTTGCCGAAGGACATGCAGGCGAAACTCTGGGCCGCCGAGCCCATGCTCGCGAACCCCGTCGCATTCGATTTCGACGAGAAGGGCCGGCTGTTCGTCTCCGAGACCTACCGCTATCGCAGCAGCGTGCTCGACATCCGCGACTACATGGGCATGCTCGAGCTCGACCTGGCCTCGCGCAGCATCGAAGACCGCGTCGCCCTGCATCACAAGGTGTTCGGCGCGCAGGCCAAGGATTTCGCCATCGAAGGTGAAGTAGTGCGGCTGGTCGAAGACACCGACGGTGACGGCGTGGCCGACAAGAGCCGCGCCTTTGCCGACGGATTCAACAGCGAGCTCGACGGCATCGCCTCCGGCGTTCTCGCACGCCATGGCAAGGTGTGGTTCACGAACATCCCCAGCCTGTGGTTGTTAGAAGAAGGCGCCGACGGCAAGCTCAGGAAGGACGAGCTGCTGCGCGGCTTCGGCGTGCGCTACAACTTCACGGGCCACGATTTCCACGGCCTGGCCATGGGGCACGACGGCAAGATCTACTACTCCATCGGCGACCGCGGCACCCACGTGAAGGGCAAGGAAGGCCAGCTGGTCGACTATCCGGACGAAGGCGCGGTGTACCGCTCCAATCCCGATGGCACGGAATTCGAGATGGTCGCGCATGGCCTGCGCAATCCGCAGGAGCTGGTGTTCGACGAGCACGGCAACCTCTTCACCGGCGACAACGACAGCGACCAGGGCGACATGGAGCGCCTCGTGTACCTCGTCGAAGGCGGCGACAGCGGCTGGCGCGTCGGTTACCAGCACGCGCCGCTCGGCAAGGGCGGGCCCTGGATGCGCGAAGCGCTGTGGAAGCCGGCGTTCGCGGGGCGCCCCGCCTATCTACTGCCGCCCATCTGCAACATCGAAGACGGCCCCTCGGGCCTCACCTATTACCCGGGCACGGGCCTCGATCCCAAGTACGCCGGGCATTTCTTCATCACGCACTTCAAGGGCAGCATCGCGCGCAGCGGCGTGCAGACCTACACGATCAAGCAGAACGGCGCCACGTTCACGCCCACCAGCAGCCAGCAGTTCATGGGCGGCGTGCTGCCCACGGACGTCACGTTCGCGCCGGACGGCAAGCTGTACATCCTCGACTGGGTGGATGGCTGGCCAAAGTCGAACAAGGGTCGCGTTTACGGTATCTCGCCCTCGAAGCCGGATCCGGCGCAGGTCAAGATCAGCGCTGACCTCGCGAAGCTGCTCAAGGATGGATTCACGCAGCGCGGCGACCAGGAACTGGCGGCGCTGTTGTCGCATGCTGACCGGCGCGCGCGGCTCGAAGCCCAGCTCGAGCTGGCTTCACGCGGCGAAAAGAGCGCGAAAGTGTTCACCTCGGTCGCCAACAACAAGTCCGCCAATCCGCTCGCGCGCCTGCATGCGGTGTGGGGCCTGACGCAACTCGGACGCAAGAACGTGAACGTGGGCCCGACGCTGCTGAAGCTGCTGGCCGACGCCGATGGCGAGGTGCGCGCACAGTCCGCCAAGGGCTTGGGCGACATCAAGTTCGCCAAGGCGCAGCCGACGCTCGTGAAGAAGCTCACCGACACCGAGCCGCGCGTGCAGTTCTTCGCCGCGCAAAGCCTGGGCAAACTCAAGGATGCGAAGTCCACGGAGCCGCTGCTCGCGCTGCTGCGTACCAACGACAACAAGGACGCCTACCTGCGGCACGCCGCCGCGAATGCGCTGGCGAGCATCGGCAAGAACGCCGCCCTGGATGCCGGCGTGCGCGACACTTCCGCGGCCGTGCGCCTGGGCGTCGTGCTCGCCTATCGCCGGCTGGGCGACGCGAACGTGGCCTGGTTCCTCAACGACTCGGACGCGTACATCGCGCGTGAAGCCGCCAGCGCCATCAATGATGCGCCGGTGGTTGGCGCGTACGCCCCGCTCGCCGCGAAACTCGACAGCGCGCCCGTGGCGGACGAAGCCTTCGTGGAGCGGGCCATCAACGCTCACTACCGGCTCGGCGCCGCCGCGAATGCAAAGACGCTGGCGCAATACGCCACGCGTGATGCCGCCAGCGAGGGCATGCGCGCCGAATCGTTGCTGCAGCTCGGGCTGTGGGGCAAGGTGCCGCAGCGCGACCGTATCGTGGGCATCTATCGGCCGCTGGCGGCGCGTGATGCCAAGCCGGCGGCCGACGCGTTGGCCGCTGTCCTGCCCAAAGTCTTGGGCAAGGGGCCGGAAGCCGTGCAGCTCGCGGCGCTCGAAGCCATCGGCAACCTGCAGTTACGTGAAGCCACGCCGACGCTGTTAGCCACCGTGGCCAGCAACCAGGCGCCCGAGGTCGTGCGCGTCGGCGCGCTCGAGGCGCTCGATGCTTTCGGCGGCGATGACGTCTTGCGTGGCATCGATGCCGCCGAGAAATCCAGCGCCGCCTCGCTGCGCCTCGCGGCGCTGCAGATCGTGGCGCGCCGTGCGCCCGAGCGCGCCTTGCCCATCATCAGGCGACTATCTACCGACGGGTCGGAAGCCGAGCAGCAGGCGGCATTTCAGGCCATGGGCCAACTCAAGACCGCGGATACGCCCAAGATGCTGGTCGCCGCGCTCGATCAGCTCGCCGCCGGCAAGGTTCAGCCGGGAGCGCAACTGGAGCTCATCGAGTCGGCCGAGGCGAGCGACGCACCCGTGGTGAAGGCACGCTGGGCGAAACAGCAGGCGGCCTGGACCGCGAGCGGCGACGCGCTTGCACCCTACGCGTTCGCGCTCGCCGGTGGCTCACCCGGTCGCGGCGGGCGCGAGTTCTTCCAGAATCAGGTGCTGCCGTGCGCACGCTGCCACAAGGTGGGCGGTGAAGGCGGCGAGGCGGGCCCCGATCTCTCGCTGATCGGTGCACAGAAGAAGAAGGAGTATCTGCTCGAGTCCATCATCAAGCCGAGTGCGCACATCGCCGCGGGCTTCGACGTGGTCACGCTGCATCTCAAGAACGGCGCCACCGAGACCGGCTCCGTGGCCAGCGAAACCCCCACCGAAATCGTGCTCAAGCGCGCCGACAACACCACGACCACCATCGATCCGAAGCAGGTCAAGGAACGCGTGACCGCGCCGTCATCGATGCCCGAGATCTACGCGCAGGTGCTCACGCGTTCGCAGCTGCGCGATATGGTCGCGCTTCTCAGCGTACTGACGCGCAGCGAACGACCCGATGGTGAAGTGCCTTTTGGCCAGAGCAATCGCGCCATGAGCTCGACCGCGCAGGAAACGAAAACCGGTGGGCATCCGTAAGGTCTCGCGACGAGGCGTCATTGCAACGGCGCTCGCGGCCAGTGTCGCGAGCGCCGCGCATGGTGAGGAACGAAAAGTGAGCAAGGCAGCAACCTGGGACTCCATCGTCATCGGCGCAGGCGTGTTCGGCGCGTGGACCGCCTGGCATCTGCGCAAGGCGGGGCAACGCGTGTTGCTGCTGGACGCGTTCGGCGCCGCGCATGCGCGTGCGTCGTCTGGCGGTGAGTCGCGGCTCACGCGCGGCAGTTACGGCCGCGACGAGATCTACACGCGCTTCGCGTTCGATTCATTGTCGCAGTGGAAGTGGCTGTCGGACTTGTCGGGGCTGCCGATCCTGCACCAGATCGGCGTGCTGTTCTTTTTCCAGAAGCGCGAGGCGTATGTCGACCAGTCGCTCGAAGTGCATCGGCGGCTGAAGCTGCCGACGGTCGAACTGGATCGCGCGGCGCTCGAGCAGCGTTACCCGCAGGTGTTCTGGAAAGACATCGAAGTGGGGTTGCTGGAGCCCGAGTTCGGCGTGCTCATGGCGCGTCGCGCCGTGCAGACCCTGGTCAAGCAGTTCGTGAAGGCCGGTGGCGAGTATCGCGTGGCCGCCGTCAAGCCGCCGGAGGCATCGAAGCCGCTCGCTTCGGTCGAACTGTCCGATGGTTCGTCGGTGTCCGCGGCTAACTACGTGTTCGCCTGCGGCCCGTGGCTGCCGAAGGTGTTCGCGCACCTGCTGGGGCCGCGCATTTTCCCCACGCGCCAGGAAGTGTTCTTCTTCGGCGTGCCCGCGGGCGATGCGCGTTTCGGCGCGGCCGCCCTGCCCGGCTGGGCCGATTTCAACAACGGCGACATCTTCTACGGCATGCCCGATCTCGAGAGCCGTGGCTTCAAGATCGCCAACGACAAACACGGCCCGCCCATCGACCCGGATCGTGGCGATCGATTCACTTCGCCGGGCTCGCTGGCCGATGCACGTGCATACCTGGCGAAGCGATTCCCCGCGCTCGCTGGTGCGCCGCTCAATGAAGAACGCGTGTGCCAGTACGAGAACAGCAGCAATGGCGATCTGCTGATCGATCGGCATCCCACCGCGGGCAATGTGTTGTTAGTCGGCGCGGGGTCTGGCCATGGTTTCAAGCATGGCCCAGAAGTCGGGCGCTACGCGGCGGACCTGGTGACGGGCAAGCTCAAAGCCGTCGAGCCGCGGTTCACTCTTGCGACGAAGGCGGAGCAGCAGAATCGAGCCGTGCATTAGCCGCTACCCGGCAGTACCCACATGAAAGACCTCGAGCTCGCTGAACCCCTGCCCCGGCCCCGGTCACTGCTCATCGCGGCGACATTGATCGCCGCCTCCATCACCTACCTCTCGGGTCACATGGCCGCGGCAGTCGTGGGCTTCCGTTCGATGTTCAAGGATCTGGGGTTGACGCCCTCTCCCAGCGCGGAGCTGGTGTTCAGCGCACCGGGCATCTGGTGGTTGTTTGCGTTGGCATCCATCGCGGTGCTGGTATGGGTCGCCACGCAACCGCAACTGACGGCTGTCGTGAAGCGCCGCATGAAGGCGGCAATGTTTGCGACGGTGGCGTTCACCGCGGTCACCTATGGTTTCACGGCCTTCGCGATTTACACGCCGCTTTTCAGGCTCCGCGACGCGGTCTGATGCGGTCGCAGCCGCGCCCACCGGCCTCCGAACGAGCCGGTCTTGGACGGGATACCGTGAAACGTCGATACTCCCCGGCGCACGGCCCAATAAGAAAGACGCATGGCCTGGGAGGGTCCCGTGGTCAGGGGTTCGAGACTACTTTGTAGCGCCATCGCACTGGCTTGCGCGGCGTCCGCTGCTGCGCAAACTGCCGACGCACTCGACGAGGTGGTCGTGAGCGCGCGCAAGCGCGCCGAGAAGGCCCAGGACGTCCCCATATCGATTTCGGTTCGCGGCGGCGAGGCGCTGGCGGAGCGTAATACTTTTCGAGTGCAGGAGATCCTGCGTTCGATGCCGAACGTCTCCACCGAAATTCAGCAGCCGCGCCAGACCAGCATCGTCATTCGCGGACTCGGGAAAAACCCCGCGAATGACGGACTCGAGGCCAGCGTCGGCATATTCCTCGACGGCGTCTATCTCGGACGCCCGGGCATGGTGGCCACCGATCTCATCGACGCGGAACGCATCGAGGTGTTGCGCGGTCCGCAGGGCGTACTGTTCGGCAAGAACACCACTGCCGGCGCACTCAACATCACCACCCGGCCGCCGGGCGAGAAATTAGAGACCTGGGCGCAGGTCAGCCTCGGCAGCCAGGCCTTTTCGCAGATAAGCGGCGCCGTGAACGCGCCGCTCGTGCCGGAGCGCCTCGCATTCCGGCTCAGCGCCTTCAACACGGATCGCGAGGGTTTCGTGTTCGATGACACGCGCAACCAGCACCTGGGCGAATTCGACCGCCAGGGCGCGCGCGCGCAGTTGCTGTGGACACCGGTCGATAGCACGCGCGTGCGTTTCATCGCCGACTACAACTCCCAGGACGAGGACGGACCCGGCTACGTGCTGGTGGATCCGGGCATCGTGATGGAGGACAGCTCCATTCGTCCTAACAACCTTCTCGATCGCAGCGCGCGCGCCGGCTATACGCCACCGATCGACCCGCTCGCGCGCCGCACGGATACCGAAGCTGCGCAGCGCATCGTCACCGAACAGGCGGGTTTCTCCGCCCAGGTGGATGTGGACATCGGCAGTTACCTGCTCACCTCGATCAGCGCCTGGCGAAGGTGGAATTTCCGCCCGCAGAACGATGGTGACTACACACGGCTGTCGATATTGCCGGTGTCCGGGAATACGACGAGACACCGCCAGCTCAGCCAGGAACTGCGCCTGAGCTCAGACACCGACACGAACTTTGACTACATGGTCGGCGCGTACTTCTTCTACCAGGAGGCGGAAAGCGCGCTGCGAACCACCTACGGCGCGGACGCAGCCGACTTCATGACTCCAGGGTTGACCCCGCTCGCCCTCGACGGATTTGAAATATTCACGGATTCCAGTTCCGGGACCGACAGTCATGCCGTGTTCGTGCAGGGAAGCTGGCGGCCCACCGCATCCTGGGAACTCACTGCGGGCGCGCGCTGGACCGGAGAACGACGGTCGGCGCAGATTGTGCGTGATAGCGCGGGAGGCGCGACGCTGGCCACGGGCCGCTCGGCAGCACTCGCGGCACGGGCGCGGCTCGGCAATTACGTGTCCACCGATGTGGACACCGACGAGGATTTCGTATCGGGGCTGCTGAGTGCGCGGTATGAGTTTTCGGAAGACTCGATGGCGTACATATCCGCCTCGCGCGGCGCGAAGTCCGGCGGCATCAACGTGGGAATTCTCGCGCCGGGACTCGACCAGACTCTTCGGCCCGAAATCGCGAATTCCTTCGAGATCGGCTGGAAGAACCAATGGGCCGACCGGCGGGTGCAGCTGAATCTCACCGCGTTCTGGACGGACGTCGACGATTACCAGGCCACGCTGCGTGACCGGACGCTCAATACGTTCTACCTGACGAACGCGGGTTCCATTCGTTCGCGCGGCGTGGAGCTCGAGAGCCTCTACCACCCGACACCGGGCCTTGAACTGTCGCTGGCTGCGGGCTGGCAGGATGCCAGGTACACCTCGTTCACCAGTGCGCCCTGCCCGGTGGAGACCGTGAATCCGACGGTCTGCGACTTCACCGGTAAGCGGGTGGTGGGTTCGCCGCCATGGACGGCTACCGGTGGCGCGCGCTACGAGTTTGCGCTCGGGTCCGGCGGATACCGTGCGTTCACCGATGTGGAGTACACCCACACGGCCGCGTATCAGCTGGACTTGTCCAACTACACGCACACGGATTCGTACGGATTGCTGGACCTGCAGTTCGGCATCCAGGGGCGCGACGGCCGTTGGCGCTTGTGGTTGTGGTCGCGAAATCTCGGGGACACCGACTACTACACCACGCTCGCGACCGCGACCCCGTTCGCTTCCGGCGGAGTCATCGGCTTGCTGGGCGATCCACGCACTTACGGAATCTCGTTGCGTGCCAGCTTTTAAGATAGTCGCAATACTCATGATGGCCTGTGTGCTGGTGCCGTCGTCCGCGCTCGCGCAGCAGGCGCTGAAGGCGAAGCGAGTCCTGTTGATGCATGCGACGGATCTGTTGGCCCCGTCGACCATCGAGCAGGACGCCATCTCGCGCAAGGCGATCAGCGCGGCGACGTCGGCGCCGGTCGAGTTCTACTCGGTCGGGTTCGATGAGCTTCGCAGCGTGGGCCCGCCGATCGAAGACGACCTCATTGCCGTGTTGCTGAAGCAATACTCCGAGAGGCCTCCCGACCTGATCGTTTTCCACGGCCTCATGCACAGCCTGTATTCGCGCAACCGGGATCGTCTCTGGCCCGGTGTTCCCGTGATGTTCACGGGTGTTGCCGCGCACCGGCTTGCTGATCCGGCATTTCCGAAAGGAATGCCGACGAGCGCGATCAGCTTCGACCTTCCGGGCACCGTCGATCTCGCACTGCAATTGCAGCCCGAAGCGAAACACCTGCTGCTCATCGTCGGGACTGCGTCCTACGATCGACTCTGGGTGGACATCGCGAACCAGCAGCTCGCCGGCTACCGCAAGAAGTTGGACATCGAGATGACGACGGGCCGCTCGGTGGGTGAGATCGGACAGATGGTCGGCGGGCTGAAGTCCGACACCATCGTCGTGTTTCTCAGCATGTATCGCGACGGTTCGGAGCGGATCTTTTCCAACGTCCAGCTGACGCGGGATCTGGCAGCGCGATCACGGGTGCCGATATTCGCCGTCAATCCATACCGGATAAACGATGGCGCCATCGGCGGCTCGGTGGTCAATTGGGCTGGCCAGGAACAGACGATCGGCGACATCGCTCGCCGCCTGCTCGCGGGCGAGCCGGCCAGCAGCATCCCGGTGCATGCCCCGGTTCCGGCGGTCTGTCGCATCGACTGGCGACGCGTCGAACGCTGGAATGTCCCCACCAGTCGCATTCCCGGAAATTGCGAAATCGTTTTTCGTGAGCCTCCGTTCTGGGTGCGCTACCAGTCGGAGACGATACTCATCACGCTCATCGTGCTGCTCCAGGCGGCGGTGATCGTCCTGTTGCTCACACAGCGCCGCCAGCGGCGACTCGCGCTGGCGCAGGCCGAACGTCAACGCGTCGAGCTGACACACGCCTCGCGGCTGTCGATGGTGGGTGAGCTGAGCGCCTCCATCGCGCACGAGATCAATCAGCCGCTCGCGGCCATCCTCATGAATGCAAGCGTGGGTGAAGACCTGCTGAATTCCGGGGAACCGCAGCTCGCGGAAATCAAGGCGATTTTCGGCGACATCCGCCGTGACGATGAACGCGCCAGCGAAGTCATAAAGAAGCTGCGCGAGCTGCTGCAAAAGCGATCGGTCGAGATGATCCCGGTCGAAATCAACGAGGCGATGCGGGCAGTCCTGCGTTTCCTCAGCGTCACTGCACGCCATCGCGATATCTCCATCCGCGAAGAACTCGCTGAAGGGTTGCCGGTGATCCGCGGGGATCGGGTGCAGTTGCAGCAGGTGGTCATGAACCTGGTCATGAATGCCATCGACGCGATGTCGGACAATCCACCGGAGCGCAGAACGCTCTCGGTTCGTACCCAGCAGAATCCGGAAGGGTGGATCGAAGTTTCGGTCAGCGACTCCGGACCCGGCATCGCGCCGGCAGCGATCGCGAGCGTCTTCGATCCCTTCTTCACGACGAAGCCTCAAGGCATGGGGCTCGGCCTGTCGATTTCGCGCACGATCGTGCAATCGCACGGCGGAAGAATCTGGGTGGAAGCGGATTCCGGGGGCGCGACGTTCCGCTTCGTGATTCCGGCGATGGCCGAGCAGAGATCGACAGTGGGCGGCATGAAGTAAAGGGGACGCACCCGCATTCAGGCGCGTCCCCTTTTGCTAGGAAACGAGGAATGTCCCCATTTACCCCATTCAGAAGTTCATGTGGAAATTCACGCCGTAGGTGCGCGGGGGGTTGGTGAGGTAGCCCACACGCGCGCTTCGGTTACGTTCACGGTCGATGGACAGGAACGCCCGTTCGTCCCACAGGTTGTTGACGAACAGGGCTGCCTCCCAGGTATCGGAGCGGATGCCCCAGCGCAGGTTACCGATGTCGTACGAGGGCAGCTCGGCGTCGAACTCGATCGTGGTTCCAGCCGGCACGCCACCCAGGTCGATGAGGCGCGCCGCTCCATCGGGTGCTCCAGGCGCGTTGGAGATGAAACCAAAGCCATCTTCCTGGTCCGCCAGCTGCGTGAAAGAGGACCCCGCGTGCTGAACCGTCAGGCGCACGTAACTCTCCAGCGAAGCGGACAACCTCCAGTTGTACGCCGCAGAAGCGGCCGCCTGCAGCTCGGGCGAGGTGGATAGCCGGTTGCCGTCGCGGATGCCGGCCACGGGGTTACCCGGCTGATAGTCCTCGGTGACTTCGGCCTTCGCATAAGTGGCCGAAATGCCGAAATCCCAGTTCTCGTTCGGCCGCGCGAACAGCTCGAACTCCGCGCCGACGCTCTCGCCCTGGCCGTTGAGCACGATGCGCGAGGAACACTCGCCGGCATCGGTGATCACCTGCAGGTCCTTGATGTCGGTGTAGAACACCGAGGCGTTGAAGGTCACGCGCCCATCGGACAGCCGGGTCTTCGTGCCGATTTCGTAGTTAGTCGTCTTCTCGTCCTTGAACGTCGGATTGCCGTCGTAGGTGGCGATGTCCGAAGGCGAGCAAAGGTTCAGGTTCAGCGGGTCGTTGATGCCGCCCAGCCGGAATCCCTTGGACACCTGCGCATTGATCTGCACCTCCTTGCTGGGGTTGAACGCGAGGATGACGCGCGGGGAGACGCCGTCCGCGCTCACCGAGCCCGGCTCATTCGTGTGGACCGCGCCGGCGAACAAACCGGCGAAGGTGAGCAGGCGATCTTCGTCGTAGTCGTAGTAGCGCAAGCCGCCGGTGACCGACCACTTCGGGCTGAAGCGGTAGCTAGCCTCGCCGAACAAAGCCAGTTGCTTCAGATTGAACGTGAAGCGCGAATAGAACGGCGTGTCCGGCGGCGCATTGAAGTCTGCGCTGTCGTCCTGGTCGTCGTCCGTGATCAGGGCCTGCGTCAGGGCGTCGTATCCCGGGGTCGGCAGGGTCTGCCCGTAATCGCGATCAGACTTCTGGTAGAAGGCGCCGACCAGCCATTGAAAAGGACCCTCGCCCGTCGATGCGAGTCGCAACTCCTGGCTGAACACCGTCATATCCGTGTCGTCGTAGAGCGGCGAGTCCATGCGCGCGTCGTCCGCCGTGCCGCCCAGGTCGATGGTGACGCTGCCGGTGAGCTGGCTGGCATCGCGCAGGACCTCGATCTGCCGATCGATGTACGTGGTGACGGATGTGAGGCCGAGCTCGCTGCCCACCGCGAAATCGAGCTTCAGGTCCGCCAGCAGGAAATCGTCCGTGATGCCTTCGCGGAACTGCGTGACCTGTCCGCGTTCGCCCGGATCCACCTGCGTCTCCGTGGTGGTGTAGGTGTTCCCGAGGATGTTGTAGACATCGATGCGCGGATAACCGTCGGTCTCGAGCTTCTGGTAGACGACCCTCGGCGTGATGACGACGTTCTCGCTGGGCTCGAAGCGGAACGCCAGGCGCCCGCCGGTGCGCGAGCCACTGTTGACGTCCTCACGCGTGGTGCGATCCGGATACACCGAGTCGATGAAGCCGGACAGTGCGGTGTAGTAGCCCACCGCGCGCATCGCGGCGTTCTCGCCGATCGGCACGTTCACGCTGCCGCGCACGGAGCCGCCAAACTCGCCATCGGTGGGGAAGCTGCCGGTCAGGTCGACCGAACCGCCAAGTTCGCCGATGTTCGGTTGCGCGGTGATGTAGCGAACAGTGCCCGATGACGACCCCGCGCCGAACAATGTGCCCTGCGGGCCACGCAGCACTTCGATGCGGTCCAGATCGTACAAGTCGAGATCCGGCGTGAACAACGCCACGGAGATCGGCGATTCGTCCAGATAGATGCCCACGGATTCCTTCACGCCGGGCTGATCGCGAACGACCTGACCCGCGCTGATGCCGCGGATGGCAACCTGGCTCTGGCCGGGGCCGAGATCGGCGATGTAGAGGCCGGGCACGTTGCGCGCCACTTCGACGATGTTGTTGGCGCCGCTCTGCTCGAGATCTTCGGCAGTCATCGCCGCGATCGAAAAAGGCACGTCCTGCAGTGAGGTGGCGCGTTTCTGCGCCGTGACGATGATTTCTTCGATGAGGTCATCGTCCGTTGGCGGGGCTTGCTGCGCCGACAAGGCAAACGGCATGGCAATGAGCAACGCGGCAACGCCGCGTGATTTCCACGATTTCATGCGACCACTCCTTCTGTCGTTTTTATGTGCGGCAGCGGGGTCGTGAGCGACCATCCCCCCGGGCTGCGCACTTGTGGTGCGGAGTGTAGCGGAAAAGGCGCTGACATCCGCCAGTCGGGTGATTCCCGTTGAATGAGGCGACGCTTCCACACAACGGACGATGCGAGAGTCGGACTTTCACTCGACAAATGGCGCCGGCCGCCGACTGACCCGGCGGGTCCCGCTGCGTAAGGTGCGGCAACGTCACGCAAGGAGTCCCCCATGAACGTGAAGTATTGGCTGCCCCTGTGCGCCGCCTCCGCCCTGCTCTTCGGATGCGGGCCACGAGATAAATCGCCCGTCGCGGCGGATGCGCCCGGCACACCGTCCGCGCCTGCGCCTGCCGAGACGCCGCCACCGCCCTCGGGCGCCACGGTGCAGCTCGCCCCGACCCAGGGCCACAACGCGTCCGGCACGTTGGCCCTGGCCGCGGAAGGAGATTCCGTGCGAGTCACCGGGTCGCTGCAGGGGCTATCCCCGAACGGCGAGTTCGGCTTCCATATCCACGAGAACGGTGACTGCAGCGCGCCCGACGCCAGCAGCGCCGGCGCGCATTTCAATCCGGCGAACGCGCAGCACGGCGATCCGCAAGGAGCCATGCACCACGCCGGCGACATGCTCAACGCGAAGTCCGATGCGCAGGGCACGGCGACGGTCGACGCCGTCGCGAGCGGCGTGAGCCTCGGCAGTGGCCAGCCGAACGACGTGCGCGGCAAGGCAGTCGTGCTGCACGAGAAGGCCGACGACTACGCAAGCCAGCCAGCCGGCAATTCCGGCGCGCGCATCGCCTGCGGCGTCATCCACTGATCCGCGGACTAACTAGCTGCAGCGCCGGCCGTGTCTCCCGGTCGAGAAACGCGGCCAGCCCTCGCTTCCCTCAGAAGTCGACGCGCAGAGTCAGACCATAACTGCGCGGCAATCCACGCGAGCCCGCGTACTCGCCATAGCTGCCGCGGCCCAGCGACTGGAAGTACACGTCATCGAGCGCATTGTTGGCCCACAACGAGGCCGACCAGCCGATGTCACGCACCTCGCCGCCGACCCCGATGCGCGCGTTGAGCACTCCGTAGCTGTCGAGCTTCGCGAGCTCGGAACTGTCGGGTGAGCCATAGAAGTTCGAGCGCCAGGAATATCCGACGTTCGTGAACAGCGTGAGCCGGTCGAGTTTGCGTTGGTAGTTCACGTTGGGACTCACGACGAACTCGGGCGTGAGATACACCCGCTCACCCGTGAGATCGCAGAACAGCGCGGCCGGTTTCTCGGCGGCGCACGGCCCGTTCTTGTAATCCGTGTACTTCGCGTCGTTGTACGACGCATTCAGCAACACGGTGAGACCGTCGGTTGGCGCGGCCACGAGCTCCAGCTCGACGCCGCGCGTGCGCACCGAGCCGATGTTGCCGAGGATCTGCGTCGAAATGCCGGTGCCCGTGAAGTTTCCGAGTCGCGCGGCCTGGTAGTCGTCCACGTCGGTCCAGAACAGGTTCGCGTTGAGCTGCAGCCTGCGGTCGAACAGGTCCGTCTTGATGCCGAGCTCGTAGTCGAGCGCAATCTCGGGCTCGATGAACAGCGACTCGTTCAAAGGCAATCCACCGGCCACGGTCGGCGGCACGGACGGATTGATGCCGCCCGACTTCACGCCTCTCGAGACCGAGGTGTACAGCAGCACGTCGTCGCTGAGTTTGTACGACGCGCTCAACAGCCCGGAGACGTTGGTGTCCGTGATCTCGAGGTCGCCCGAGTAGTAAGCCGGCAGCAACGCGGCGATGCCCGGGTTCGGCCCGGTCGGCGCGAGCCGGTCCACCACCGTGTTCTTCTGTTCGCGCGTGCCGCGCACACCGGCCGTCAGGCTCAACGCATCGGTCGCCTTCCAGGTGGCCTGCCCGAACAGCGAGTAGCTGCGCGTGTGCAGATCCTGGTCGGTCTGCGTGTAGCCTTCGATGAACTGTGGGCGGCTGAACCAGATGCCGGCATCGGGACCGTACTGCGTGAACAGCTTGTTGTCCTGCGCCTGGTAGAACCAGTAAGCACCCGCCACGTATTCGACGGCCTGGTCGGTGGACGAAGCCCAGCGAATCTCCTGGCTGACCTGCTCGTCGTTGACCTGCTGCGCAGCGTTGAGGATCGCGCTGAGCGAAACGCCGTCCGCATCGTTGTAAGGCTTGAAGTCCCAGAAGCGATACGCCGAGATCGAGGTCAACGTGCCTTGACCAAGTTTCCAGTTCGCTTCAACGGAGGTTCCGCCCTGCTCGACACTCATGTGCTGCCAGTCGTTGGTCCACACCGTGCCGTAGTCGGGATCGAATTCGTAAGTGGCGCCGGTGGCGGCGATGCGCGCGAGATACACCGCGCCATCGTTGGCGCCCAGCGACTTGATGACGCCCGCGCAGCAGTCGGATTCATCCTTGTTGTAATCGGCGATGAAGCGCAGCTGCAGCGCCTCGGTCGCGTCCCACAACAGCTGACCGCGCACACCGGTGCGGTTGGATTCATTGAGCTCGTTGTCACGGATGGGCTGTTCGATGTAGCCATCGCGATAGGTTTTCGACGCGGAAAGGCGCCCGGCAAGGTGTTCGGAGATCTCGCCGTTCACCGCGCCGCGCACCTGCCAGTAGCCGTCGTTGCCGCCGGTGCTCTCGAATGCCGCGGAGGGATCGAAGCTCGGCGCACGCGTCTGGATGTTGAGCACGCCGGCCGTCGTGTTCTTGCCGAACAAAGTGCCCTGCGGGCCGCGCAACAGCGCGATCTGGTCGATGTCGATGAGATCGAAGTTCGCCATGCCCGGGCGACCGAGGTACACGTTGTCGAGATACGTGCCGACGCTGGATTCCAGCGCGTCGTTCGCGACGTTGTTGCCAAGGCCGCGCACGGCGAAGCTCATCTGCCGCGGATTCGTGATCAGCACGTTGGTGCTCGGCAGCCGCTGGTTCAGGTCTTCGAGGCGGAATTGCCCCGCCCCTTCGAGCGACTTGCCGTCGATCGCCGCGATCGGAATCGGCACGTCCTGCGCGTCTTCTTCGCGGCGGCGCGCCATCACCGTGACGGTGGCAATGCCCTCGTCGCTCGACTCGGCGCCGGACTCGCTTTCGGATGCGTCCTGCGCCTGCGCGGTGGAGTTCGCGGCGGCCATCAACGCGGCGAGCACCGCGAATCGTACGGCCGTGGTAGTTAGTTTGCTGACAGAGGTGTTCATGAGAGTCTCGGGTCGATGTTTACGGACCAATATTCAGGGGCGGTAGAAAACAGGTGAGGTCCAGGCGCGCTCCTGGATCGCCGAAGGCACGCTGGTCGGAACGGGCAACTTGTTGGCCACGGCGAGGTAGGTGGACCAGCGCGGCGTCGGGATCTCGAGCACGCGCGCGTAGTACACCGCGGTCTCGCCGGGCTTGAACGTCGGGTCTTGCCATTCGGCGATGAGCTCGGTTGAGCCGATCGTGTTCGTGTAGGTCGCGGTCTCCGTTTTCACGGTCGAACCGATGGCCGGCACGCGGCCCTTGTCGTTGGTCTTGCGATCGCCAGCCCAGGCGACGTCGAAGATGCGCTCCTGGGCGCGGCCGTCGACCAGCGCCACCTTCACGATCTGGACGCGATCGAGATTGCCGCCGTCGGGATCCTTGACCGCGTGCACGAGGATCGTGAGCGGTTTGCCGGCGGCCTTCGCGCCGGAAATGTCACTGCCCATCGCATATCCCGTTGCGTAGGCGCGCTTGATCCAATCACGCTGCTTCGTCAGGCCCTTCGGATAGTCGAAGCCCGCGAAGAGGCGAACCTTCACATACGTACCGGAAGTCGCGAACACCTCGCGGCGGAACATCGCGTCGTAGATCGATTCGCGCGTGTTGGATTCGGCCCAGACGCCGGTGACGCCCGAGGTGCTCCCCTTGACGCCGGTATAGCTGTACTGCGCATTCACCTCGAGCAGCCGCTGCACGTCCGGCGGGTTGTCGAGGTTGCCGGGCGCCAGGCGCTCGTCACTGCTGACGAGGCCCGTGTGCAGATCCGAGGAGCCGGTCAAGCCGAACTCGAACGGATTCACGCCGACGCGTTTCTCGATTTCGAGCCCGCGACCCAGCGCCTCGCGCACGTAGCCACCATTCACGCTGCTCTTGCGCGGCACGGTGAGCAGCGAGTCGACGTTCTCGAAATCCGCGAATTCGTCGTTGGGCGAAAGCTCTGGCCGCGTCTCACTCGTGCCTTTCGTCTGCGTGATCTCGACGAGACGCTCGATGCTCTGGCGCGTCGCGGCATATTCATTGTCGATCGGGTCGCGCTTGGAATCCGCATACGAGAACATCAGGCCGTCGCTGACGTTCGAGTTGTGCGGGATGGCCAGCACTTCCATGCCGAGCTCGCGCTGGTGGCGGATGTAGCGCCACAGCTGCTCGGGAATCGCGGAATCCACGGACGAGAACGGCACGTCGGGATATTTCGGGCCCTTGAAGATGACGTTGCGATGCAGGTTCGCGCCGTTGGGCAGCGCCGACCATTCGTAGCCGACGAACGTCGTGAACGTGCCGGGTTGATAGGCGCCCTCGGCGGCATCGATCTGACGCTGCCAGTTGCTGCGGATGGCCTCGGGCTTGAGCAGCTCGGCCGGTTCCTCGCCACCCGTGCCGAACGTCTCCGAAAGACCCCAGATCTTGAGCAGCTTCTGGCTCGTGCCATCGGCCGCGATCGTGTTCGCCCACTTGCTTCCCGTGAGCGGCCCGTTGGGCTGCGAGGCCTGGAACATCTGGCCGAGATATTCGGAGTGATCCGTCACGGCGCAGAAGTCGAGCGGCACCTTGCGGCGGAATTTCTTGCCGTTCACTTCCACTTCATCGCCACGCGCGTAGCGGTAGCCCGTCTCCGGGTAAACACGGGTGCCGATGAGGAAGGCATCGAACGACATGCCGGTGTGCAGGTGCAACTCGCCGAAGTACGCGTTGCGCAGCGGGTTCACGGCAATGGGCCTGGCGGCATCGGCTGCGATGACGGCGCTCGTGGACAACGCGGCGCTGGCGGCGAGAACGATCGACAGATATCGGGACTTCATTGGCTTGCGTGGCTCCATCAGAGGAAAGCGTGGATGCGTTCGATGACCCAGAAGCTCGCGAACGAGCCGATGGCGTACGGCGGCACCCAGCGCAGTGAATGAGTAGTTCGGGGCACGTAGCGGACCAGCGCGTGACCCACGGCGAGAACGAGCGTGACGAATACGATCTGTCCGAGCTCGATGCCGATGTTGAACAGCAGCAGCGCCTGCGGAATCGCGCCAGCCGGCAGGCCGACTTCGGACAGCGCACCCGCGAACCCGAGGCCGTGCAGCAGGCCGATGCTCATCGAGACGAGCCATGGCGCACGGGCGGCCAGACCCGGTTTGCCCTCGCGCGCGCGCAGGATCTCGACGGCGACGTAGACGATGCTGAGTGCGATCACCGCTTCGACGGGCGGCGCCGGCACGTGGATATAACCCAGCGACGCGAGTGCGAGCGACACACTGTGCGCGATCGTGAACCCGGTAATGGTCTTGAGCAGTAGTTTGGGTGTGCGCACCAGCAGCACGAGCCCGAGCACGTACATGAGGTGATCGATGCCGCTCCAGATGTGCGTGAAGCCGAGCTGCAGGTATTCGCGCACGGGCACGCCGGCCTGTGCCGCGCCGGGCAGTTTGAGCGAGGGATCGGACGGCTTCAGCACGCGCGTGAGCTCGCTGCCGTCGGCGAAGACCACGCGCAGCAGCACATCGGTGATGCTGTTTTCGAGGCCCTCGATGTCGACGGTGGCGCCGGCGAGCGGCGCGTGTTTCGGCGGAACCCGCCAGGTCTTCACGAGCGCGTCGCCGCCGTGCGCGATCGAAGCAGGCGCATCGGTCCAGCCGGTCGAGAAGTGCGGCGCGATGACGGCGGCGCCCGGCGCAACGGTCGTTTTCCACACGATGGCGATGTCGCCCTGCGGCTGCTCGGTGATCTCGAGATACGCCGGGCGCACGTCGTGCGCCTGCGCCGCGAAAGCGCCTGACAACAACAGCAGTGTGGTGACGAGGCGCCGCATCACTCCGCCGTCTTGCGGGATTCGATGTGATAGTGAGCGCGCAAGCCGTCGAAACGCGTGCGACGGGCGCGCGACGTTGCTTCGTGCAGGTACGCGCCCCGCACGTCGGGCAGCACTTCTTCGAATGGCAGCACACGCGGCGGCTCTACGGCAGTCGTTTTCACGACGTGCCAGCCCAAGCCTGAGCGCACAGGCTCGGACCAGTCCCCCGCTTGCGAGCTGAACACGGCGTCAACCAGCGCGGAGGCGCCGAACAGCCGTTCGGCTTGCGGACGCGTCAGCGCGGCGAAGTCGTAGCCGGAGTCGAAGTCGTCGCCGTCGACGGGCTCGCCCGCCAGCAGCTGCGTGCGCGCTGTGAGCGCCCGCGCCTGCGCCTGTGCATCGCCGCCGCGATCCGCATTGAAGTAGCGCTGCGAGAACGAAACGCGCGCGCCGGTCGAGAACAACTCGGGGTGTGCGTCGTAGTAGGCGCGCAAGTCCGGCTCGGCGGGATCGACGTTGATGGCCGAGTCGCGCTGCAGGAATTCGAGCTTCTGGATGAGCCGGCGGCGAACGATCTCGTCGTCATCGCCGAGGCCCAGGCGCAGCGCCTCGCGATACAACACCTCATCGTCGATGTAATCGTCGACGACGATCTCGAGCTGCTGCGCTGTGGGCGCGACACCGAATTGAGTCCGATAGAGGCTTGCGAGCCGGCCACGCAGGCCCGCGTCGACCACGATGGTCATCTGCTGCTGCCGCTGCCAGTCGTCGGCGAGATGAGCGCCCGCGAAGATCGCGGCGCCGATCAGCGCGAAATGCACCAGGGGCTCACGCGCGATCTTGTGCCAGCGCGACACGCGCGCCGGCCGCGAGTCGATACCACGCTCGCGCGTGAGCGAAACGGAATTCATCGATCGGTACTCCCCAGTCGCGCCGGTTGCGCGTGGGGGAGAACTTAGTGACCGGCCGATATCGGGTCAGTCGCGCGCCAGTAACACCGCGGTTACAGAAGACAGCGAATGAATTCGCGTCGCGTGACCCTTACGCGTTACACGCGCCCACACCGCAAATTTGCGGCGTGGGCGGTAACAATGGAATAAGCGAATGCAGAACTGGAATAGCGTGACTAGGCCGGCGAGTCCTTCGTCTCCCGCAGGAACAGTCCGCCGATGACGATGGTGATGGCGGCGACGATCACCGGGTACCACAGCCCGTTGTAGATATTGCCCGTGG
>Ga0193753_10001194_pt1 | contig 22724 bp, 26 predicted proteins | sample H1c2metaG_FD_144925 | JGI IMG/M metagenome (GOLD analysis project Ga0193753, IMG submission 144925) | Soil microbial communities from a riparian zone of the East river system, Colorado, United States - H1c2 | ecosystem: Environmental > Terrestrial > Soil > Riparian zone | place: USA: East... | reverse complement strand
GGATTTACCTTCTGGTCGTGATCTTAGGTGTACCGACCTTAATTGACGCCTGGAGCGTCACTACGTTTCTTGCGGTCGCGTTGAGTCTCAGCATTGCTCTTGCGATCGCGACTTCCGAATACCGCTCGAAGAACGCCAAAAATGAAGTCCGGGCGATCCGCAAAGCTAGTCTGGCGCAAGTGTTTGCGGAGCAATCAGCGGCTCAAGCGGAATCGTGGGCGAGACGCAATGACGCCCTCGTCTCGGCTGAGCCACACGACAATACGCTTATTCGATCCGAGTTCCTTATTGCGCAACATACAGCCGAGCTGATCGTGCGCCGCAGGCAACTCACGATCACTTCGAACTACGGTCTCGTCGATGATGCGCAGTGGTTGCAAGAAGTAGATTTGTTCATCGACGAGGTTATCGATAAGTCAGGTGGCGAAGTGAGAAGCTCCACTGAACATTTGAAAGCTGTGAAGCAGTTGATCGATAGCGCAACAGCGGGATTCGCCTCGTCTCGAGCATCTTTCTCGCCCGATATGGATCCCGTTGAGTACGAGCAAATGGTGGCGGATACACTGGCGGATCTCGGCTGGCAGACTCGGCTCACTAAGGCCAGCGGCGACCAGGGGATCGATGTGATTGCAGAAATGCGCGGCAAGCGTGTTGTCATTCAATGCAAGCGCTACGCAACTTCGATTGGCAATTCGGCCGTTCAGGAGGCATTCGCCGGCAAATCGTTCGAGAAGGCAGATTTCGCTGCAGTAGTAACCAATGCGGAGTTCACTCGGAGCGCTCGACAACTGGCCGCTACTACGCTCGTAATACTGCTTCACCATGACGAGCTATCAAAACTCGAACTGCAGATCTTCGGGACTGTCGGGACTAGCGCGGCTGCCGCGAAGGATGGGTCATTTTCAGGGGCCGCCTTGATGTACATGACTCCGGTCTGTTACGAGCAAGCTGTCGCCGACGGTCTCAGGAAACTGGGCTGGCAGACTCGCCTTAAGGCGAGCAGTGAGGACCGTTATGCGGACGTCATTGCTGAATTGCACGGCAAGCGGGTCCTCATTCAATGCTGGGGCTTCATGCCGCCCGACATACCTACCGTTGAGGAGGTGCACAAGGCCAAATCGTTCGAGGGCGCGGACTATGCAGCCATAGTTAGCAATGCGGAATTTACACCGAGCGGGCACCAACTGGCCAGGTCGGTAGGAGTAATACTTCTTCGGCACGACACACTAGATCAACTTGAAGGCCGCACTTGTGGAAGCAGCGCCCAACAGCGGGCTGTCATTGCAGACGCTGCCTAGTGGTATGGCGCCCAGCGTGATCACGATCCATGGGCATTGCTATGGGCTCTTGCGCCACCCAGGCTCTCCTTTTCTTGCGGATACCACTGCGTCGGTGCCGAATTGATCCTCGGCTTCGACGGCAACCTTCTCAGCCCTCTGAATATTTTCGAGAGCGCGATTGGGCAAATGTGTCTCGGCAAGGGCGAGAAACTCGCGCGCGCAGCTCTGTCCTACCCGGTGGCCAATGACACTCGCCGGACTTACCCGGTCATCCAGCTGAGCCACTTCACGCACCAGACAGTCACCCAGTTGCTTCATCTCTGAAGACTCACTTGAACTGGCTCTCGAGTTAGAGCGGGCTTCGCTCGCTCTCATCTTTCTCGCGGTGAGTACTACCGAGGTACCTGCATCGCCCTTTAGGCGAGGGAACATAGGCATTATGACCCCGGCTTCCTCCCGCCCGCGATCCGGGAATTTGAGCGTCACGGTGGTCAGAATCTCCCTGCTGCATTGCTCCCCGACCTGGTACCCAACGACATTGGCCGGGCTGATGCCATCGTCGAGCTTTTCGACCCATAACTTGAGGCAGGCAGCTGCGGCGTTGGTTGCTGCGGTGACCTCCTCGGCCGACGGAGGCGGGTCACGCGGCGTAGAGGTGGTAGCACAGGCAGTCAGCAAGAGAGTCACCGCGACTGCTACTGAGCTTAGAATGTTCAGGCGATTGAATGGAAAAAAAGACTGCGAAATGCCTCGAGACAATGGCGACTCCGTGTAGGTTATTGGATGGTGGCTTCGACTCACCGAAGTAATGATGCATCTCGCGCTCCGCCTCGTGCTTAGACTTTCCTCACGGAATCAAAGCGCGACCGATTTGTCCAGGTGCTCTGAGCTCACGTGTTCCTTGAACCGCGACACGGATTAAATCCTCGATCAAGCAATAATCGATCGATGGCTCCAGGGATGAAGATTGCCGCAGGCACCGCGGTTGGACTCGTGGCGATAGTGGGGTTCGCCGCGGCACTGAGCTACGGGATATTCGCGAACAAACAGCGCCAAGAAGCCGCGGAAACCGCACTCGTACAGGATCACGAACAAACCGCACGCATCAATAAAGAGATAGGACTACAAGCAGTCGCGCAGGATAACGAAGTTGCAGCGGCGAAAGCAGCAGAATACGAAAAAGTACCTGAAGTACAGCTATTGCGAACTTTGGAAGCGGAGGACAGGCGCGAGCTGTCGAAACGCCCGCCGCCGCGCTCCGCGACGCACTAGGGAAGATCGACGTCAGCGCCGAAATGCATCGCCCGATGCCGCGTAAAGATACTTGGCCGAGATTTGCCTCAGGGGCACTTCACTACCCCAGCCTTCGATTGAGCATCTCGCTGAGCAGCAGCTTCGCCAGCGTCTCTGGCTCCTTTTCAAACATGCCCAACCACACGGGCTCGTCATTGTTGTCCCAGCTAACGATGAGTTTGTTTCCTTGGACCCTCCACTGTGCAGTGTGAGCGCGCTCCTCTCGTTCAACGGTCACCATACCTGTGAACGGATTTCTCATGTTCATGGGTTCTCCTTATTCCATGAGAAATAGTGCACCGCTTATTTCGGAGCGCCAATCCCATGCCCAAGCCGAGTGGCTGTAGGCGTAGGAGAATGTGCTCCCGCACAAGCCAGCTTCTGAGCAGCGTTGTAGGGGAATACACCGACGACTTTGCGTTGGAAAGGAGTCAGCATGTCGCAGCATGGCGACATGCAGTGTGCGCCGCCAGATATCAATGCGCAGACGGTTGGAGGCTTGTTCATCTCGGGTGCGCGGCACATTCTCATTGGCCGAGAACTACACGCTAGACGCAGGCACTAAAGCTAATGATGGTCGCGCTCCCGCTCGTGCGCATCGTCATTGTCATGCTCGTCGAAATCCTTCTCACCGAAGTCGTGGCAACCATGCTTCCTGTCGAATCCGTGGTGCTCGTCATCATCTCGACCACGGCCATCGCGCTGCTCGTCGTGATCTCGCCCGCGATCTTCGCGTTGCTCGTCATGGTCACCCCGCTCGTCGCGATCTTCCTCATGCTCGCGCTTGCATTTCCTTGCCGGTGCGGTGGTAGTTACTGAGATGGGCGTCAATCCCGCTGCGAAGGGCGAACCGGGGACTGGCGTCAGGGCATCCGTGGTCGCGTTGATGGTGTACGCCGAAACGTCGCTCGAGATTTGATTCGCCACATTGACGATCTTCTTTTATGTCAGAAACTGCAGCCCGGAACTCGAATCCGCATGACTTCCTTAAGTGACCATTCCCGCGATGCGCACTCGTTTTTTCTGTCTTTTAAGTGAAAGCGCTGGGGTCAGACTTAGACAGAGGGTGCCGAAATGAGCAAAATCAAGCGCGAAACCCGATTCGGGTGTTGCCATTAAGGATCGGGCTGCTAGCCCGCAGCTTTCCACGAACCAGATGCCGCGGCCGCTCCGCGCGCATTCCAACGGTCGTGTGCCTCCGCGACATTGTTTCCGGCTGGTCCTTGGGCATCGCAATCCTTGCAGTAGTTAAAGCAGTCCTGGGAACGAGCAGGAATGCTGAACGCGACACTAAAGCAATCGCTCTGTATGTTGGTGCTGCCACAGAATGGGCACGGATTAAGTTGCACGTCACTCATGTTTGGGCTCCACGATGTTTTATCTTCGCCACCACCTGCACAAATGCTGCCAAGTCGTCGGCACCCAGCTCACCGCCATAATCCTGTCAGCCAAGCCGAACTACATTGCCAGGAACCAAAACTCTGGACGACGGCTTTTTCATTGCATGACTGCTAACTTACCTCAACGGCCAACCTCTACATCATGAATCGCGCGTTCCGTAGCGTGCAGTGCCGCGTCGATGTTCCCTAGCGCACGGTTCCGCAAGCCCCTGGCAGACGGATTGTCCTCTTCACGATACGTGTCGTTCCGTGCCTTTCGCAATAAATCGGCCGCTTTGTGCAGGCGACCGCGGTAGTCTGCCGGTGCATCGGCAGGCGGAGGATTGTGGATATTCTTGCCATCGTCTATGGCGGCATTGGTCAATTCTCGAATCGCGCGATCAATCTCACCGATGGCTTCACTTTCATGCGCGGCCACTGCAGCATCGCCCGGCCGATGTTCGAGCATCCATCGCGCCGTGCGCAAATCCGAAATCGCGTGTAGATATGCCGGATGCTTGCTGGGTTGCGATGCGCACCCTGCGAAAAGGACTGCCAGCAACAATAGAGGTCCATGGAGGAAAAGCTTGTTTTTCGACTTCATTACGAATCTCCCAAAAATCATACGATAAGACGCAGCCACGCGCCCGCCATCGAATGAGGTTCAGTATATGGAGCGGTGAGATGCTCCACTAAGGACGCAGGACCGTCGCGCTGTAGGATTAATCTCACCAAAGGCCAGAGGGCGGCCGGACGGCGGTGTGACCGGAACGGCAGGTCCGGCGCTCGATTCATGATCCGGCCCGGCTCTTTTGGGGGCGGCATACTCCGTTATCTGGACTGATGGAATTGGCTGAGGACTGTGCATTTCGTGGATCTATAAACTTAAGACGAATGAGGCGGCTCGGATTCGACACGCGCAAATCAGCCTCGCCCCGCTGCAAGCAAGCATGCGTGCGCGCCAAAATCGCATCGATTGCGTGTGAAGCAAAGACTCGACAAGCACTTGCGGTTCGCGACTGCCTTTGTCTGATGCGCTTTGGTCGCCATCCTTCGAATCCAGCAAAGCATCGACTAGAGGATGCTCCCTGCACGCCGCGGCCGAGTGCGCCAAACAAGTTCACCATCGGCAGCGACTGGTATTGGCAATTGCACTCTCTTAAGCGTCGGACAGCGACCAATCGTCACCGGCATCACCGGACTTCCGATTGCCTAGCTTCCCCCGCAATCCGTCGGCATCCAGCCAATTGCGGTCCTGAGGGTCGATATCCGCCCATTCCGCCAGGCCTGACAATCGGAAACTGTCGTGTCGATCCGACCCGGGCTCGTTCGTCGTATAGTTCTAACCGCCGGAGGAACCAATGAAATACCTGACCTTCATTCGCCATTCTGAGTCCCATCGCGAATCCGGGCCGCCGGCTGAACTGATGGAAGCGATGGGCAAGTTCGTCGAGAAATCACTTAAAGATGGAAGCCTTGTCGATACCGGCGGTCTGCTGCCCAGCAAGGAAGGCGTTCGTGTGCGGCTCACCAAGGGCAAGATCACCGTGATGGACGGGCCCTTTGCCGAGACCAAGGAAGTGATCGGCGGCTGGGCGATATTGAAGGCGGACTCGAAGGCCGAAGCCGTCCGAATTGCCACTGAGTTCATGGAGTTGCATCGCAAGCACTGGCCCGAATTCGAGGGCGAGTCGGAAGTGAGGCCGATGTTCGACCCCGGCATGGGGCCGTAGGAGGGGCGATGGAAACGAGGCAAATTCCCACACTGTACAAGTGGGTCGGCGGCATGGAACGGCTCGAAGCTCTGTTCATGAGGTTCTATGCGCGAGTTCCGGCTGACCCGATCTTGGGACCTGTGTTTGCGAACATGCCGCCCGATCATTTTAAAATCGTCGCGCATTTCGTCGGCGAAGTTCTCGGCGGACCCGCACTCTACAGCGGCGACGGGACTCATGGGCACTCAACAATGGTCGCCAAGCATCTCGGGCGTCAATTGACTAATGAACAACGTAAGCGATGGATGACGTTGTTGCTCGATACGGCGGATGAACTGAATCTGCCCGATGATCCCGAGTTCAGGTCCTCACTGGTCGGATATTTGGAATGGGGTTCACGTCTGGCGACAATCAACTCCGCAACCACGGAGAATCCCATCGACGCCAAAACGCCCATGCCCCAATGGGGATGGGGCGAGACGAAAGGCCCGTATCAGCCCTGACCGGGGTCCCCGCGTGGCGGTTCAGCGTACATTTCTACGAGCGCCCTGATTTGCGTGATTGCACGTCGGTAAGACGGTAGTGGCGCATTTCGGTGATCTCCGGTATGAATTCGCGAATCGCTGCAAGGAAGGCCGGAAAGTGCGGACCCTTGCGGAATCCCTGCAAATGAGCCTCGGTAGAAAGCCACTCGATACGCAATGACCAACACTTTGCGTCTTCCTCGCACTGCGTGAGCTCGTAGGCCAAACACTCAGGAGCGGCATCGAGCTGTTTTACGGCGATGGCATACGCCCGCTGCAGTTCTTCACCCCGTCCCTGATCGGCAACGGTGTATCGAATATATTCGACTACCATTCAAAATTCTCCAGAATTGAGCCTCTCCGAAGAACCCCAAGTCTAGCCTCAATTCCTCCGTAGGCGGGCCTGAGCGTCATAGAGTCGAAGCAACCACACTGCGAGCAACCGCATTGAAACGCGGAGGAGTTACCGTTCTGAGGAACGCCAATAATCTACTCGGCAGTGGGCCGAACCCAATCCCATCTCTCCGCCGCCTATAAAGCCACAACAGCAATGCCATAACCGAACCGCCGGGTAGAATGAGTTCAATCAGCGCATACGGCGCGAGCGCCTTCAATCGCACAATGACAGCCGTTGCGTAGCCGCTCCAACCCCTCAATTTCGACATTGAATTTGCCGTGTTCATCACTCTGCATCTCGTTAATCTATAAACTTAAGACGAATGAAGCGCTGCGGAATCGACATCGGTTGGTCTAAATCTCTCATTGCAAACTGAGGAATGTTCAAGGTGCCAGCATCGCAAACTGCAAAACCACCAAAGTAACGCCTGTGGCGGTGACGGCCAGAAGCGCCTGCCCGATCCGCGTGATGAAATTGATGTCGCTCACGTGTGCCTACTCCGTTTATCTGAACTGACCGAACAGACAACAGGGTGCGCCGCTTGGCCATGCACAACAAACGGAGGTTCTGACCGACTCTTAAGTTTCGCTTAACTCGTCAATGCGGATCGCGACAACTTTAGGAAGGGCGAGGCGCCTTGGGCCGGTTGTTTCGCGTGGCCCACATCGTACCGCCGCCGCCGATCACGCGCAGCGACGAAAGCGTGAGTGCTTGCGCCCCAAGAAATGCAGCGTTTCCGCGTATTCCAGAATTTGAGCACGCTCGATCTCGTTGGCGACCCACATCACACGGTGATGCGCGCAAATTGCACACAGTGTTAACCGCCGCTCCGTGGTGAGGGCGGTTTCGATCATATTTCGGTTCGACACCATTAACTGTTCTTGACCGCAACACGGGCATGTGACGGGAAAACAAATAGTTGGTTTGTCCATCGTGATGGCTTCCACTTTGGTGCAGACATTGGAAATGGAACGTGAGACGGAATCTAAATGCGCGGTAAGACAAAGCTAGAGCCGCGGCCGGCGGATGTCCACGACATGGGGACCAAGAATCGAGAAATCGAGAACGGTAGTCTCGCGCATATTTAAGATAAATCAAACTATCGGCGACAAATTGAAAAAATTTCATTGAGTAATGCGCCAATGCGTTCGCTGCCGTATCTTTAGGGTACGTGGCAACTCCACCCAGTCCGCCCCGCTTCGCTACTTCTGCTCCGCTCACGGAGCTGCGGCGACTTCATGTCGCAATGCTCGGTGCGCACTTACGCTTTGTGCGGCATTCCCGTACAGACTAGGCGACGACATCGCGCTAGTCTGAAGAATGAGCAAGCGATTCAAACTTGAAGCAGATGGCGCCCCGGAAGTTTCGGAGCAATTGCCGACGGACTTTCCGATTCCACCACTGACAACCGGAACCATCGATGACGACGACGATCCCGCCCACGAGCGGTCCGGTGAGAACGAAGCTCCGGTGCGTGAGAAGAACGAAAACACTGATGCATCCGAAGAGTTTCAATACAACGACGAAGACCGCGATGAAGGTCATGAATGAGGTGTCAGACCGATCACAGCGAGCGCGAGTCGCGGTATATCAGGCACAAAACGAATGCGCCTTCGAGTTCGCCCCCTCTATCTGATGTTCTTCGGGCTCCGCCTTAAAATCCGGATACCGGCCAACCAACTACCGCAACCGCTTGAGCCCCACCATCGGACCGAAACGCCCGCCTCTCCATAGAGGCCATTTTCCTAGTACGCGCCGAACCCAGTCCCGACAGCACACCGGCCACTCGGAAATGAAACGCGATTCGCCTTTGGCTGCGTTTGAGAATTCCCCACTTGTCGCCATCACGGAATATGACAGCGACGGCTAGCCATGGATCGCCTAGACGAGTCCGGCGTGGCTACAATGAGTAGTGCTCAGCGTCTGCGATCGCATAGCGCGCATGGAAAAAGTCTTGGATGCTCGACACGCGCCGGCCGGACCATGCCACCACCACGAAATAGTCCGGCTGCCCATCGGGACGCTCGTCTTGTTGCATCAGCACGGCGGGCCGACCTTCAACGACACCCGGCCACGCCCTCCAGCCCTGCATTTCCCCATAGCGCGCGAAGTACCGACCCACGGCCGGCCCTAGAAGCTGTAGGCGACTCACCAGATCGAGCCGCACGTCGGCGGTAAGCATCGTACGCAGCGTGTCAAAGTCGCGCGAATTGAACAAGTCGACATACGTTCTCAGCAACTGTTGTTCCGCGTCCGGTAAAGGAGTTCGCTTGACTGTTTCTGCTGCATCGCTGGCCAGTACGCGCAAGCGGCTGCGCCCGCGCTGCAAAATCGACTTCACGGCCGGCACCGTGGTCCCGAGAATCTCGCCGACCTCCTCAGCGGAGTACTCCAACACGTCGCGGAGAATCACCACGCTTCGCTGCGATGCCGGCATTTGCATGAAAACCGGCAGCGTCGCGGCTGTCGCGTCGCGCCGCGCCTGTTCGTCGACGGGGTGAACGATCATTTCCACATCGTCCTCACTCTCCGTATCGGCACGACGCGCTCGACGTCGCAGAAAGTCGAGCGCCAGGTTATGAGCGATACGGAACAACCAGCCTTCGGGGTTCGCGATCGGCCGCTCCGGCACGCCTGATTCCAGCGCACGCAACAAGGCTTCCTGCACGATGTCTTCGCCATCGAGAACTGAGCCAACCATCCGGGCGCAATAGCGGTGCAACCTGGGGCGCAGTCGGTCGAAATCGATTGTCGACAACAGCTGCGAATCAGGTGGGAGCGGTTTATTCACTGGTTTGAGGCTCGAATGCACCGCCCCTCACCGACAACACCGTAAATCGGCTCATGCCAGCAACGTTCGTCGACATCGCATATCATCCCTTCCATCTGCGCGATCGCCTTGCCGCTGTTCATGCGGCGGCAGGTTCATTGGCAGCAAAAGCCGCCAATTGGTCAGCCAGCGCTTTTTGGAATGCCGGCCGCGCTTCGCAGCGGCGACAGTAGGAAGCGAGTGTAGGTATATCGGCGACTAGCCTGGTGTGGCGGAGCAAACGCAACACTTGACTCACCATTAGATCCGCTGCGGTGAAGCCGCCTTCGAGAAATGCGTGGCCATTCAACCGCGCCGACAGTTCGAGCAGCCGTTTGTTGACCATTTGTTCCGCTGCAGGCCGGCTCACCTTCTTCCACTCCTCGGAATTGCGGAAAAGATCATTTGCAACCAAATGCTGAATATGAGGTTCAACCGTGTTCAACGCCGCGAATATCCATTGTTTCACGCGTGCGCGCGCGCCAGGATCGGATGGCATCAACGCGTCGGATCGTTCGGCGATCTCAAGGACGATGGCTCCGGATTCGAACAATGTCAATCCGCCCTCCTGGTAGACCGGAATCTGCCCGAACGGCTGCAGGGTCCGGTGACTTTCGGATGACTGATCTCCAAAGTTGATCAACTGCTCTTCATAGGCCAGTCCCGCCTCCTCAAGCGCCCACCGCACCCGTAAGTCACGCACCAGCCCTTGAACTGCAGGCGGTACCCAGCGAAATGCGACTACTTTGATATGTTTCATGATGTCCTCGAATGGATTGACGGGATGGATCTAGCGCAAACCCGAAAAAAGCAGGTCCGCATCTACATAGACGTCGGACGACCGTCAAACGAATCGGTCCGGCCGAAGATGGGGGATTCTCCGCCGGCCGGGCTATTCGTACCTCAACGTACTTGCCCGGACAGGCGACTCAAAGGCGTAACGCGTCTCGCGCATTCGCGTCCGCTGCGACTTCCCGATCGCGTTTGCGTCAAGGGTTGGAGATCCCGCGCTTTTAGAGTGCCGGAAACTCACTATACTTGTCACTAGCCACCCTGCCATTCTAGGTGTCCTCTTACTCGTGAATGGCGGGAATTAGCTGATAGATCTTTGAAAGGGGGATTTGAACAGGGATGACAACTGCTGCTCTCCATACAAAAGAACAGAGAATACGGAAATGACTCCGCGCGACAGCACAGTAATCGAGGTGAAGCGATCCAAAGTTGTGCTCGCCTCTGTGCCGGTATTGGCGCTGCTAACTGCCATTGTTTCCATATCGATTTTGATGCTCTGGCTAACGACGAGTGCCGCACAGCAGCGACAGTGGCGTTACTTGTTTCTCATGAAGAGCGATACGGCTCTGTGCTTCCTAATACTGGCGCTAGGGCTATTCGGCCTCTGGACGAAAAGATACGCTTTCAGGCTCATGGCAGCCGCATGCGCATGCCTGGTCATCGCCTTCGCTGCCGCCGTCCTGACGCAATACTTTGTACCGATTAGTCTCGGAATCGATCAATGGATAGTCGCAGATCATTCGGTCGATCGATGGCCTGGGCGCACATCGGTCGGGATGGCTATCAGTCTTGTCATGATCGGGACGGCATACCTTATTCTTTCATTCTCTCGCGAAGCGCTCACCGCGCAGGCCATATTCCTTGCCGCGCTCGTTATTCCGATTACTACTCTCGGCGGCTACCTTTATCGGGCACCTGATTTGTTGCCCTTCTATGGAGCTTCGGTGCTGTCACTGCATTCCGCCCTCTGCACGCTATTTTTGTGCGCCGGGGGTCTATTCTTGCGACCGAGCACCGGTTTGACGCGAATACTCCTATCCGAATCGGCGGCCGGCACCGTTGCGAGACGGCTACTCGCCTCAGCCATCCTTCTGCCCGCGGCAGTCGGGTCCGCCATTCTGTATGCGGAGCATAGCGGCCTTCTTGGCAATGCGCTTGGTTTCGCGACGCTCGTAACTTCATCCGCACTGTTTTTTGCGGGAGCCGTGTGGATCGTCACCGCAATTATGTTGGGAACGGAAACTGCCAAGGCGCAAGCCGAGTCCACGCGCGACGCCGCCGAACGGCTACTGCAAGTAGGCGAGCAGCGACTGCTCATTGCGCTTGAAGCCGCTCGACTGGGAACATGGGAATATCTCGTAGAATCCGAGGAGTTGCTGACTTCAGCACAGTGCAAGGCCATTTATGGGCTGCGACCTACGGACCCTTTCCAATATTCCGACTTTCTTGCAGCCATCGTTCCTGATCAGCGTGAGCGGGTGCAAACCAGCGCCGCGCAGGCGCTGCGTGCGTCAACTGACTATAAAGAACAGTACGAGGTGAGGTGGCCTGACGGGAGTTTTCATTGGGTGCTAGCGTACGGGCGTCCATTGGTCGACGAAACGGGAATAAATTCACGCATTGTCGGCGTGAGTCTGGATGTGACTGAGAGCGTGCATTTCCGAGAAGCGTTGGAGCTTGCTGACCGGCGCAAGGACGAATTTCTTGCAACGTTAGCGCATGAACTTAGAAATCCGTTGGCTCCGATTCGACAGGCCGTGAAAGTGGCGCGCTCTGAAACGGCATCCGCTGCTCAACGCAGTTGGGGACTCAACGTGATTGACCGACAGGCATTGCACATGGCGGTGCTTCTGGATGACTTACTCGACATCTCGCGTATCACCCGCGGCCAACTGGCTCTTCAGAGGGACTGGGTCGATATCGGCTCGGTGATCGAGGCAGCAATTGAGACTGCACAGCCGATTCTCACCGACAAAGGACAACACGTGCGCCTAAATGCACCGGCGGATCCGATCACGGTATTTGTCGACCCTGTGCGCACCGCACAGATGCTTAGCAACCTTCTCATCAATGCCGCGAAATACTCGGGGTCCGGATCCGAGATTACTCTAGGCGTTGAGCTGGATTCGGATTGGCTTCGATTCCGTGTGCGAGACAACGGAATTGGAATCGCCTCCGACATGCTGGGTAAGATTTTTGAAATGTTCACGCAAGTCACAAATGATCGCGCGCGCTCGGCAGGCGGCTTAGGTATCGGGCTGGCGCTTGTCCGAGGATTCGCGGATTTGCACGGCGGGAGTGCAACGGCGAGTAGCGAGGGCCTGGGCAAGGGCAGCGAATTCCTCATTTCTCTGCCACATACCGCTACTTCAGGTAATCGGGCAGTTTCATCGGCACAAACGGCTATTCAAGTATCAAAGCGCCGCATTTTGATTGCCGATGACAATCATGATGCGTTGGAGACATTGAGGTTATTACTGGAAATGGATGGCCATGAGATCCGGACTGCGCCCGACGGGGAAGTCGCGCTTGCCTTGGCCGACCAGATGGTCCCTGAGTTCATGTTGCTCGATCTAGGAATGCCCGGGCTCAGCGGATTTGAACTGGCCGCGCGCGTTCGCGATCGACCCTGGGGCAATCAAGTCACCATCATCGCTATTACGGGGTGGGGCCAAGGAGAGGATCGACGCCTTTCCCAGGAAGCGGGATTCAACCACCATTTGACGAAGCCCATTAATTATGAGGTCCTGCGAGACCTGTTGAGCGCCAAACCCTGATAGCAGCACCCTGAAAACCGTACCTGAGTCAGGAGGCGCTTATCAGCGAGGTTTACTCACTCTGCGCTCGCCCGGCATCGGCGATGCCAGGCGCGCGGGCCCGACCGTAATTTGCGTGTGCTCAAGCGAGAAAAATCTGACAATGAATCACGGCTTTTTCTCATTGCTTCAACCATCTTTACGCGCTACATAACGTAGGCTACTAAGATTTCGCAGCCATCAGGAAAGGAACTTCACGATGGACATGCAAGCCGGTCTTCTTAGAAACGGCATATTGGCGGCGCTGCCCAACGATGCGTTGGACCGATGGCGACCGCAACTCGAGCACGTAGACATGCCCTTGGGCCACGTGCTGTACGATTCGGGACGTCCCATGAGTCATGTCTACTTTCCTACCAACGCAATCGTCTCGCTGCTTTACGTCATGGAGAACGGTGCGTCCGCCGAGATCGCAGTGGTCGGCAGGGAAGGGATGGTGGGTATTTCCCTATTTATGGGCGGGGGATCGATGGCCAGTCGTGCCTTGGTGCAAAGCGCAGGCAGCGCCTTTCGATTAGATTCGCAGCTGATGAAAGAGGAATTCGAGCGTGCCGGTCCTACGTTGCGTCTGCTCCTCCGATACACCCAGGCACTGCTTACGCAGACGGCTCAAACCGCCGTGTGCAATCGCCATCATACCCTACACCAACAGCTTTGCCGCTGGCTGCTGCTGAGTCTGGATCGGCTGCAAGGAACCGAACTGGTGATGACCCAAGACCTAATCGCAAATATGCTGGGAGTGCGTCGTGAGGGAGTTACGGAAGCGGCGCAGAAGTTGCAGAACCTTGGCGTGATCCACTACAAGAGGGGCCGGATCCAAGTCGTAGATCGTGCCGGTCTAGAGAAGTGCACTTGCGAGTGCTACGCGGTCGTCAAAGCTGAATACGACCGACTCCTTCCAAATGCGCTAGCCGCGTAAACGGTGTTCTCCGTCAGCCGGGCCGTTCACACCGCAACGCTACGCTCCTGCTTCGCTGCGGCCGGCCGATGCGTCCATGTATCGGCGTGCGTCGCATGCGACTCACCCGTGTGCTCGCCCGACACCGGCGAGTCAGGCGCGCGGGCCCGACTCGCCTTCCGGACTCTCCGCGGAAGCGCCTTCGATTCCGTTGCTACTTCCTGTAGCAAGGTGCAACGCCGGCGCGGGTTGGATTGATTCCGGTTGTATCTACCTCTTCTTATATATGTATGGTCTTTCCTACTCACCGTCATTCCGAATCTAGGTTCGGGACATCATCGGCATCGCGCTCCTCCCGCAATGAGCTTTCGCGGCATAAACCGCGGTTAATCGATCCGCCCGTTCTGGTTTTGACTCTTCTCTTCCTATTTCCGTCACTGCTGCCCGGGCGCTACTGAAGCGTCATATTTTGCGCCCGGTCAGGACGTATCTAGATTAACCCGCTATTTATTCCACGACCCATGTGCGCTCGGCGCTTTTACGCTGCCGAATCTCCTCTCCATCGCTTCGGATTTCCGGAGCGATAAAAGTCCAAACATCAACATTAGGAGTTAGATCATGAACAATCGCAATCAACAAACCGCCCGCACCCCTGCACCCGCAGAGGCACCAGCACCCACCTACCTCAACGTCTTCACCGTCGAGGAATACGAGAACAACGGCAAGACCGGAAAGAAGTGGACGAAAATTGGAGCCGCATTTCCCCACAAGGAAGGGCTCGGATTCTCGATCGAACTGAAAGCCTTCCCCCTGGATGGCCGACTGGTCGCGCTACCGCCCGATACGGATGACAACAACAGCCGGAACGGTAAGTAGACCTGACCGTCTTCCCTCTTTGGGGCCCTCTGGGGCCCCTTCTTTTGCAAGCGCTGCCACGCAGTTCTGGCGAAAACCACTATGGTGTAGCGCACATCAAGTGGATCGATGTTTGTTTTGCGGAGCGTGCGAAACAGGAGTTTCGCCCGCAACCTCCATGGACGGATTCACGGTGTTCCGCAAAACAAATGCGATCCACGCTCTTCACGGCGCGTTCCCGACAACAACTAACGATCCACTCAACTACGCTCCACATGCTAGCGGCGAAACGGGTTCTCCACCGTCACTGCACCGAAACGCTGACCATGTTGCAGATCCTCGCTGCACAAGAGGTCACAATCCGCGTCCATGGCCGCGGCGACGATCAGCGCATCGTAGAAGGAGAGTTTGAAGTCGCGCGCCAGCGCGACCGCCTTTGCATGCAGATCTGCCGTCAGCGGGCGCGCTACTCCGAGCAACTCCCGGATGACTGACAGTGACGCTTCGACCTGTTTCCAATCCCACTCAAGCTTGCGGCGCGTGACATTGGTAAATTCACTAAGTACCTGGACGCTGATCACGCCGCCTTCGGCAATCAACACCTCGGCGCGCGCACTACGCGGATCATTGGCCGCAAAAGCATACACCAGAATATTGGTGTCGAAAAAACGCCTACCGGGCATTGGCCTCGTCCCGATCAAATCGGAACCCTTTGGGAAGCGGCTTCTTCAGCGCCCGCAGGCGCGCCAGCGCACGCTCACGGCCTCGATCGCGCTGAACCTGAAATACACGTTCTCCGCTCACGACAATCTCGATTTCGTCGCCCGACTTCAGCTTCAGAGCCTTGACGATGGCATCTGGTAATCGAACCGCAAGACTATTGCCCCACTTAGCCACGCGCATGGATTTACCTAAAGATATACAGTAAGAATGTATATCTTACGGCGAAGTACACATTTAGGCAAGCGCACGGAAAACTTGCAACACCGGGCGGTCCGACCCGCCGCATCGCGCTGCTTCACGGGGAAGATGACCCCGGTGCAATTACGCATTTCATTGGCCGTCTGAAAGGCCGCCCCGTCTTCCTATCATGCCATCAAGGGCCTCTAGGTCGACTGCCGGCATTCAATCATCGCCGATCCGCATCCATCTTCTCTTTTTGAACGCGCTCGTATATTTCTTCTCTATGCACCTCAATCTCCCTCGGCTCTTCTCCGTCTGGCCGGGCTGTTCGGACTTCCTGTCCTCGCCCGGCGACGGCGACTAAAAGGCGCGACTTTTAGTCGCCTCTCGGACTCTCAAGCCAAAGCCCTTTCGATTCCGTTGCCGCGTCCTTGCGGCAAGGGCCTATTCCAACCGTTGCGCCTTCTCGCTCTGAACTCGATTGTAGATTTCCTCGCGATGTACCGGGATATCCTTGGGCGCGTTTATTCCAAGCCGCACCTGATTCCCGTTGATGCCCACCACGGTGACCGTAACGTCCGCCCCAATCATGAGCGTCTCACCGATTCGCCTGGTCAAAATCAGCATTTGCTTGTCCCGTCAGTGGCCTTCAAAGCGGAATGTAACACGGTTCCTGCGCGATTCAGCATCCTCGTGGATCTGGCAATAATCAGGCGTTATTGCACCAAAACGACGCAACAAGCAGCCGGCCACCGTCACACTTTCGCGAACGTGAGCACGAGTAGCTAGCCAAGTCGCAAGCCACGTCCGCCGGCAGGCACTCCTAGGCATTCGCGCCGACACACCGTGGATCGACGTTTGCTTTCCGCACCGTACAAAACTCAGCGTCAGCATTTCAGGGGCGCATCGGGCATCCGCTCTAGCCAACTACGCCCCAATCATGCAGATCAAGCTACGTGTCGCGCCCCACCAGTGGATCGCCTTACTTGCTTTCCGGGCGCCGAATACGCGCTCGTCGTATGCGTCGCTCGCTCTGGATAGGACGGACTCCTGGTCATGTGACGGAGCGTACAAAACACGGGCGAGACGTATACGTCGAGCGGGATTTGCCAGGAAAGGCAAATCACCGGCTTTCTAAGCGTTGCAGGATTGCAAAGCGCAGAAAGTTTTGTCCGCAGCCGCCAGGGGTGAGACGCATGCGTCGAACGGGTGGCCAAGGAAGGTCACCCCGGGCTTGCGCGGAGCATGGACTGCGCAGCGCAATGGATTTACGGTGGTCCGGGCAACATAACGATTCACGCCCTGCGTTCCGGAAAACAAATTACGCTCCACATCCTCACCCGCATGCTCACCTCGACCGTTTCAATGCGGCCGATCATACGAGTAGCGCAGCTCAATTCCGATTTCCCTGGGCCTGAGCAAGTAACTGTAGCCGCCTTGTGACGGATCGCCCGTGGCGACTGCAGCACGCTTGTCCGTGATGTTGTTGCCGAACAGTTCCAGCGACAAATTCGCGCGCTTGAACGCAAGGCGCACATTGGCCTGCGCATATCCGCCTTGCAGAATCGTCGTGGCATCATCGCCCTGGCCGAACTTGTAATGTATGTCACCCACATACGCATAGTCGCCGCGGACATATCCGGTCCATTGATCCGTGACCGAAAAACTGTATTGCAGCCCCGCGGCAGCATTCTCGTTAGGAGCCCCCGGTATCCGCTCGCCGGGTACATAGCCGAGATTCGGTTTAACGCTGTCAAACTTGTTGTACACATAGGAGGCCGAGAGGTTTGCGCTCAATGCCGAGGTGATCTTCCCAGTCACCTCGAGCTCCGCGCCGTTGCCCGAGGCGTCCCCACCGTTGACCGTGCCGTTGAAGCCGCAGGGCTGGCTGGTTCCAAGCTGCACCCCTGTCCACTTTTGGTGGAAGATCGCCAGGTTGCTGGTGACTCGCCCGTCCGCCCAGGCCGATTTCATCCCCAACTCGAAGGTCCACATTTTGTCCGGATCTGTCAGCGGCCCCAACCCGATGGCCGCAGCTGAGGCGGCACATGGACCTGCAGGGTCGTAAGCGATAAATTGATTACTGGTACCACTGCGGAAGCCGCGTGCGGCCTGCAAGTAGTAGGTCGTGTTGTCGAGAGGCTTGAAGCGCAGATACCCCGATGGATTGAACAAGCTGCTTGAGCCACCCACAGGAGCCGTTGGGGGCTGGCAGTCGTTGCCGCTGGCATCGATTCCGCCGAGAAAGCCGCAGGCCCCGGGACTGATCGATTCGATATCATCCTTCAAATAGCGACCACCCAGCCCTATTGTCCACTGAGAAGTTAAGGCGTAGTTCGCCTCGCCGAACACCGAGCGCTGACGCTCCTTGAACGTCGTGAGATCTCCCCCGCCCGGTCCCGGCAGGGTCTGCAGGCCATAATTTTGACCAAACAACGCGGGCACGCACGACGGACAAGAGAAATCCGGAACAGACTGGGCGAAGTCATTGGTGGCGTTGTCGTAGTAGAGACCAACTAGCCACTGCAGCGGGCCATTGCCGCGGGATTGTAGCCGCAGCTCCTCAACGAAGGTGCCGGCCTTGCTACGCTGATCGAGCGCCCACAGCGGCGGCCCTAGAATGGGAAGTATCCAACTAAGGTCTTCTGCGTCACTGATTTTAAGCTGCGTGTAGCTGGTTGCCGAGGTGAGCGTCGCGGCACTCCAGTCGTAGCTGACCACGAATTGCCCAATATCGAGATCCTCGCGGAAGTAACCGCGCTGGTATTGATCCAGCGGCCGTTGCGCTTCGTAGGGGCCGATGGCCTGCTGGACGCCCGGTTCACCGTTGAGAAGCACGCTCTGCTTCGCATAGCTGAGATCGACGGTCAGCGGGTCCACAGGCTTCCACCGCACCGATGCGCGTGACCCCCACGTGTCCTCCGAGTTGGTATCGTTGCGCGTAAAGGCCGCGTGCCCCGGCACGACCACCGTACCAGCGGGCAAGGGAGCTCCAATCAAAGCGAGTCCGGCGATACCGGAGACGTCGTTGGCCGAGGTCGCAGGCACGACGTTGTCGATGTAGCCGGCGATATGGTCTTTGTAGCCCACCAAGCGTACTGCCAGGCGATCCTCGATTAGAGGCAAGTTCACTACTCCCTCAACATGCGCGCTACCGTTGCTGGAATGAGCAGTAGCCCAGCCGCGCGTGTCGAGATTGGCCTGAAAATCGCTTAAGTTTGGCGCTGCCGGCACGGTGCGTATCACACCGGAGAGCGAGTTCGCGCCGAACAGCGTGCCCTGCGGCCCGCGCAGTACCTCGACGCGGTCGATATCGACCAGACGCATGTTCGCAAAGCCGCCGTTATTGGCGACGAGACTCGTCACCGCCTCGCCGAAGTAGGTTGCGACCGGGAAGCCCGCGCCGCCGGTAGCCACGATGCCGCGGATGTGGATCTGATCCTTTCCAGGACCCAAGTCCTGCAGGGACACACCGGGAACGGTGTTGAGATAGTCGGCGTAGTTGGTGAAACCACGCGCGGCAATGTCATCTGCGGTGATGTCGGAAACTGCAACTGGGACGTCTTGCAAGCGTTCGTTGCGCTTCGTGGCTGTAACCACGATTTCGGAAATAGAAGCGTTGGGGGATTGGCTGTTCTGCGCCTCTTGCGAAAACGCGGGCTCCAGCGATGCAATACAGATCGCCGCACAAAGCATTACAGATGTTATCCGGCTCATTGCTGCATCCCCCCAATTTCTTAAGTTTCTTAAAGACACCCCGATCTCACGAACCTTGGCGCGAGTGGAATCGCTTGCCGCCCCTCGGGTCGGATTAGCTCTGTGCAGGGCATTACATGTCTAATCAGCCGAATAATGACCATAATAGAGATTAACAGTCAATATAAATCATTCATCTTCAATCTGCCACAAAGATCCCGTGCAGGGTAAGATGACCCGAATAGAGCGCACTGCGCTCATCGCTTGCAGGGACGATTTTGAGATCCAATCAGCGCTTGTCGCTCATCCTCGTTCTTGGCTATCTGGCTTCGTTTGCAGGCTGCGCTGGCTCGCTGACCAAGCGGAGTGTCGACCTGCTCGTCGCCGGAGGCACGGTCTATGCCGGCGATACGGTCGAGCCGACGGTGATGGATATCGGTATTGTCGGCGACAAGATCGCTTTCATCGGCAATGCGTCAGCGGAGCACATTCGAAGTAAAAAGACGCTAAATGCGAAGGGCATGATGGTGACGCCCGGCCTGATTGACGCCCACACTCATGCCGATGAAGAACTTTCTTCGCCGAATGCCTCTGAAAGGTTGGTCGCACGGCAAGTCATGCAGGGCATAACGACCAGTATCATCGGGGTAGACGGCGACGGCACGCCGGATATCAAGGCCGAATTCGATAAGATGGAAAATCTCGGCATAGGGCAAAACGTGGTCGCCTATGTTGGATTTGGAGCGATCCGCGAGCGTGTCCTGCAGCACGATGCACGGGCGCCTACGCCTTCAGAGCTTCAGGCCATGAAGTCTTTGGCCGCAAAGGGCATGTGTGAAGGGGCTATTGGTCTGTCATCGGGACTTTTTTACGCGCCGCAAAGTTTCGCCTCGATGGACGAGGTCATTGCGGTTGCCAAAGAGGCCGGCAAGCGTGGCGGTCTGTACGACACCCACCAGCGCGACGAAGGCAGCAGTTCAGTCGGCGTTGTGACTTCATTGAAAGAAGCGATCCGCATTGGCGATGAAAGCGGTGCTCCGCTTCACGTCGCCCACATCAAGGTCACAAACAGCTCGCGTCCCAATGGGGAGGACATGGCCGACGTGATTGCCCTGATCGAAGCCGCCCGCGCGAAGGGCCAAAATGTGACTGCGGATCAATACCCTTGGACCGCAGCGAATACTGGACTTGACGCCGTCGCTATTCCGCGGTGGGCGCAAGCCGGCGGACTTGAGGCCATGACAAAGCGGTTTGATAATCCGGCCGACCTGGCGAAAATTCATGCAGATAGCAGTCTGACACGCGCGCTTGCCCAGAAAATCATGATCGGCGATGCACCGAAGCAGCCCGAACTCGTCGGAAAGCGTCTTTCCGAACTCGCGATCCAATGGGGCGTTGATCCGATCGATGCGGCGATCCGTGTTCTGAAGGGCGGTGAGGTCCGGGTGGTCGTTTTCGTCATGACCGAAGCGGATATCGTTAAGGTCATGCCTAAGCCTTGGGTGATGAGTTCAAGCGACGGCGGAAATGGCGAGCATCCCCGCAGCTATGCCAGCTATCCGCGCCTATGGGAGAACTATGTGATTGACCAAAGGGTCCTGACGCCTGTCCAGTTCGTGCATCGTTCGACCGGGCTGGAGGCGGATACTTTCGGCTTAAAAGGACGCGGCTATATCAAACCTGGGTATTTCGCCGATATAGCGGTGATCGATCCAAAGAGCTATCACGCGCGAGCCACGTATGTTGAGCCAAAGCTATTGTCGACCGGAGTCGTTGACCTCATCGTCAATGGCGGTGTCGAGCTTGAAGATGGGAAGCCGACCGGCGTTCTGTCTGGTCGCACTCTTACAAAAACGGCGCCAGCAGGCACATGTCCCTAGCGCCAGAACATCGTCGACATTTTTCATGTAACGCTTCGAACCGGCAGTTCTGCCAAAAAACGGCGGGAGACTTCTGCGAGAAATCCCTAGTACCGGCTACCGACGCTAATGAGGTGAAAGCTCAGTGTCACCCATAGCGTCAAAAACGCAGCGAGCACCAATAGCAAGCTCCAAACTCTCGCGAACCAGCCGCGATTGCTGCGCCAGACTCGCTGCAGATTCCAAAGCGCGGCCGCGCACAGACCGACAAAGCCCGCTGTTCCCGCGATTTCCAACAGCCATATTGCGCCGTCAAGACTGGTCTCCGACCCCAGCGATGAAAATAGCCACACCCATCCGCCGAAAGCCGCGAGTACGAGCCAGGAGAAGCCGCGGACCCAGCGATAGGATTTGAGGTCCGGACCCCGTAGCGCCATCGCCACCCCGAGGCGGCGCCGACTGATGGCGCCGACCGGCCAAGACAGCGCCGTTAGCGCTACGACAATCAAAGCTGCCACGAACAAGGGGTTCAGCCACGTGGCATCTCGGTACCAGGGAGCCCGGTTCCAAACCATGAAGGGCGATACCGGATCGAGGCTCCATCGTACCACCCGGTCATTCGCGACAATGGCGCCAAGGCGTCCGTGACCGTACGCGTCCTGCCACACGAACGGTGCAGTCTCGATCCACCTCCGCGGTGGGCCTCCCAATATCTCGGGAACCGAGGGCCTGCCATCTTTATCCAGGGTGATTTTGACTTGGCCCACCAAGTTACCCGCATCGACAAAATTCGAAAACGAGGCACGACTCGAGATGTAGCTCCCGGCGAGCATACGCGCATGCTCTTTGGCGGTCGGCACCTCGACGGGTGCCGCGGTGCTCGCGGCAGGAAAATATCGATCGCCGAACTGCTCAAACAGCTTGATACGGATTAGTTCAGTCGCAGCATGCTCGCCGGCGCTGTTCATCGAAACAAAGAGACCGACATTCTTCGTCGGAAAAACCCACATATCGCTATGAAAGAAATTTAGATCGCCGCCATGTGCAATCGCACTCAACCCGTTGACCTGCAACTCGTAAAAGCCGAGCGCCATACGGTCGGTACCTGGCACGGTCACGTGCGTCGGATCGTGCATCAGCAGCGCTGTCTCGGGCTTCAGCAAACCGGCGCCTTGGTTTAAGTGCGCAATCATGAACTTCGCCATGTCCGCCGCGGACACCGCGACCGAACCGGCACCCGGTATCGAGATCAGTTCGTAGGGTTTGGCCTCAAGCGACGCCTTCGGATAACCCTGTGCCATGAAGGGCGCCAGTTGCGTAGGCAACGGCTGACGGAAAGACGCGTGGGTCATGTTGAGGGGCGCGAATATGTGGCGCTCGACGTATTCCTCGAACTGAACACCGGAAACGCGTTGGACGATGTAGCTTGCAAGGCCGGCGCCATAATTCGAATAAGCTGGCGTCGTGCCCGGCGCATATACCCGTTCGGGCAGCATGCGCTTCAACAC
>Ga0193753_10001193_pt1 | contig 22726 bp, 18 predicted proteins | sample H1c2metaG_FD_144925 | JGI IMG/M metagenome (GOLD analysis project Ga0193753, IMG submission 144925) | Soil microbial communities from a riparian zone of the East river system, Colorado, United States - H1c2 | ecosystem: Environmental > Terrestrial > Soil > Riparian zone | place: USA: East... | reverse complement strand
CGTGTTGCAGCCCACCCGGATTCGAATCAGAATTCCGGGTGGCCGGCCGGAAGTTCACAGAACCGACTCGAAGCTCTCGGCCGGGCGGGAGGTCTCGGGCATGACACGCTGGGAGCACATCTGGGCGGTCGAGGTTTTGGCTGCGTTTGCGCCGGCTGCTGAGCCCCGAATCGGCTCGAGTCAGCCGTCCAAGAACTCTCAGCTCGCACCCCGCGAAGGCGAGGTCGACTACCTCCGTACGTTCCGGCGCATGCACGCGGGCTCGACTCCGCTCGCGGGGCTGGGCCTCCGGTTCGCGTTGTGGATGGTCGCACTCGCACCGCTGTGGCTCCTCGGCCGTTTCGCGACGTTCTCGAAGCTTGCACGCGCCGAGCGGACCGAGCTGCTGTCTCGGCTGTTGCGTCACACCAACCTCGTCGTGCGCGAGCTCGCGCTGCTCTTGAAGCTGACGGCGGCGTTCGCACTCCTCGGCACGCCTTCGGTGCGAGAGCGTTCCGGTTACGACAAACCGCAAGCGGCCGCGAATGTCGTGCGCGAAGCGCGTCGCGCGTTGCCGGTGTTCGTGGCGCCGGCCAAACGCGTCGACGTCGTCGCGCCGCCGCCAGCCTTCGCGATCAACACTGCGCATGACCACGCGCCTACCGCGCGCGATCGGGTCGCTTCGTGAGCCGCACGGTCGAAGATAGCGCCGACATCGTCATCGTCGGCACCGGCGCAGGCGGAGCCACAGCCGCTCGAGTACTCTCCGAAGCGGGGCTATCGGTGATCCTGGTCGAAGAAGGTCCAGCGCTTGCACCGCAGGAACGTTCGCCCGGCTTGCTCGATGCGATGCTCGAGTCGATGCGTGACCTCGCGACCGTATCGACGCGCAGCGCTTCACCGATGCCGCTCTTGCTCGGGCGTTGCGTCGGCGGCAGCACCGCGGTGAACTCCGGCATCATCTGGCGCTTGCCCGAGGACACGCGGCGGGACTTCAGCGAGCGTTTCGGCTTGGCGAGCTTGGTCGACGAAGCCGCGCTCGATCGCATCTTCACCCAGATCGAGCGCGAGCTGGACATCGCCGAGGTTCCGAGCGAGACGCGCGGCGGCAACGCGAACGCGCTCGAGCTCGCGAGCCAACGTTTGGGCCTACCCGGTCGCGTGATCCGGCGGAACGCGCGCCACTGCGTCGGCCGTGCGCGCTGTTTGCAAGGCTGCCCAGAAGGCGCGCGTCAGAGCATGGACATCTCGTACGTGCCGCGCGCGCTCGAACGCGGGGCTCGGCTCTATCCGCTCGCGCGCGCGAGCGAAGTCATCATCGAGCGCGGTCGCGCGGTCGGAGTGCGCGGTCAGTTGTTGACGAGTGAAGGCAAGCGCGACGGTCGCTTCGAGCTGCGCGCACGCCGCGCGGTGATCGTCGCTGCTGGCGCGATCTACACGCCGGTCTTGTTGCGGAACAGCGGCTTGCGAGGCGTAGTCGGCGACAACTTCTCGGCGCATCCCGGAGCGGCGGTCGTCGGGCGTTTCGATCGACCGGTCGGAATGGGCTTTGGCGCGACCCAAGCCTACGAAGTTCCGTTTCGCGAACAAGGCTTCAAAGTGGAGTCACTCGCGATGCCACCCGAGTTGCTCGCCGCGCGCTTGCCCGGTGCGGGCCGCGATTGGCAGGAGCAGCTCAGCCAGCTCGATCACTTCGCGCAGTTCGCCGCGATACAGCGCGTAGCAGCGCGCGGGCGCGTTCGCCCCGGCATCTTCAAGATGGTCGACATCCGCTACGAGCTGCAGCCCGAAGACGTGCAGCGGCTGCGAGACTCGGTCTCCCTGATGGTGCGGATGATGTTCGCGGCAGGTGCGGTCGAGGTGTATCCCGGGGTCGCGTCGGTTGCGGAACGCATGACACATCCCGACCAAGCCGATGCGATCCTCGCGCAGAGCGTGCAACGCAAAGACTTCCACCTCGTCGCTTCGCACCACTTCGGCACTGCAGCTGCCGGCGGCGACCCGTCCCGCAGCGTCGTAACGCCCGAGCTGGAGAGCCACGAAGTGCAGCAGCTCTACGTGATGGACGCGAGCGTATTGCCGACGAATCTCGGCGTGAACCCGCAGCACTCGATCATGGCGCTGGTCTTCCACGCCGCAGAAAAGCTCGCCAATCGCGAGTCAGTGCGGCGCGCCGCGGCCTAAGACCTCGTCTGGCGACTTTACGTCGGACAATCCATCTTTGGGTTCCTTGCGCTTCACAGGTAGCTGCGGCGCCGAGATACCGATCAGCTTCACCGCCATCCGGTAAGGCCGGAGCTCCTGAGTCGTGAGACTGTCGTCCGGCAACCCGTCGTCCGTGAACAAACGCTCGTACGCCTGGCTCGGAGTCTTGAGCTCTTTCGTGTGCGTCGCTTCCGGCAAGAGATAGCGCCACGCGCCTTTGTGCTCGAACGCGACGCCGTGAACTGGCAACACGACTCGGTTCACGAAAGCCTCGTCCGTCGAGCCGATTTCGCCGTCGTCCTGCAAGAGGGAAACCTCGACTTGCAGCTTCGGCAGGATCTTATCGAGCGGTCCGCCCATCGCTTGAGATCGCTCGGTCCAACGTTGCCGCGCGACGTCCGCCGCTGTCAGCAGCGCGCGCGCAAATGAAGAGCCGCGGGCGGAACGCCAGAGGCGCGGCCGCCCATCGCTGCGGAGCAGCACCATCACTTCGGCCGGCTCCATCCGCCGCACGATTTCGGGGAACGAACGGATGCGCGGTGGACTCGCACCGGCGACCAAGCGCCGCGCGACCTCGGCCAGACCCGCGCGCAAACTCGGGCTCCAATCACGCACCGGATCGAGCACGTAAAACGCCGCGCGCGGCGAAAGGAAAGCACCTTGCAACGCCGACAACGCGGCGTAGCCCACGAGCTGTTTCGCCAAGCGATAACTGTTTGCGAACGCGCCCGGCCGAACGTCTACCAGCACGCCGGATACTTTCGCGGCTTGCATCGCGGATGCGAGGGCGCGGTCGTCGGTTCCCGAGAGCGCGCGTTCGATCTCGGGCCACTTCGAAGCCGGTGAGAGCTCGGCCCCCTGCGGCTGCGTGGACACGAGATCCTGCCCGCCCAAGACGGCGACACGGCCGCGCCCGACGAGCGCGTTTTCGAGCTTCGCGGTCTCGCTCGCGCCGCACGCGCAGTTGAGCAATATCGAGAGGCCGGCCAGCGCGGCCCAGACATGCCGAGTTGCAAACACTGCGCGTTCAGTAGCGCAGCCCGAGTGCGAAGTGGAGCGTGAGTGAGCTGGCGAGCGGATCATCGATTCCGTCGTCGGTCGTATCCGCGCTGCGCTCGGGCACGACCAGGTCGAAGCCGAACGTGACCGCTCCGGCAAATGGCCCGTACCGCTCCTCGAGCCCGAAGAACAAACGAATTCGTGTTTGGTGCACGTTCGCAAACCGCACAGTGTTGTCGAGATCTCGCGAGTTGCCAGTGCTGCTGCACGAACGCCCCGGCTCGATCGCTCGCGTCCCGCCCGCGGTCAATTGCGGGGCGCAATCATCGAAGGCCGAGACGTCGGGTGTGAGATCGATCGGCTGCGTCTTTGCGTTTGCGAACAGCGCTTGCATCGCGATCAGCGGCGTGAGCTGGTGCCGCCCCGCGACGAGGTAAGGCTTCGACAGGGTCACGTCGAACGCGATCGTCTGCAACGACATCTCGCGCGAACCCACCATTCCCTGGTAGGCGCCGCGGACCGCGACGTCGGGCAGTGCTCCGAGGCCCGAGCGAAAGCCTTCGAACAGCGCGACTCGAAGCTCGCCGGAAAAAGTCCACAGCGAGGTATCGAGCCCGTGCCCGAGCGAGCCGCCGACCTCGAGCCCGAACGGCAATCCTTTGTGGACCTCGATGCGATTCCACACGAGTGAGCCGGCCGGCGAAGGATTGAAGCTCTCGCTTGCAGCGTTCGACCCCGCGCTGCCTAGCACCCAGTGCCGGCCCGAGATCGGCGTGACCGAGCTGGTGAGTCGTAGCGAAAACCCGCGAACCCCGAGTGAAGCGGCGCCGCTGCCAACGGCAGGCGCAACGCCGACTGCGAGGTCCGAGACGAGCCGCTCGAACGCTTCGTTGTTCGCGCAGAATCCGCCGGAGCTCGGGCAACCGCCCTTCCCTGGTGGAAGCCGAAAGCGCGAGAGCTCAGGATCCATGCTCTCGGCGCGCGAGTGCTCGGGCCCCGCGAACGCATGGCAGAGCAAACACGCCAGCACGGCCATCCCGAACCGAGCTCTCGACATCGAAACCTGACGCACGCTCGCGCCACGCTACCATCAAATCGATGGCTCCACTCACGCCCAAACTCCGCTGCCCGCCTGTGCAGCCAGCCTTTCGAGTCGTGCTCGTCGAACCCGAGATCCCACCGAACACGGGCTCTGTCGCTCGCAGCTGCGCCGCGACCGGAAGCCCGCTGCACTTGATCGAACCGCTCGGGTTCCGGATCGACGATCGATCGCTCAAGCGTGCGGGCATCGACTACTGGCACCTGGTCGATCTCTCGGTGCACGCGAGCTTCGCCGCATTTCAAGCCGCGCACCCCGAGGTACGGCTGCACCTGTTCAGCTCGGACGCGGAGCGCTCGTATCACGCGGCCGATCTGCAGCCTGGCGATGCACTCGTATTCGGCAAAGAGTCGGTGGGATTACCGCGCGAGCTCTTGCGCGCGCACCCCGACCGGGTGTGGGGGATCCCCACCAGCGGCGCGATTCGAAGCCTCAACCTCTCGAACGCGGTCTCGATCGTCTTGTTCGACGCGTTACGCCGAACAGGGGTCTTCGATCGGACATTCGTCCAGCAAACCTGAGTGATATCGCGCCGCCGGGTTCCCGGTTGAGACTCAACCGGCCACGCGCGAGCGCAGCGAATCTCGCGCAGTGGTCGCGCCCCGACAGCTTTGCCGGCGGCGCGGGACAACGGCAACGTTCCCCCGGTTACAACACTACTCACCTCTGGCATACTCCGCTCCGTGTCGTCGTCCGTAGCGCGTGTCCTTACGTTCGCCGCTGTGTGCCTCACCGGTGCCTCAAACATCGCGCACGCTCAGCTGATCGAATCACCGCTCGATTCCGAGGAAGCCAAGGAAGAAGGCTTACCGTTCCGGGGCTCGAGCTTCGCGTTTTATCAGACCCTGACCGGGAACAGTTTCACGCGCGGAAACCAGCTCTCGTACAACCCGACGTACGCGTGGGGGTTCGATCTCTCGCTGCTCTGGCACTTCAATCGCCGGTTCCAAATCATTTTGGACCAAGGCTTGAACATCGAGATCACCAACTCCGACACCACCTTGAATCGCCGCGAGCCGCGACTCACCGATACGACGGCGACTTTCGGCGCACTGTTGCTGAAGCAAACGTTCAGTCCCAAAGCCCAGTTCATCTTGAACGGGTCGGTCGGTTTGAACGCGCCGACGTCGCTCGCGAGCCAAGCCGCGACGATGATCTTGGGTACACGCGTCGGCCTCTCGAGCACTTTGTCGCTGCCGAAGGTGCTGCAGGGCTTGGGTCTCAACTTGTCCCTCGGTTACCTGCACCGATTCCTCGAGCAGAACGTGGTTGCGGTCGATGTCGGTTACCCCTGCAACGCGGGCACGACTTCTCGCGAGCTGTGCAGCGCGCTCGGTGGTTCGACCAACGCGCGCTTCGCGTTCACGGGCAGCGTCAGCGGTGAGCTCGCGATCACTGAAAAGTGGGGCTTGTCGGCGAGCTATACGCACAGCTGGCGGCGCGGCGCGAACCTCGCGGACTTCTCGTACGTGGCCTCGGACGGCGCAGTCCAGTCGCTCGGCGATGGAACACTTCGCCACTGGCGCAACATCAATACGATCGACATCACCGTCACGTACTTCGCGACCGGCTGGCTCGGCCTCGGCGCGAGCGCGACGAGCATCTTTGCAGAGCGCGGCCCCGACAGCGCGGTTCGCCCGCCGTTCCGACCGATGGACACGTATTACGGGCTGAACGTGAACTTGCGGCTCGACGAGCTGTACCTGACAGCGAACCCGCCGCCGCCCAAAGACGACGAGTAGGCTCGCTCAGCGAACGACGGTGGCGGTGTTGTTCTGAAGCGCGATCGCGAGCGCCGCGGCGCTGAACGAAAGCGAGAACAGCGGACCGAGCGCAGTCATGACTTCGCCGAAGTCTTCGATCCAGTGGTCGGTCACGAAGACGACGTCGCCCGGATACAGCTCGACGTCGTGACTCTCGCCATCGATCACGTCGCGAATACTCGTCGTGTACACGCGCGTCGCGTCGATCGGCCCGCGCACGATGCGGATGTCGTTTTTGTCGCCGCCGACGTGGATGCCGCCTGACATCGCGAGGATTTCGGTCAAGCGCACGCCCGGCGACCACTGCACGACCGTGCCGTTCGTCTGACCCATCACGCTGATCGTCAGGCCGCGCTCGGACGGGACGTAGACCTGATCGCCGGCGTGCATATAGATGTTGTGCGTCACGTCGCCGGCCATCGCCTTTTCGAAGTCGACCGGCATCTCGGAACCTTCACGCACCAAGCGCGCGGTGCGCAGGTCGGAACCGCTCACCATCTGCCCGTTCACGAGGTTCACGATCGTGCCGCCGGCGGAGAGGATCACGTCGGAGAGCCGGGCGGCGGGAGTCAGTGGAATCACACCCGGCGTGCGAACTGCGCCTGCGACCGACACCTTGTGCCCGTCCAACGTCGCGATCGTGAGTGTCACGTGGATCAGCGAGTCGTAGCGCTGCATCGCCGCTTTCAGCTTCGCTTCCGCCGCCACCAGCCCGAGGCCGCGAACGTCTACATCCCCCGCGAGCGGCAAGTGCAGTGTGCCACCCGGCTCGATGAGAATGTTTGGAAGAGCCTGCGTCGTCGACGAGCTGAGCTCGATGTTCACGCGGTCGCCAGGCAGAAGCACGAGCGCCGGAGCGCGATCGTCTCCGACACCAGGGCGCCGCGCGAGGATCGGAGCGGCGAACTGTTTGTCATCGAGCGGATGACGCGGTGCCATCGGTAGGCCGGCGCAGGCCGAGGACGACAGCGCGAGCGCGCACAGCGCGGCGATTTTCGGAAAGTGCATAAGCGGTCCGCATCATCTCATGGCAAACGCACTCGGAAAAGTGCGACATGCGCGATGATTCGCGACAGCTTCGAGTCAGGCGCGAAGCGCGGGCAGTTGGGGAGTGCGGGCGTTCAAGCCGGTTTCGCTTCCCAGAAGCGTTCGACTTCACCGACGCGATCAGGCAGGCGCACGAAGTCGGGATTGAGCCCGACGAGCAACAGGCCGATGCCGTTGCTGCGCCCGAGCCGCGAGCGAAGCTGTGCGACCTCGGTCACCGAGAGCGTCCCGGCCGCGATCACGACCAACACGCGATCGGCGAGACGCGCTGCACGCCGGAGTGACGGACCTTCGGGCGGCCCATCCCAGGCTTGCGCGATCGTGAGCGCCTCGTTGCCTCGCCGCGCGAGGGCTGCACCAGTGTTGGGCGGCGGCGCGTTGGACGGCCCGAGTTCGGGCGCGACGTGAACGTTCGCCGCTCCACGCGGCATCGGTTCGGCTACGACGGGCTGGGACGCACCGACGACACCGCGCTGCGACCAGCCGGTGAGATGACTCAGCCAGTAGGCGATCTCGCGTGCGAGCGGAACCTCGTTGACGCGCGCGCCCACCACGAGCGTGGTGCCCCGGACGGCGGGCGCAGCATCGCTCAGCTCGTCGACGAGCACCCCCAAAGTCGTCTGCTCGCGTGGCCAGGTCGACGACGCGATCACTGCCGCATTCGCCCAAAAGCCTGCCTCGCGCGCAGTGTGCACGCGCAGCCCACGCAGCTCGTTTGCGAGGATGCCCAGGAACGCGAGCACGAGTGCGCCGAGCGGAAAGCGAATCGCGATCTGGCGCCGCTTCGAAGGGTTCGACTTCTCCGGCACGCTCGCCGAAGTCACGACGCGGAAGTCCGCAGCCGCGTTTCGAACTTCGTCCCGCACCCGCACGCGCTGGGTTTCGAGCTCGTTCATGCGCGTCTCGAGCAAGCTGATCCGCGACGTGAACTGCTGGGCTTTGCCTTCCGCCTCCGTCAGCTGCACGAGCCGTTTTTCGGCCTCTTCGGCCTGCTTGCGCAGTGACTCTTGGCGTTCGGCCGCCGCTTCCTTCGAGACCTTGCTCTGGGCGAGGCCTTGCTGAAGCGCGACGTAGTTCGGGTTCGAGGAGACGCTGACGGAGCCCTGCACCAAGTTGTTCGGGCTGCTCTTGACCTTCTGCTCGAGGCTCGCGATTTGCGCTTCGAGTTGGATGACTTGCGGGTGCTCGGGGGAGAGGTGAGCACGCGCGCTCGTAAGTTGTGTCCGCAGACCCGAGAGCGCGAGCGCGTCCGGGTTGCTCGAGATCGTGCCCGACTGTACCGCCGCAGGTGCCCGCGCGAACTCTTCGCTCAGCTTGCGCTGCCGCGCTTCTTCGGTGACGGCCTCGGTGGACGACATCGCCTGCTGTTGCTTGAGCACGGAGACCTTCTCGATCGCGAGCTTCGTCTCGAGCGGGAAGTCGGACACGCCGACCTCCTTCCGATACAGCTCGAATCCGTCGCGCGCTTGCTGCAGCTGCTTTTGCGCAACCTCGATGTCGGTCTCGATCGCTTGCAAGTGCTCGCGACCGCGCGCCTGCCCGATGCGGCGCTGGTAGTCGAGGAAAACCTCGACCAGCGTGTTCGCCAGTCGCGCAGAGCCTTTGCCCGTGCCTTCCGTGACTTCGACGACGACGAGGTGGCTCTGCCCGTCGAACAGCAGGTTGATCTTCTCTTTGAAGTCGTCGAGCGAGAGCTTCGAGCCGAGCCGCTTGCGCGCCTCCATCAAGTTCACCGGAAGCTTGATGCTGTCGACTTGGGTGAGAAAGCTCCGGTCCGACGGCTGCGCGTCCGCCTGCGGCTCCCACATGATGGTCGCGCGCGCGGTGTACGACGGCTTGATGAACAGGGCCGCAACTACCAGCCCGACAAGAGCTCCGACAGCCGCCGCGATCGGCAACGCACGCCAGTTGCGCTTCATCGCATGAAGTAGGCGCCCGATGTCGACCGGGACTCCTGGCCGGCCCCGATACTCGTCCTCTGAATCGTACTGGTCCACGTGCGAAAGCTTTTAGTATGCGTTTTTGCCGCGGAACACGCCAAGAATGGTCATCAGAATTATCTTCAGATCCATGAGGAGGGCCCAGTCGCGGATGTAGGCCAAGTCGTACTCGACACGCTTCTCCATTTTCTCGAGCGTATCGGTTTCACCACGCCAACCATTTACCTGCGCCCAGCCCGTGATCCCCGGTTTGACCTTGTGGCGGAGCATGTACCCCTGAATCAGGGCCCGGTATTGTTCATTGTGCACAACCGCGTGCGGGCGCGGGCCCACGATCGACATCTCTCCAGTAAGCACCTGGAGGAACTGGGGCAACTCGTCTAGGGACGTTCGGCGGAGCACGGCGCCGACCTTGGTCACGCGCTGATCGTTCTTCTGCGCTTGTTTGACTTCGGCTCCATCCTCCATCACCGACATCGTCCGGAACTTGAGCACCCGAATCTCTTCACCGTTCAGCCCGTAGCGGCGCTGCTTGAAGAAGACGGGGCCGCGGGACGTGAGCTTCACGAAGAGCGCAATGATCAGCATCGGCAATGCGATGCAGGTCATGATCAAGGTGCCGAGCACCAAGTCTTCGAGCCGCTTCGCGAAACCGTCGATGCCGTGGAACGGATTCTCGACGACGCTCATCACGGGCACGTTGCCCACCTGGCCCCACTGGGCGCGCAGTACGTCGAAGCCTCCGAAGTCGTAGGCGAGATAGACTGATGCGGTGGTGTCCTGTAGCCGCCGTATGATCGCGTTGATGCGCGGCTCCGCTCGCAGCGGCAGCGCGATGTACACCACGTCGATCGATCCGTGTCGCGCTGCGGCGACGAGCTTGTCGAGATCGCCCTTCACCTGACCCGCCGCGGGGTCCATCGGATGCAAGCGCGAGACGTGGCGGTCGTCGTAGAAGCCCGCGAGCTTCATGCCCATCCAGGGCGACTGATGAATGCTGATCGCGAGCTCTTCACCGAGCGGAGATGCACCTGCGATCGCGACGGTTCGCGTGTTGTAACCACGCGCGCGGACCTCTTGCAGGATGATGCGGAAGGCGACGCGCGACGAGGCGACCAATGCCGGCGCGAGCGCGAACCAACTCAGCATGATGATGCGCGAGTAGTCCTCGGACGTCTTCGAAACGAAGGCGAGCATCAACAGCAGCGGGACGACGAACGCCCAGCAAAACCAAACGCGCGTGAACTCACTCTTGACTGGTTCAGCACGCCAAGGCCGATACAGACCTTGCGCTTGACCGACCATGTAGAAGAGGACGACGCCGAGAGCTGCAGCCGTGCTGTGCCGCGTCTCCCATTCCTCTGGATAAGACAAACACGCGAGCCAGAGCGCAGCCGTGATCCAAAACGCGTCGCCGACGCGCGCCAAGAAATCGAGCTTGGCCTCGTGTGGTCGTATGATGCCGTCGCGTACCCCGGCAAGTCGTGCAGGTGGTTTGTCCATCGCTGTAGTTAGGTGCTCCGGGCCTGGGTGATGCTCACAGCCTCAATAGGTCCCCCGAGTGAGCAGGTTCCGTGCCACGGTGCTTCCGTTGGATTTCATCAGTTTTCCGGCGCGTATCTGGTGCGCGACTAGGAAACGCCGCGTAGTGTGCGTCGCCTTGCACAAACTGCGCAAGCACTCCGAATCGTTGCCTTGATCGGAAGTGAAATCTGTCCGATCGGCCGAGCCGACGAGCCCTAGGGCTAGGTACACTGGAGTCTGGTTTTGAAAGCGTGGTGGGCTCCACAGAACATGATATAGGCCCGGGCGCGGCAAGCCTGGCCATACCTGCTGCCGACCGAAGGAGTGACTATGAGCGCGCGCATCCATCCGAATGACGCCTTGTTCGCAGGCGAGAAACCCTTCCCCATCATCAATACGTGCGAGCACTTCGCCGGGAGTGAAAAGCTGATCGAGAAAGCCATGGAGCTCCAGCAAAAGCTGGAAGGCATTTTCGACATCACGATGGACTGCGAAGACGGGGCGAAGCAAGGCGAAGAACGCAAGCACGCCGAGATGGTTGTCGCGATGGCCAAGTCGGCGAAGAACGTCCACAAGAAGGCGGGTGTCCGGATTCACGATCCGAGCAACGCTTGGTGGAAGCAGGACGTCGATATCCTGGTCCCGGGTGCCGGAGAAGCACTCGCGTACATCACACTGCCGAAGCCGACGCGGGTGGAACAAGTGCGTGAACAGATCACGTACATCCAAGAGGCGTGTAAGAAGGCGGGCGTCCAGCGCGAGATTCCGATCCACGTGCTGATCGAGACGCACGGTGCCCTGCGCGATGCGTACGACATCGCGGCCCTTCCGTGGGTCCAGGTGCTCGACTTTGGTTTGATGGATTTCGTTTCCGGGTTCCACGGCGCGATCAGTTCGGAGTGCATGCGATCGCCCGGACAGTTCGAGCACCGCGCGATCGCGTATGCGAAGGCGCGCGTAGTCTCCGCGGCCATGGCCAGCGGAGTCATCCCCGCGCACAACGTCACGCTCGACTTGAAGAACACGTACGCGACGTATTCCGATGCTTCGCGCGCGCGAAACGAGTTCGGGTTCTTGCGCATGTGGTCGATCTACCCGGCGCAGATTCAGTCGATCGTGGATGCGATGAAGCCGCGGACGGACGAAGTCGAAAATGCGGTGAACATTCTCGCGGCCGCGCAGGATGCAAACTGGGGTCCAATCCAATACGAAGGCGAGCTTCACGATCGCGCGACGTATCGCTACTTCTGGGAGCTCGTGCAGAAGGCGAAAGTCACCGGCTTGAAGTTGCCGGAGACCACGCAGCGCTGGTTCACCTGAGCTGAAGGGCGCGGGCCCGTTCACGGTCATGACCGAAGTCTCGATCATGGAAGAAGCGCGCGGCGTTCGGTACTGGTTGATGAAGACCGAGCCCGAGGCGTTCTCGATCTCGGATCTCCGGCGAAAGAAGCGCGCGCACTGGGACGGTGTGCGCAGCTTCCAAGCCCGCACGCAGCTGCAAGCGATGCGGATCGGCGATCTCGCGCTGTTCTATCACTCGAGCACGGAGCCGCCGGGGGTCGTCGGGCTGTGCCGAGTGGTGCGCGAGGCCTACCCCGACCACACGCAGTTCGACAAAAAGAGCCAGTACTACGATGCACGCGCGAAGAAAGATGCGCCGCGCTGGTTCATGGTCGACGTCGAGTTCGTGGAGCGGTTTCCGACGATGGTCACGCTCGCCGACATCAAGGCGGATCAGGCACTCGAAACCATGTTGGTCGTTCGACGTGGCCAACGTTTGTCAGTTCAGCCAGTCGAAGCGGGCCACATGCGGCACATCCTCGACAAGGCCCGAGCCAAAACCGAGTTGTAGGTGCGAAGGCGCGCCGGCCCTGCATTTTTGGCGCCTTTCTCGAGTGTTACGATCGCTCGGCGTGAGCGGTTCAGTGAAAGACGACAAGCCGGGCGAGCGCGATCCGAAAGTCCGCGAGCTTCGGCGTGCGCCACCTGCGAGCGGCTCGGTATCAGTACCGACCCCGCCGCGTCCAGCGAGTCAGAAACTGTTCGAGCTCGATGCGCCGAGCACTTCGGGCACTCACGCGTTCGAATTTTCGCCCGTGACCAGCGCCGGCGTTAAGCTCGAAGGTCCGGCAAACGACGTCCGAGAGCCGGTCGTCCCGCAAGCGATCGACGCCGAGCAGATGAACAGCGAGCTCGCGCGCGAGTCGGCGGAGGTCGACGCGGAGTTTGCGGCGCTCGCGAACACGGCCGAGCTCGAGGCGCCGCTCTTAGCAGCGCAGCTGGCTGCGAGGCAAGCGACCGAGCCGGAACGTTTCGAGACGCGGCAACTGACGCACGTGCCGGCTGACGTGAACTTCGATGCGACGCTGAAGCTGCCGCGTTCGCGCGACACGCTCGATGGGCGTCGGGGCCGGCTCGCCGTGCGTTACAAGTCGGCGTGCACCGCGTTCAAAGTCTTGTCGAGCTTCGAGATCAGCTCGAGCTCGCGCAAAGAGCTCGTCGACCTGTTCAGCAACTACGAGGCGAGCTTGCGCGCGGTGTTGCCGCCGACGGAGTCTGGCGAAAAACGCGACTCCGATCACCTTCACAACTCGCTGCCGGCACCGGGTTTCGACGAGCACGAGCGCTCGCTGACGAAGGTCGAGGATCGCCTCCTCGCACTCGACGACAGCATCACCGAGGATGAGTTTCGCGCAAAGGTCTCGAAGGAGCACCACCCGGTCAAGTCGCTCCTGCGCTACGCGCGCGTGCTCGCGATGCGGCGCTTCAACATCGGGTACCGGCGCGATCGCTTCGAGTTCTTGGCGTTCGAGTTGCTGACGAACGAAGGCTCAGACGGGCGGCTGCAGCTGTTGGCGCGCGATCAAGCTGGGCCCGTGCTGCATCACCTGCTCGCCGGGCTTGCGCAAGTCGCAGCACAGGAAGAGCGCGGGCCCGCAGTCGATCACCTGCGTGAAGCTCTCGATCGCCTGGGTGAGATCGATGGACCCAAGTCGTTCTTCGACAGCGAGTTCTTTCTCGATTTGCACGGCTACAAGATCTCGATGCGAGATCAGATCACGTGCCCCGAGTTCTTGTACTTGTGCGCGGCGGTGCACGTCGAGCTGCACAACCGCTTGCTCGCGTGGTCGCGCTCGGGCACGCCGTCGGCTGCTTCGCTCGACGCACAGCTTCAAACCCAGCAGCGCGCCGCCGAAGAAGTCTTCTCGAGCTTTCGCCGGCCGCGTTCGACTCCCGCCGCAAAGTCGTCGCCTCGCCCTGCACCCTCCAAGGAAGCATTGCCGCAGCCGGCGGCTTCGCGCCGAAAGAAGCGCAAGCGCGCGGCGAAGAGCGTCGAAAAGCCCAGCGTCGGCGTGTGGCTCAAGCTCGCAGGGCTTTCGCTCGTGATCGTTTTGAGCACGACTTGGCTGCTGTACACGACCGGCGTGTTTCAAGTCGGCACGCCGCCGGCGGCGCTCAGCAGCCCTCAGCTGCTGCACCTGTCGCCGCTCTTACTGCGAGCGACGCTATCGCCACGCCAGCATCAGCTCGATGGGCTCGTGTCGCGGCCGGCGTGGCAACGCCTGTCGAAACACGAACGTCGCGCTGCGGCGGCGGACTTGGCGGCGAAGCTCAAGCAGAAGAACATCCCGAACGCGCGGATCGTGGCGTACAAGGCGCCAGTCATCACGATCGAGTTCTCGACGGTCGTCTTCGTCGACGAAGGTTGAGCTCGCCCTACTCCAGCTCTTGCGTGATGCTCATGCCGCGCGCGTGATAGAGCTCGTTATTGTTGTCGGAGCCGACCGCGAGCTCGAACGTGCTCGTCGTAGTGTCGGAGTCGAGATCGCCGTTCGCATACAGCGTGTACACGGTCAGGTCGTTCGCCCCGTTGCCGCACGTCCCCGTGCCCGTCTCCGTGGCAAGCCCGTACGCGTAGTACACGTAGTCCGCGATGCTGAATCCGAGCGCGCGAAACTGCGGATCCGAGTCGGGCAAGCGCTGCTTTTGCCGTTGCGGATTCGGTGGCAGCGGGCCTGCGTCGGAGACCGTACAGTACGTGGATACGCTCGCGTTCTGACCTTTGTCGGCGCGCTCGGCCGAGTAATACGTCGCCGCATTCTTGAACATCGCGCTCAGGTTCGCGGACACCTCGGCCGTCCGCGAGCGAAATAACACGGTGCGAAACGCTGGTAGCGCGAGCGAGGCCAAGACGCCGATGATCGCGACTACGATCATCAGCTCGATCAACGTGAAGCCAGTCAGTTTTTTTCGGCAGCGCAGCGAGCGAGCGAGCTTCTTCATGCAGGGTGTTCCCGGCGCGCTGTCAGTCACGCGACAGCTCGATCGTACACGGCAGCCCAGAGCCGCGGGAGAGCGCGCGGCTCGAGCGGCTCCCCGGCGAGACGCTTTTGCGGCGCGGTTCAGCGTCATCCGGCGCGGTTGTGGGGGTTTGCGCGCTCACAAACGAGAGCGGTGGCGCTCGGCGGGAAGGCGTGGAACCATCTGAGTTCGCCAGAGAGGTCATTACCATGCGTGCCTCAATCGTGTTGACCGTCATCGGTCCGGATCGTCCCGGCATCGTCGAGCTGTTATCCACCACGATTGCCGCTCACGGCGGCAACTGGGAGCAGAGTCGCATGGCGCATCTGGCCGGCCAGTTCGCCGGCATCTTGCGCGTGACGATTGGGCGCGATCACGTGGCCGAGCTACATCGCGCGCTCGACGCACTCGCAAGTCAGGGTTTGCGCGTCGTGAGTGAAGCGAGCGCCGCGGCCGAACGCGACGATTCGCGCGCGTATCGCTTGTCGCTCGTCGGCGACGATCGCCCGGGCATCGTCCGCGATTTGTCGAGCGCGCTCGCCGCGCGCGGAGTCAACGTCGAAGAGCTCGATACGCACTGCGAGAGCGCACCGATGTCGGGCGAGCAGTTGTTCCACGCGCGAGCGCTCGTGCACCTGCCTGCGGCGCTGAAGGTGAATGACCTTCAGCACGCGCTGGAAGCACTGGCGGACGATCTGATGGTCGAGCTGAAGCTGGTGGCTGCGGAACGAACGAGCAACTGATCAGCTCTTTTGCGCCAATTCCCAGCCTTTGTTGGCAGCGGCTTTGACGCGCGTGACGTAACCCAGCGCGTCTTTGCCGCTGCTCGCGTTGCCCGACAAGCCGCGCTTCACGACGCCTTGGACGATGCTTGCGTACCGAAACGCCGAGAACGCCAAGTAGAACCCGAAGCTCGGAATCTCTTTCTGCCCAGTGTGCCGGCAATACTCCGCCACGTATTCGGCTTCGGTTGGAATGCCGCTCTCGGGCCCGGCGAGCTCTGCGAGCGGCGGACGGTCCACCCCGGGCAAGTGGTACGACATACAGTTGTAGGCGAGATCCGCGAGCGGATGCCCGAGTGTCGACAGCTCCCAGTCGAGCACAGCCAGCACGCGCGGCTCGGTTGGGTGGAACACCATGTTGTCGAACCGATAGTCGCCGTGCACGAGCGAAGTTTTTTCGTCCGCCGGCACGTGCTCGGGTAACCACTTGATCAGCGCATCCATCGACGGGATCGGCTCTGTAACCGACGCGAGATACTGCTCGGTCCAGCGCTTGATCTGCCGTGCGAAGTAGTTGCCGGCTTTGCCGTAGCTGCCGAGCCCGCGCGCTGAGTAGTCGACCATGTGCAGCGCCGCGAGCACACGCGCCATCTCGGCGTAGAGTGCGGCCCGCTCCGCCGCCGACAGCTGCGGAAACGTCGGATCCCAAAAGATCCGCCCGCCGACGTACTCCATGATGAAGAACTCGGTGCCGATCACCTTCGCGTCGTCGCAATACAGGATCGGCTTCGCGACCGGCACACCGCTGCCGTAGAGCGCGCTGATCACGCGATACTCGCGATCCACCATGTGCGCAGTCGCGAGCAGCGTTCCGGGCGGCTTCTTCCGCAACACGAAGCTCTTGCCGTTCGCCGTCAGCTTGTACGTGGGGTTGCTCTGGCCACCCGCGAACTTCTGCACTTCGAGCACGCCGCGAAACTCATCCGGCAGCTTCGACTCCAAGTAGCTGCGCAGTGCCGGCTCGTCGATCGGTAACGTGTGGGACGCAAGTAGCTCGGTTCGCTCCATGGCGGCAGACGTTCTCCGAAAACGGAGAGCACATCAACCGTAGAGCGTGAGCAATCTCGCCTCGTAGCGCCGGCGCACGTTCTCGCGCTTCAGCTTGAAGGTCGGGGTCAACATGCCGTTCTCGCGGGTGAACGGCTCGGTCTCGATCCAAAAGTTCCGGACTAGCTCGAACGTCCGAAAATCCTTGCTGTGCTTGAGGATTTCGTCCTCGTAGAGGCGCCGGGTGCGCCGGTCCGAGAGCAGCTGCTGTGGTGTCGTCAGCTCACCCCCGAAGAACGCCTGCAAAGCGGGCAAGTCCGCAACCACGAGCGCCACGTTGTACGGTTGACCTGCGCCATACACCATGCAGTTCGAGACATACGGGCTCAGCTTCAGCTTTTCCTCGAGTGGCGTCGGCGCGACGTAGCGGCCGTTATTGAGCTTGTAGAGCTCTTTGACGCGACCGGTGACCCAGAGATAACCGTCCTCATCGAGGAAGCCGAGATCACCGGTGCGTAGCCCGCCGTCGGGCAGCAGCACGGCCGAAGTCTCGGACGGACGGTTGTGATATCCCGCCATCACGCCGTGCCCGTAGACGATGATCTCGCCTTCGCGCGGATCGGCCGGCGAAGGGTTGCTTCGATCGATCACGATGTTGGTGCCGGGCAGCGGTTTGCCGACTGAACCGAACCTCGCCGAACCGGTCGGATTCGTCGTAGTCGAGCCGCTCGACTCCGTCAGGCCGTAACCTTCGTAGATCGACACGCCGACTGCGTGCAGGAAGTCGGCGACTTCGACCGAGAGCGGCGCGGCACCCGAAAACGCCAGTCGCAAGCGCCCGCCGAGCCGCGCCTTCAGCTTTCCTATCACGAGCTTCTCGGCGAGGTTGAGCGAGACGCGCTGCGAGATGCCGAGATGCTCGCCGCGCTTCTGCTTCGCTCGAAGCCGCAAGCCCTGATCGAACATGTTGCGGCTCATCTCGGGCTCGCGCGCCAAGTCGCGCTGCATGTCGTGATAGATCTGCTGCCAGATCCGCGGCACCGCGTACAACATCGTCGGGCGAACGCGCGCCATCTCTTCGAAGAGCTGATCGGTGTTGCGGCAGATCGCGATGCTCGCGCCGATCGCGAGCGCAAGGTTGAGCTCTACGCACCCGCCGAACACGTGCGCCCAAGGCAGAAACGCCATGCAGCGCGGATCGGCGCCGTAGTCGCGCGCTTCGCGAAGCGCCCAAGCGTTGTTCGCGAGGTTGCGGTGTGTGAGCCGAACGCCCTTCGGTTCCCCGGTCGTGCCAGACGTGTAGATGATCGTCGCAACGTCGGTCGGCAGCGGCGTGCGAGCACTCACGGAACGGTCCGCGCCGCGTGCGACGAGCCCTGCCCACGAGCTCGGGTCGTCCGCCGCCGCATCGATGACTACGACGTGTTGCAGGTCGAGCAGGTCTTCCCGAAGTGACGCAACCCGTGCCGCAACCGACGCGTTTGCGACGAGACAAACCTTGGCCGCCGAGTCGGTCAGGATGTATCTGAGCTCGGAGTCGTGTTGTGCCTCGAACATGGGCACGTAGATGGCGCGCCGCTGGAACGTCGCGTGCGCGGCGATCACCCACTCGATGCGATTGTCACTGATGATCGCGACCCGGTCCCCGCGCCCGACTCCGAGCAGCGCCAGAGCCGCCCGGAACCGCTCGACGCGCGTGCCAAGCTCCGCGTACGTCGTCCAAATCCAGTCTTTCCCCTTCAGGACGCCAAACGCCGGCCGTTCGGCGTAATGCTCGACGGACTGCTGAAACAGTTCGACCAGATGTGCGTAGCGAGGCGTGGTCTCGGTCATGGACGAGGAGGAGCCAGGACGAGCGGGGTCCTGAGCGGCAGACGTAGCGTGACTGACGGAGCTCGGCTCTCGCACGACGTTGCACAACGCTCCGGCATTCGTTTTCGTTCCCCACGGAACGACGCCTGCGATGAAGCTATAGGCTCGCACCTAGCGTCCCAGCCATGGGGGCGGCGCGAATCCTCGTGGTTCAAGGGGTATTGCGTGGGGGTCCCCTCCGCGCGAGTGTGGTCACTCGCACTATCGCTATAGGCTCGCGCCATGTGTCCCAGCCATGGGCCGCGCGCAAATCCTGCCAGCAAATCCTGCCCAACCCCGGGTTCTAGGTGTTGCGTGGTCCGCCCCTCCGCGCGATGGTCCCTGGCCTCCATAGTCCTGAATTCAAGGAGATCATCGTGAGAGAAGCCGTTCTCGTGTCCACAGCACGCACGCCCATCGGCAAGGCCTACCGCGGCGCGTTCAACAACACCGAAGCCCCGACCCTCGCCGGCCACGTCATCGCGGCCGCCGTCTCGCGCGCGAAGCTCGAGCCGGGCGAAGTCGAGGACGTGATTCTCGGCTGTGCGATGCAAGAAGGCACGCAAGGTTTCAACCTCGCGCGCCAGGCGGCGCTGGCGGCCGGTTTGCCGGTCACGAGCGCGGGCATGACGATCGACCGCCAATGCTCGTCCGGCCTCATGGGCATCGCGACAGCGGCCAAAACGGTGATCTGCGACGGCGTGGACATTCTCGTCGCAGGCGGTGTCGAGTCCATCAGCCTCGTTCAAAACGAGCATCGCAATCGTTTCCGCGTCCCCGACCCCACCCTCAAGCAGAAGAAGCCTGAGGTGTACATGGCGATGATCGACACCGCCGAAATCGTGGCGAAGCGCTATCAGATCAGTCGCGAAGCGCAAGACGAGTATTCGCTTGAGAGCCAGCGGCGGACGGCTGCAGCCCAGGAAGCCGGCCGATTCGACACCGAGATCGCGCCGTTGAAGTCCAAACAAGCGGTCGTGAACAAGGACACCAAAGAGGTGAGTTACAAGGACGTGACGCTCACCCGCGACGAGGGCAACCGCCCCGACACCACGCTTGCCGGGCTCTCCGGTCTCGCGCCGGTGCGCGGAGAGGGCTACTTCGTCACAGCTGGAAATGCCAGCCAGCTGTCCGACGGCGCGAGCGCCAGCGTCATCATGGAGCGCAAGCTCGCCGAGAAGCGCGGCCTGCAGCCCCTCGGCATCTACCGCGGGCTCGCCGTCGCCGGTTGTGAACCGGACGAGATGGGGATCGGCCCCGTGTTCGCGATCCCGCGGTTGCTCCAGCGCAACGGCCTGAAGGTCGAAGACATCGGCCTGTGGGAGCTCAACGAAGCGTTCGCGGTGCAGGTCCTCTACTGCCGCGACAAGCTCGGCATTCCGAACGACCGGTTGAACGTGAGCGGTGGCGCGATCGCGGTCGGCCATCCGTACGGCATGAGCGGTGCGCGCATGACCGGCCACGCGTTGATCGAAGGCAAGCGTCGCGGCGTGAAGTACGTCGTCGTGACGATGTGCATCGGCGGCGGCATGGGCGCGGCCGGGCTGTTCGAAGTCGCGTGATCTCACGAGCTGAACGGCCGCGGTGCTCGCGCCGCGTCCGTTCAGCGCTTCTTCTCGTTTTGGCGCAGGGTCAAGAGCCGCACTTCACGTGCCGCCTCGAGGTGCGCCGGGTCGACTGAGACGGTCCGCTTGAAGTAGTGAAGCGCTTCGCGGTTTTTCCCCATCCGCTTGTAACAGCGCGCCTTCGTGTAGAGCGCGTGCACCTCGTCCGGCATGATTCGCAGCGCTTGGTTCACCGTCTCGACGATCTCTTTCGAGATCGTGCCTTCGATGCCTTGGCCGTAGAGCACCGACGCGAGCAACCCGAGGTACGACGGATTGCGGCGCTCGCTCTCGACGAGTGCGCGAATGATCGGTAGCGCTTCGTCGAACGCGTTGCGCGCGAGCATCCCTTCGACGCGGCGGAATCTACCGGCTGGGTCGAGCGAGTCGAGCGGCTCGGAGTTCGGGCGCGGCGTCACGCGGCTGATCGGCCGGCTCGGTGTCGTCACGCGCGGAGTGCCCGCCGGCGTCGAGCCTTGCTCGAGCGGCGCGCCCGTAACCACGCGGCCGGATGGCGAGGAAGGCAGATCGGGCGGCGCGGGTGAGCGGCGCCCGTCGAACGAGCCCGGCGGTGTGACCGAGCGAAGCGGAGGCTGAGCGCTCGGCGGCGGCGTCAAGCTGCGGCCCGGCGCGGGTGTGAGGTTGCGCGCCGCCGCTTGTGGCTGCGGTGTCAGCGGACCCGTTTGTTGGCTGGCTGTTCTCGACGGGGTGAGCGAACGACCTGCTGCGGGCTGCGATTGGATCGAGCCGCTGATCGGACGCGATGCCTGCTGCGCGCGCGCCGCGATCGCAGCCCAAGCCGCGCTCGACTGGCGGCGCCGCTGCTCGGGTGTGAGGGTCGACGAGCGACTCGACGGTACATCCGAAGCCTGGCCTGCGGGTAGACCGTCGGGAGCACCGCTCGGCTGTAGTGTCGTATCGTTCGCGGGTGAATATGCGCCGACGACCTTCGTGACCAAGAGCGCGTACAACAATCGGCGTGCGTCAGGCTCTGGCAGCCGGCGCGTTGCGAGCAGCGACTCGATCGTCGCAGTTCCGTCGCGAAGCACTTCTGCAAAGCTCGATTCTTGCGAGCTGAGCAGCAACCGATCGAGAGCCATGCCCGACTGCACGGACAGAGGCGTCTGCGCAAAGCGGGTGAGCACGTGTTCGACGACGTCTTGGCGCGTGTAGCGGCGCGCGGCTTCAGTCACGAACGCGTAGGGATCGAACATGCCGGTCACGATCGCTGCGCCGCTGCCGACGAGGTCGTCTTCGAAGAACTCGTACGTCGCGTCGCGGAGCGAGCAGAATGGAAGCAGCGCCTGATCGAGTGCTTCCGCCGGCGCTGCGACGCGAGCGGCAACCGCTCGACCGCGATGAAACAACACCGCGATCGGTTCATCGCGTTGATCGCGCGAGGGCAGCGCGACTCCAGGTGCGCCGACCGCATCGCGAAATTTACTAGTGCCGCTCGAGCGGCGCTGGTAAATGTACAAAACCAGGTGGGCGAACGGCGTGTTCGCCAGCGTGCCTTGCGCCACCGGTTGGGTCGGAGTGGGACTCATGCGTCGCGCTTCGTCACCGACAGGATACGTTCTAAAGCAGCGTACCCGATCTTTGCGCGACTTAGAGTGAGGCAGATTGGTCGCGGATCGTGCGGTGAAATTGTGGGGAAATCTGGAGTGTTGCGCGCATACTAACCGAATCTGTCGAGGATAGTCGTACGGGTCCGTTGTGTTTCTCCCGCCGCCAGGACCGCCCTGCGGCCGCCCCCGCTTGGGGGCGGCAATAAAACTGGAAAAAAGCCGTATGATCGATATTGACGGCAAGCACCGACCCCATTGAAAATGGCCAGTCCCTAGCTGGAGTCGGCGGTGCAAACCCTAGTCAACTCACTGGCAGGAGCGCGACGCTACGTCGTAGAGCGCGAGCTCGGCCACGGTGGCATGGGGGCGGTGTATCAAGTTCTCGATCTCGAGCGGAACACCCGCGTCGCGCTCAAGGCGTTGAACACGATCGACGCGCTCAATATCTACCGGCTGAAGAACGAGTTTCGTCAGCTCGCCGACCTGAGTCACCCAAATCTCGTCTCGTTGCACGAGCTCTGCTGTGAGAACGACCTGTGGTTCTTCACGATGGAGCTCGTCATCGGCGAGACATTCGACGCGTACGTGGCTCACAACGGAGCTTCTCAACGTGTGCCGGATCGCGCGCTTCAGACCACACTCGCGGGCCGCGCTCGCATCGTGCGCGACACATCGGTCACGCTGAGTCAGCACGGCATCGGCAGCGAGTTCCCGCTCGAGCGCATCGCCTGCGACATCAATCGCTTGCGGGCGGCCTTTCGGCAGCTGGTGGCTGCAGTCACGGCGATCCACGAAGCGGGCAAGTTGCACCGCGACATCAAACCTTCGAACGTGCTCGTCACGAAGACCGGCCGCGTCGTCGTGTTGGACTTCGGCCTCGTGAGCAGCACGACCTTCGTGGAAGCGAGCGACGAAGCTTCGGAGCGCACGATCGGCGGCGCAGTGTTCGGGACGCCGGCGTATATGTCTCCGGAGCAAGCGACGGGAGAGCCGGTCTCGACCGCCAGCGATTGGTACAGCGTCGGCTGCATGCTGTACGAAGCGCTGACGGGGCAGCTTCCGTTCGAGGGCACGGT
>Ga0193753_10001192_pt1 | contig 22736 bp, 14 predicted proteins | sample H1c2metaG_FD_144925 | JGI IMG/M metagenome (GOLD analysis project Ga0193753, IMG submission 144925) | Soil microbial communities from a riparian zone of the East river system, Colorado, United States - H1c2 | ecosystem: Environmental > Terrestrial > Soil > Riparian zone | place: USA: East... | reverse complement strand
ATGGGCACTTACTCCCGCCCAGGGGGGCGCCGAGTGAACCTGCTTTGAACGATGTTCGTCCTTTGCCCTCCGTTTAATCCGAGAAGCGCACGCCGACGCGGTACATGCGGCCAATTACGTCATACAGCGTGTTGTTGGCATTCTGGCCACCCGTATCCGGCGGACGGATATTCGAGATGTTATCGATCTTCGTGTATAGCTGGGTCTTGTCACTGACATTCCAGTTGGCGCCGACATCCAGATACAGGATCGCGTCGACATTGTCGTAGTTGATGGTCGGGTTCTGTGTCGTCGGAACCGGACAGGCACCTGGCGCGCAGACGATATAGTTCTTCGAACCGGTAAACACGCCACCGGCGTACCAGCGCTCCGTCAGGTTGAAGCCCCAGACATCGTTCTGATAGCTTTGAGTCTCCTCCAGCTTCCAGGTCAGAACGTTACCACCGGACTGGTTGTAGGTCTGACTGTTGCCGCCGCCGCCCAGCGCGCCGGCCAGTTCAATATTTCTCTGGGTTCCGGGAATGCCGGTATCCGAGATGAACTTGCTGGTGTGGTTGATGAGAGAGCGCACGACGAAGTTGCCTGGAACGTCATACTCCTGCAGATCGAACTGGTAGCCCGCCTCGATATCGAAGCCGTCGGTCAGCAAGCTGGCTGCATTGAACGCCTTCGAGGCGACGGACGTGATCTGGTTCGGCACATTGCCGACAAAGCCGGGCGCCGGAGGCCCCCCCGGGTTGGCAACGCTCTGATTTACGCCATTGGCCGTGGTGATCGCATCCTGCTGGCAGAAGGCATCGAACCCGAAAAAACACTGATCTTCGACCTGCTGCAGGGTCAGAGACTGGATAACCTGCTTCACGCCGATACGGTAATAGTCGATCGACGCCTGGAAACCGGGAATGAAATCCGGCTGCCATACGATGCCCACTTGCGTGGTCTGCCCCTTTTCCGGCTTCAGCAGCGAGTTGCCTTCGTTCAGCTGACGAACCCCTTGCAAGGTCTGTCCGGTGAAGTCGTTGGTGATGCTGCCGTTAAGGCCTTGGACCGGCGAGAACAGTTCGGAGAGGTTCGGGGCGCGCACATCGCGGGACTGCAAGGCGCGCAGGCGGATGCCGGGTATCGGTGTATCCCAGGTCAAGCCGACCTTCCATGTGTTGGCGTCGCCGGCCGTGCTGTATCGCGCATGACGGCCAGCCAGGTCGAGATCCATCTTGCCCCAGAAAGTGTCATTCAGCAGCGGGACACCCAGTTCCAGGAAGACTTCGTTCACATGATAGGTACCGCGGCCATCGTGATAGTTGCCCGCGTTCCAGGCGCCGAGGCTGCCGTTGCTGGTCGTGCCACAGTCCACAAACGGATCGGTGCAGGGCTCGTTGACCGTGGCCGGAGTCGAGGCGGTGATGCCGCCCGAGTATGGATCTGAACGTTGGGAATAATGTTCCTCGCGATACTCATAACCTGCCGCGACGGCAATCGGCCCGGCCCAGTCTTCGATCGGCGCACCATTGACGCTGAAGCTAAAGGCTTCCTGACGCTGGGTCTGAATGGCCGTCGGTCCGAATGTGGTGCCGCCGGGACCATTCTGGCCGTCAAAATAGGCGACCTGGCCAGGCGTCAGGGTGCCGCCAAACGGATTGAACGGCACGCACCCGTTCAACTGGGCGATGGTGTTGCGACAGACGATCTGGCCGGTCGCGCCGACGACGGCATCCTGCGCCAGATTGAAGCGCGAGGCCGTGTTGTCGACGTTGCCGGTGGCCGGGTTAACTGGTGCGCCCGACAGCGGCATGTTTTCGAGCTTGATGCTGGTATCGGTTTCCCCGTGCTGGAAGTATGACTCCCATTTCCAGCTTTTGCCGAACACATCGAAGATGCCGTCTCCGCCGACGACAAAGCGTCTCTGGGTGCGCATCAGGAACATCTGCTGGTCGACCGGGATATTGGCCCAGTCCGAGCCGTAGCTGATGTTGTCGGTGGGATAGGCTGCCAAGCAAGCCTGCTGCGTCGCCGCCTGAGTCAGGCCGACGCCGAATAACCCCGTCGAGGGCAGATAGGCGTTGTCGCAATGCAGGGTCATGCCGGTTTTGGACGAGTTGCCCTGGGCCGGGGTATTCTGCGTGCGGCTGATGCCGTAGTTCAGGGTGGCGTAGACTTCCGTCGTCGGTGTCAAGTCATAGGAGACGCGGGCATAGATGTCGCCGCGGGTCAGCGGGTCATACAGGCCCTGGGTAAACTGATGGCTGTCATTCTGGTCGCCGGGATTCTGCGGCGTGCCGAAGCAGGTGCCGCCGACATTGCCGCTGAGAGTACCGGCAGCCGAGACGGCGCAATTGCCCGCCAAATCATAGGGCATCGCCACACCGCCCGCAGCGAAGGTTGTAAAAGCCTTCGGTCCGCTGGTGATCAGGCCATAGGCCGCGGAGGTCGTGCCTTGCGCCAACGCTCCATAGATGCTGCGCGGCTGGCCGGCAGGCGTGGCGGAGTCGCTCGTGTAGCTGAAATTGCCTGACTGGCGGGCGATGGTGCGACCGCCAATATTCGGCTGAGCGGTGTGCTGCTGGCCAACCGGATATTGCGGCAACAGGCCGTCATTATAGGCATATTCGCCGGACACTTCGAAGTGCCCGCGGCCACCCGCGAAACTGCTGCCCGCGGCCATCTGGAGCAGCGTGTTGCCGGCGTCGCCATAGGTCGAAAGACCGGCCTGGGCGTTCATCTTGAAGCCTTCGAACTTCTTGTCGGTGATGAAGTTGATCACACCGGCCACTGCGTCCGAGCCCCATGACGCAGACGCGCCTCCCGTCACGACATCGACGCGCTGAATCAGCATCTGCGGCATCTGGCTGACATCGACGACGCCATTGAAGTTGCCGCCCACCACACGCTGGCTGTCCAGGAGAACCAGCGTACGCAGAGGCGAAAGACCGCGAAGACCGAGGGCCGAAAGGCCGATCAGGCCGGTGGTGGTGGAGCCGGTATTGTAGCCGACACCCGTGGAGCCTTGGAGGGCGGGCAGCTGCGTGATGGCATCAAAGATGCTGGGCTTGGCTTGGGCTTCCAGATCCGCGGCGCTCACCACCGTGGTCGGGGTCGGCGAATCAAAACCCGCGCTCTGAAGACGGGTCGAGGACACGACAACCTGTTCGACCCCCTCCTGCGCCATAGCGCCACCAGCGCCGAGTGCCAAGATGGCAGCGCCACTTGCAAGACGGATGCGCGCCTTGGTCAAACGATAGATCATGAATAATCCCCCTGGTGGCTATCCGGTTGGTTGAAATCCGATTGTCACGAAACTGTCAGCAGACGGGGGATTTCGCATATACGGACCTTGGTCCTGCGGACTTTGGTCTGATGAGCTGTGATCTGATTTCCGTGTGGCCGGGGAAGACTCAGATCCAAAAAACGCGCAAATCGGCCAACTGCTGACCACGGACCGTGATTCAGAAACACCGCAGCCGCATCGAAAGCGGAGTCAGATGAACTGCCTGGTAATGGTTTTAAAGAACCAATTGCTGTTTCGGCCCGGCCATCGAACACAATTTGGCCAGCTGGTCTTTGACAACATTGGGTCCGGCAAAAATATCGCGCGCAAGAATCAGAGCTTGGGCGCGGCTGCTGACGCCCAGCCTTCGAAACATGACTGTGATATAATGCTTAATGGTTTTCTCGCTCAAACCCATTTCAAATGCGATTTCCTTGTTTCGCAATCCGCGCAAAAAGCCCATCAGGATTCGACGATGGGCAGGCGACAGGGATGCCATCAACCTGTCCCGGTCATGAACCCGATCTTGCGGCGACAGGGATGGAAACCACCGATGGCCGTCCAGGATTTGCTGCAATCCCCGCTCAATTTCCGCATAAGGCGTGGATTCGGGAATATAACCCGCCGCGCCCAGCGCCATGGCATTGCCAATCGAAAAACTATCGGCACAGGGAGACACTACGACCACCGGAATCTGCGGGAACTCTCTTCGCAAAAGGGAAAGTCCCGTCAAGCCCGCACAGTCAGGTACGTTTATATCCAGACATATGAGCACGGTTCTGCACTTTTTCCGGAGAAAGTCACTGGCATGCGCAAGTGTCTCCGCTGCAACTGGTTTGAGGACCGGGCCTGCAGACTTCACGATTTTCCGAAGCCCCGGCCATAGAAGTGGGTTGCATATTAAAAGGGCCAGGTGCTCCCCATCCCTGCTTATCGGGATCCTTCGATCCAATTGCGGTACCAGATTCACTTAGCCTGCTTTGATCAAGTCGTGTCTCCTGCAACATTTAACAACGACCATCGTTGCGCGATATTAAAAAATATTGCCGGCTATACTCTCTTTTGGACGCTTGCGACAATCAGCCAGTTGAATTGTTCATAGGTCACATGTCACGAACAGCTCAAGACAACGAATTTGATGAGCGAAAGTTCATCTTGGAATGAGACAGACGCCCAGCGGGCCGAAACAGGTTTCGGCGCCACAATGGACAAAATGTTTGACGCTCGCATGGCGCGCAGGCCGGGCATCATCCGGCCTGCGCGCCATCGAGACGATCCTCTACCGGGGCAAATAGTCGTAAATGACTTTGCCCAAGCCAAGCGTCAGATCCGCCAGGACGTGTTGTGTCGATACGATTTCACGGATGGGCAAATCGGCCACGGGCGCCAGCGCGTGCGGCACCAACGACAAGGCACCAGGTCCGGTCCAGGCCCCTTTGATCGAAATATCCTCGAGATAATATTCGACCAGTTCGCATATTCTTGGCGTGCCGTCGACATGCGGGATGATCTTGAGGAGATAATTTGGCGCCGCTAGCGCGGACCTGACAGCCTCGCAATCAAGACTCTTGTGCTTGTACCCCATCGTGCAAGTAGCGACCCGGACGCCACCGTAATCGAGCGTGCCGACAAGCATATCGATGTCGGGCCGGAGGGATGGATCCGCGAGCTTCTTCGGAAATCCCCAGAGTTCACGACCGCCGGCAATCGGTGGGTGATCATTGAGAAACATGCAGTGGGTATAGCCGCCTTTACGGCCTTCAAAGGATACCGAAATCACTTGGCCAGACTCGGTATAATCGCCGAACCCCGTCGAATCCGGCATCCTGATGAATTCATATTTTACGAGCGGCTCATCCAATTGAAGCGGCTCGGGAACGATGGCTCGCAACCTGTCAGGGTCCGTGCGGTAGGTGACAATCAGATATTCTCGATCGATGAAACGGTAAGGACCGGGCGGATAAGCCGGCGATGTTAGCGGCATGGCGAAAGCATTCGCTCGGACTTCATGCACTTTCACAACGGTAGGTTCCTTCTGATCTGCGTATTGCGACGTGCGCCGCTTGATCTTTCTGCATTACTCCTGCCCGTCATTCTCGAGATCGAAGGTCACCACGCCCTCATTGTTTCTGAGCGGTTCAAGTACCTTGGGATGGCGCAACGTGCGTATCGTATCGTTGTAACCGGCTCGCCAGTGCGCCTCCATGCGGGATCGCGAAAAGTCGTAATCCTTTGAGTGGCTCTCGTATTCCCGTGCGCGATAAATCAGGTGCACGATGTTGTAGCCCTTGCGATCAGCGACAGCGCTTAACACCTTCGCCTCGGGACAGTCCTTCAAGTCGTCTGGCAACTTGTCGAGCAGGTCGGCCACCGTGTTGCGTATTCGTTGCGCATACTTGAAGGAATCCGTGCCCGCGCGCGTTCGGCTCGAATACACGATATCCTTCCTGCGGGTTTCAACCTCGTTTAGGTTTCCTGGGACATTACCCCTGGCACTCCAAAGGTCGACCTGAAAAGCCAAAGTGTTCAGCCGGGGTCTGCTATCCGCTACCCATTGAAAAGGCGTATTCGAAACAAGGCCACCGTCCCAGTAATATTCGCCTTCGATTTCGATGGCACCGAAGCCGGGTGGCAGGGCTCCGCTTGCCATCACATGTTCTGGGCGGATCGTGTGGGTTGTTGTGTCGAAATACACGAAATTGCCCGTGCGCACGTTCACCGCACCGACGCTGAATCGAACCGCTTCCGAGTTGATCCGGTCGAAGTCGACTAAAGATTCCAGCGTTCTCAGGAACGGCGAAGTATCGTAGAAGCTGGTGGCTTCCGGCGCCCCATGAGGATATAGCACGGGCGACGGGAAGCGCGGCACGAAGAAGCCAGACACGCCTCGAAGGGCTGTCCAGCCTGCGTTAACGCGACTAGCAAAGGCCCGCATCGCATCGCCTTCGATCGGCATGAAGGGGTGAAACCTTTGCGACGCCGCCGAAGACGCTTCGCCGGTTGCATCAAAGGTCACCAACTCCCAGAATTGGCGCAGCTTCTCGACGCGCTTATCGGGCGCGTTACCGGCAATGATCGCGGAGTTGATGGCACCGATGGATATGCCAGCCACCCAATCTGGATGGATGCCAGCCTCAGCCAGCGCCTCGTAAACACCTGCTTGATAAGCGCCGAGAGCGCCGCCGCCCTGAAGCAACAGCGCGATACACTCGAACTGCGGGCGCTGTTGATGATGGTGGGTCTTTTTATGCACTGCCGTTGGCATGGCGGAAGCATTCTCCTGGGAACGAGCTGGCCGAGGCAACTCGCGGCATACGCTCCCGACAAAACATTACCGCGCATGACAATTATGCCGATGTATGTTCGTCAGGATGATTATCGATACGATGCACAACCCGATGCGTCGTGCTGTTGTCGCGCAAAGGGTCTTGCCTCCTTGCATCCACGCACATTAGCGCGGCGCGCGTGATTATGCTAATGCATGTTCCTCAGGAACGTTATCGATATGCTGCATGAGCACCCTTGATCTCAACCTGTTGCAGGTCTTCGAGCTTCTCTATGAAGAGGGGAATGTCACGAAGGCGGCCGCTCGCCTTCACCTTACCCAGTCCGCAGTGAGCCATGCGCTGGCGCGGCTCAGGGTGATGCTAGGAGATCCGCTGTTTGTACGGATATCTTCCGGATTGCAGCCAACGGAGCGAGCGCATCAGCTGGCGCCGCGACTGCGAATGGCGTTGGCAGAGGTACGCAGCGCAATTGAAATGCCGGTGTTCGACCCCGCCAAAAGCGCGCGTCGTTTCACCGTTTCTGGAAACGGTTCTTACTTTTGCGCCGTGATAGCCCGGCTAATTGCGCTTGTACGCAAGGCGGCCCCCGATGTTTCTCTCCAGGCCATCAACATGGGGCTACATACCACACAGGCTCTCGACCGGCAGCAGGTTGACGTTGTGCTCGGCGGATTTGACAAAGTTCCGGCACGGTTTCGATCTGAGGTATTGTTTCGCGACGAGTTGGTTTGGGTTGTTGGCGCACGTTCTGCGGCTCGTTCACCGCTAGATCACAAAAACTTGCTTAAGCGGCCGCTGCTGGGAATCGTGTCCACACTTGTCTCCGATAGATCGCGCGCGCCACTGGCACGCGACGAGATTGTACACCGTTCCATCCTGGGTGTGGACGAAGGAACCTTCCCGCCCCCAGCAGCGAATAATGCGAAGACTGGAATATTGGTATCAGACGGAGCGAGCGCAATGGCCGTCGTCGCGGCGACGGACATGGTTGCGCTTCTTCCGCGCCACTATGCGGAAACCTACGCGCGCTCTGCGCATATCAAGATTGTTGAACGCCCAAAGGATAAGGCCGAGATAGTGGAAATATCAATGCTCTGGCACAGTCGCTCGAACGAAGATCCTGGCTTACTTTGGTTGAGGGGATTAATTCGCGAAGCCGTTGTTACGAGCGCAGATGTTTGGCCAAACAGAGTCCAGGCCAAAGCGGTCTCGCCTGAGGATCCCCGGGGGAAACGCCGAAAGGCGCTGAGGCGCAGCCAACAAGTCTAAAGCGGATGTTTTGGCAATCGTCAAGATTTCTTATAAGGAGCGCCCCACGAGCTGCCGCAAACCAGTATGCGATGTTGCAGCTTGCAATTCAGCGGCGATACAAACACCAAAACGGCATTAACGAAGGTCTCATCGAAACTCTATTCAGCGGCCGGCTTCGCGGCCTTGGTGGGCACGGTGAACATGGCCATGTCGGAGAAAAGATCAAGCCACGCGGTCGTAAAGGCCTTTTGCTCGTTCGCGACCGTTTCCAATCGCTTCGCCATCCATTCGTTACAAATGGTAGCCCCTTCGGAGGAAGTCTTCGCGGCGAGCAATTTGCTTCCATACTCCGCCTCGATCTGGCGTATCTCCCGCAATCTTTCGAGCCAAGTTCGATTCATGTCTTGCATGCGATCGAACAACCTACCGTTAAAGTACGTCGTTTCCGTTTGAGTGGTCATGATGCGCGCCTCTGAGGACAAAAGCCTTGTGGACAAAGCGGTCGGTCGGAAAAGCTCCTCGAGCCGCCTCAACTTTTTAGCGCAAGCAATATAATTAGCATAATGCATATAAATCAGACGTAATATTAGAGCCCTGCATATGCGCAAGTTGCGCTCGGCAGCCGCCACAAAGGCTCGCAATTCAGAAGAATCAGAGCTGATTGTTTGGTGGCATAAAATTATCTATTCCAATTATCCGACCTAATGCCGATAGACTCAAACCGCTATACCGCACTGCGATATTTAGGTCCGGATAGCACAACTCTATGTCCATCACTGACTCCGAGGCGCCGCAATCGAAAAATTGGATCGGCCGAAACAGACGCCTGCTGCTTATCGGAGGTCCTTCCCTTCTGACGGTGGTGATACTTTTCTTCTATCTGACGGGCGGCCGCTATGAATCCACCGACGACGCTTATGTTCAGGCGGCGCGGGTGAATGTCAGCACCGACGTGTCGGGCCGCATTGCCGAGATCCATGTGCATGACAATCAATTCGTCCATAGGGGCGATGTGCTGTTCAAGCTCGAGCAACCGCGCTTCCTGATCGCGGTCGCCAATGCTCGCGCACAACTGGCCGGAGCACGCATCAAGGTGCCGGCTTTGCAAGCGGTGTACCGCCAGCGTCAGGCGGATGAGGCCGCGACGAGCAGTACGCTCGCCTATCAGCAACGCGAGTTCGCACGCCAGACGGAGCTTCAGGGTCAGGGCATTTCCTCGCGCGCCCAACTCGACCAGGCAAAGACAAATTTCCAGTCGTCACAGCAGCAACTCGCCGCTGCGAGACAGCAAGTGGCGAGTGCACTGGCTGATCTCGGCGGCGATCCGAACGCGCCGGCCGATGCATTGCCAGTCGTCCGGCAGGCCCAGGCGACACTCGACCATGCGCTTCTCGAACTGTCCTACACGATCATCCGCGCACCGATTGACGGCGTCGTCACCAAAGTCGAACAAATTCAGATCGGCGATCATGTCGATGCTGCCGCGCCGCTGTTCGCGCTGATGTCCGCTCATGATCTATGGGTCGAGGCCAATTTCAAGGAGACACAGCTCACCTATATGCGGCCGGGTGAGCATTCCACTTTCACGGTCGATGCTTATCCCGGCCGCACCTTCCACGGCACTGTTACGAGCACCAGTCCAGGAACCGGATCGAGCTTCTCACTGCTGCCGCCGGAGAATTCTTCCGGCAACTGGGTCAAGGTCGTGCAGCGTCTGCCGGTGCGTCTCTCGATTGACGATGCTGACCCCAAACTGCCACTCGCCGCGGGCATGAGCGCCACGGCCGAGGTGGACACCGAGCACCGCCGTTCTGTTGCCTTCTGGAAGTAAGTATGACTGACGAGGCCGCCGAAGACGGGTTTGAGCAGGCATCGGAGGTCGCCGGTGCGGGCAAGGCCATAGGAACGCGCCTCACGCAACCGTTCAAGACCGTGCCCAATCACGGCATCATCACGATTTCCGTCATGATGGCGACGATCATGCAGGCGCTGGATTCCACCATCGCCAATGTCGCACTGCCGCGCATGCAGGGTACATTGTCAGCCACCCAGGATGAAATGGGCTGGGTACTGACCTCTTATATAGTCGCCGCGGCGATCACCATTCCCCTCACCGGCTGGTTGGCGGGCGAGTTCGGTCGGCGCCGTGTCTTTCTGATTTCAATCTTCATCTTTACGCTGGCATCCGCTTTGTGCGGGTTGGCGGAAACGCTGCCGCAAATCGTGCTGTTTCGCTTCCTGCAGGGTGTGGGTGGCGCGGCGCTCGTGCCGCTTTCTCAGGCGGTACTGTTCGATATCAATCCGCCCAAGGATTTCGGCCGCGCCATGTCGATCTGGGGCGTCGGTGTGACGATGGGGCCGATTCTCGGCCCGGCCCTGGGCGGCTGGCTGACCGAGGATTATAACTGGCGTTGGGTATTCTATATCAACCTGCCCATCGGCGTGCTTGCGTTCGCCGGCCTTTACTTCACCCTGCCGGAAAGCCGGAATGCGCAATCGTCGCGGTTCGATTTCCTGGGCTTCTCCAGTCTGGCTGTATCCATCGCCGCGCTGCAGGTGATGCTCGACCGAGGACAGTTGCTCGACTGGTTCTCATCCAGCGAGATTATCGTCGAGGCAATCGTTGCCGGTGTCTCGTTCTATATCTTCCTGGTCCATACATTTTCCTTTCCCAAGCCATTTCTCAATCCGGCGCTTTTCAAGGACCGGAATTTCGTCGCGTCCAACATCTTCATCTTTTTGGTCGGTGTGATTCTGTTCGCGACCTTGGCATTGCTGCCACCTTTGCTGCAGAACCAATTGCAATACCCGGTAATCTTGACCGGCCTGGTGACGGCACCGCGCGGCCTCGGCACCCTGCTGGGCATGATGGTCGTTGGTCGGCTGCTCTCCTATATCGACGCGCGCTACATCATAGCGGTTGGGTTGGCGCTGACGGCCTATTCGCTATGGCAGATGACGCAATTCTCCCTGCTGATGAACACTTGGCCCATTTTGGCGTCGGGTGTGGCCCAGGGCCTGGGTGTCGGGCTGGTCTATGTACCGCTCTCGACGGTCGCCTTCACGACTTTGCCGGCCGCGCTGCGCAATGAAGGCACGGCATTCTTCAATCTGCTGCGCAATGTCGGCAGTTCTGTCGGTATTTCGGTGGTCATGTTCCTTTTGACGCAGAATACCCAGCGGCTGCACGCCTCGCTCGCCGAACACATCACGCCGTTCAACATTGCGCGCAATCCCGCTGCCATCGCGGCACACGTCCAGACCAACACGATGCAGGGCTTGGCCGGGCTCGACGCGATGGTCACCAACCAGGCGACGCTCATTGGCTATATCGACGATTTCCAACTGATGATGGTGCTGACGCTCGCCACCATTCCGTTTCTGTTCCTCATCAAGCGCGCCAAGCCTGTGGCGGGCGAACATCCGGCGGTACTGGAATGAAACGCGCGCTTCTCCCGCTCCTGTCCGGCCTGCTATTGTCGGCCTGCACGCTCGGTCCCGATTTCAAGACACCCACGCCGCCTGCGGTGACAACGTATGCCGCCAAGGACGATACCGCGCCGCCAGACGATCAGCGCCTGTTGCTCGACAGAAAGATCGAAGGCGACTGGTGGGCGGGTTTTCAGTCGCCCGCATTGAACGATGTCATCAAGCTCGCTCTGAAGGGCAATCAGGATGTCCTGAGTGCCAAGGCAAGCATGGCCGAGGCGGAAGAGCAGGTGAACGCGGCCGAAGGTGCACTCCTGCCGCAGGTTTCGCTGGGCGGCACGGCAGGTTACCAGAAGTACGGCAAATCGCTGTTTGGACCGCTCAACGTTAATATCCCGCCTTTTTCCTACTACACGATCGGGCCCAGCGTCGATTTCCCACTCGATCTGTTCGGCGGTGGACGGCGCACAGTCGAAGAGAAGAAGGCATTCCTCGACTACCAGCACTATGAATTGGATGCGACCTATCAATCGCTGACTGCCCATGTCGCGGCGGAGGCGCTCGCGCTCGCCGACGCCCGCGCTCAGATCGAGACTCTGAATGGCATTATTGCCGACGATCAGCGCAATGTGGACCTGGTCCAATCGGCGATTGTGGGAGGCTCAGCGACGCGGGTGCAATTGATGAGCGCGCAGAGTCAGCTTGCCGCCGACCGTACTCTGCTGCCCGACCTGCGCCAGAGGGAGAGTACTGCGCGCCATGCGCTGGCGATCCTGATCGGCAAGGCGCCGGCCGAGTGGAGCCCGCCCGACTTCGCGTTGACGGATTTTACCCTGCCCGGCGAGATTCCGGTCAGTCTGCCATCCGACCTCGTTCATCGGCGACCCGACATCCTCGCTGCGGAAGCCCAATTGCATGTCGCCAGCGCCGCCATCGGCATCGCGACCGCCAATCTCTACCCCAAGATCGATCTTGCCGGCACGGTGACGCAGCAGGCGCTGACGCCGGGGCTTCTCTTCAATAGTGTTTCGAACGCCTGGGCCTTGGCCGCCAGTATCACTCAGCCGATCTTCGACGGTGGTCAGCTCAGCGCCCAGCGCCGTGCGGCAGTGGACAATTATCAGGCGGCGCTCGCCGTTTATCGCCAGACCATCCTGACCGCATTCGGTGACGTCGCTGACCGGCTCCAGGCGCTGGCCAATGATTCCGAGCGTCTCAAGGCCCAAGGTGCGGCGGCCGAAACCGCAGGCGAGTCTCTAAGCCTGGCGCGGCGAAGCTTTCAGGCAGGCAATTCGGGAATTCTGGACGTAATTGACGCCGAACGCCGCTTTGCCCAGGCGCAGCTCGGCCTGGCACGTGCCAAGGCTCAGCGTCTCATGGACACGGCGCAACTCTATTTGGCGCTCGGGGGATCCACGGTCGGGGCAGATTCGGACAAGCAATAAGGGGATGGAATGTTGGAGAAAATATCAATTGATCCCATAAGCAGCGCACTGCTTGTGATGGACTTTCAGACCGTGATCGTGGACGGCTGCGCCGCCGATAAGGACGCCCTACTCGCCCGTACCGCCAGTTTGATTGAGGCCGCGCGGCAGGCTGGGATGATGGTCGTGTATGTTGTTGTAGGCTTTCGCGCCGGGCATCCCGAGATCAACCCACACAACTTCACCTTTGCGGCTGTCAAGAAGGCAAATCTGTTGGTGCTCGGTGAGGCAAACGCCGCGATCCATCCCGCGATCGCGCCTGAGTTTGGGGAGGTGGTGGTAACCAAACATAGGGTCAGCGCCTTCACCGGGACCGACCTCGATATGATCCTCAGGGCGAATGGAATCGAAACACTCATCCTGGCCGGCATCGCCACAAGCGGTGTTATCTTGTCAACCATCCGCCATGCCGCCGATGCCGACTACCGAATTATGGTCGTAGAGGATTGCTGCTCTGACAGGGACCAAGAGGCTCATCGAATTCTTTTTGAGAAGATTTTTCCTGCCCAAGCCATCATCGTGGTGACGGACGAGATAGTCGGAGCGCTCTTCACGTCCTTTGCTGGCGCCTTCGATAGCAGCTACAAGTGAGCGCGTCCGGCAGGACCAGTTAATTTCTTCCATTGTTCCAGCGCTCACTACGTCACGCTTTGAAACGATTGGTGCCGCTCCGGGATCGGCAGTGCCGCTGGGTGTCCAGATCAAGCGGCCAAGAGCACCTGCACGATCAGCTTTGTCACTTACCTTCTTGGACGCGAGTTCACGATCTCCAAAAATGCGTTGGACCGGTCCGGGACGCGGGGGCGATTTCGGTCCGGCCCAACGCTTGGGCTGCTATTGCTGCCTCAGAAGAATCTTGATGCCCAGGAGGCTTTTTGATAATCCATAATATTCTGAATGATTTATTTGGACTTTCTGAACAATGGGTCCTGTTCAACTCAATGAATTGACCGCCTTCGTGGCCGTCGCGGAACATTGCAGCTTCACAAAGGCCGCGGCTCAAGTTGGTATTTCCAAGCCGACCATGAGCCTGACCATCAATGCACTGGAACAGCGGCTCGGCGTGCGCCTATTCAATCGCACGACGCGCAACGTCGCGTTGACGGTCGCCGGCGAGCGGCTGCTCGCTCAAATCCAACCGATCTTGGAGGGCATCGACCAGGCGCTGGACAGTGTTAATTCGTTCCGCGACAAGCCGATTGGGACACTGCGTCTAACAGTGGCACGACCAATTGCCCTGACGTCACTCGCGCCGATCGTGCCGCCCTTTCTAGCGGAATATCCTGCAATCCGCCTTGAAGTCGCCCTTGATGATACACGCAGCGATATCGTGAGTGGCCGCTTTGACGCTGGAATTCGTGTCGGTCACAGGGTCGAGCGAGATATGACCGTCCTGCGTATCACGGACGATTTCAAGGTATTCGTGGTTGCGGCGCCGAGCTATTTGGAGCATCACGCTAAGCCGCTTCATCCAAAAGATTTGCATTCCCACAATTGTATTCTGTACCGTTTGCCTTGGGACGGCTCTGTTCAGACTTGGATTCTCAAAAGGGGCTCCGAGGAAACCGAAATTGCAGTCGAAGGCTCATTTACCGTCAATGATGCCGACTTGATGCTGGCTGCCGCTCTCGACGGAGTTGGGATTGCTTTTCTTCCGGAACCCATGATCGCAACTCACGTCGCAGCGGGAAGACTCGTTATGTTATTGGACGGCTGGAGCAGAACCGTACCTGGTTATTACCTCTATCATCCGAGCCGACGACAAACGCCCATGCCGCTTCAGGTGTTTCTGCGATTCATCGAGAGATGGCGAAAGTCCGCAACCTGTTGAAAAAACGATGCATCCGCAAACCCTTGAATCGCGCGTCGATCTCGACAATCCTGCCCAAAATTTGCAGCAGGCACGACCGGGGGCTCGCAAAGGAACTGCTGAAGAGAAAAATGCCGATCCAAACTACGCGACAAAAATTGCGACTGTTGGCGTTGGAAAGTCCGCCTTGTTCGGTCATGACGTCAGGCCGAGGAAGACAGCCACCGGCAGTGTTCGGAACAGGCCATCAAGCCGGATCGGACCAGCTGAGTATCGTCGTGCCGTGAACAACTCCCTGTTCATACCATCCAGGACAAGGATTCCATCTGGTGGCGGGCCGGCCAGTTGCGCAACGACGGTGGCGCTGCCGGCTTTATGATTTCGGGAGAAAGCTACGCAACCTTCGATGTTTATTGGACTGTAGTTCCCCTGGTCCCACAATCCGGGGTTCGACTTTCGCGCGTTCAACAAAGCAGTCAAACAGCGTTGTTTTTCAACACTGCCGTCCCGCAACGTTGAGAGACGCGCAGCGAAATCGACCGCTCTTCGGTTGTCCGGGTCGACCATGCTGAGATCGGCATATTCGCAACCCTGATAGACGTCCGGCACCCCCGGTAGCGTGTTTCGCAGTACGAGTTGAACAAGGCTATTGGTTCGCGTTTTGCCGGCGCTATCCTCCAGCAACCGGGCCATCCGCTCGCGGAAAGCTCTTCCTTCCAGCTCCAGGATCAGTTTTCGGGCCAGCTCGCGCAGCGCATTCTCGTACTCTGTTTTGGGGCAAGTCCACGAGCTGCGCAGCTTTCCTTCCCGAAGATATTTTTCGCACCAGCCGGAGATGCGCGCCAGAAATGCCTCATCCGCGTCGGCTTGCGGCCATGACGCGAAGAGCGTCTGGCACAGACAATAGGCATCGCCGGGGTGGACCGAACCAAGATCGCCGACAGAGGAAATCAGGTCCTGCCATGCCTGCCGGCCCTCGCTCAGAGCGGCCAATCGCATCCGGGCATCCTCGCCGCGCTTATGATCGTGCGTCGCGGTGGTCAACATGGAACGTGGATAGCATTGCGCCCGGCGCGCCATGCGCTCATGAAATTCGCCGATCGAAAAAAAATGCCTCCGGGGGTCACAGCCTACATCGTTGCGGGACAGCAGTCGGCCATACCGATAGAATGCGGTATCCTCCACGGATTTCGCCGCCACCGGCGCTGTAAGCTGCGCGAAGCGGCGCAGGGCATCCGAAACAACGCCATCACCATCATTGCGCTCAAAAAGCTCAGCGAGAACCGCAACGACGCGCGATATTTCCGGAATGTCGGCCTGGGCGCGGGCGAAAGCTGCTTTCAAAAGCGAACCCGCGCCCGGCGTGTCCGGACCTCCGGTAGCATAACTGCGGTAACAACGCAGCCGCACAATGATTTCCGTCAAAGCGGCTTCCAGCTCTTTGATTCCCGAGGCGGGGAGTCCTTTGGAAAAAGCCCGAACAGTCCCGGCGAACTGGCCGGCGAACTTTGTGGCCAGGATTTCGCGCCTGGCGGCACTTTCCTCTTCTTCAAAGCTGAGATTTCGCCTGCCGTGTTTGTGCCAAAGGGTCTCAAAATACCCGTTATCGTCGGTGTGCAGCAGGGCCGAGACTTCTTCCAGAAAGTCATAGCCCGTGGTCCCGTCCGCCAACCAGTCTGGCGGCAGTTCTTCGCCGTCCGCAAGAATTTTCTCAACCACAAGACAGGCGCCGGGTCTGATGCTCTCCAGGCGCTGCCGCAGACGGCGGCAATAAGCGGCGGGATCGGCAATCCCATCGACATGATCGACGCGAACACCGTCTATCAGCCCGGCCGCATACAGCTCCAACACTTTGCCATGCACGGATTCAAAAACTTCGCTCTCGCCCGCGCGGATTGCCGCCAGGTCCGTGATGTCAAAGAATCGGCGCCAGTTGATGCGCCGGTCAGCTTCGCGCCATTCCGCCAGCACGAAGTACTGCCGTGCTAACATCCCAAGAAGTTCCGCCTGCGACAATCCCTCAATAGCGCCGAGAGCCTGATCTTCAAGACGCAGTGGGAAGCGATGTTCGAAATAGGCGAACGCCAGCTTCCCGTTCTCGCGCACCAGCTTCAAGTCGCCCTTTGCCAGCGCCTGCGGCGGCGCTTCCGCCAGAAAAGGCGCAAGAACCTTGCCTTCGAGGCCGGGGCAGTCCCAGTCAATGTCGAAAGTGGAGGCGTAACGGCTGTTCGGCCCGTTGGCGAGAAGGTCAAGCCACCAGGGATTATCAGCTTTTCCCACCGCCATATGGTTGGGAACAATGTCCAGGATAATTCCGATGCCCCGCGCGCTGAAGGCTGCGGCCATGGCGCGAAAGCCATCCTCGCCACCGAGTTCCGGATTGATTCGGCTGGGATCGATCACATCATAGCCGTGCATGGATCCTGCCCGGGCTGTCAAAATGGGAGAACAATAGACGTGACTGATGCCCAATTCGGCCAGATAGCCAGTTTGCGCCTGTGCAGCGCCGAAGGGAAAATCTTTGTGAAACTGGAGCCGGTACGTGGCGCGCGGTATCATGGGCGAGCTTTATTCAGAATCTCGACACGCCGGCGCGCCAAGTGGGTTGCAAGCGGCTCATTGTGCGCTAGGCGCCGCCGCCAATTGGGATGCTCGTCGATGGTTCCGGGGATATTCGGCTGCTCGGTCTCGCCAATGAAGTCCTCCACCGGGAAAAGCTTGAGCGGACATGGCGTGGCAGCGATGTGAGAAAATGCTGCATCGGCAAATGGCGCCGCGGCTGCGGGAAGCGCGCCTTTCGCGTAACCTTCCGCTTTCAGCGTCTGCCAGAGCTTGCGGCGGTCTCGGGCGCGAAATTTTTTTTCTTTCGCCAGGCTGGCCTTATCCATGCCCAGCTTGCGGCGCCAAGCGAGGTCACTTCCTTTCCACCAGCCCGCCAAGGTAGGTAAGTCGTGGGTTGTGGACAGCACCGCAGCCTCCCGGTTCCATTTTTTTGCCGGCGTGAAATCACCTTTGATATTGCGCTCGAACCATAAGACTCGCATCCCCAGCATGCGCGCGCGCGCGATGTGTTCACGAAAACCGTCCGGCACCGTGCCGAGATCCTCCGCCACCACGATCGCCTGGTGCCGATGCGATTCCAGCGTCAGCAAGCCCATCATCTCGCGAAACGGATATTGCAGATAAACGCCATCGGCGGGATCAGCGCCTTGTGGAATCACCCAAAGCCGCCTCAGTCCCATGGCATGATCCAGCCGAACGCCGCCGGCATGTTGCATGGCAGCCCGCAGGGTGGCTATGAAGCCGTGATAGCCGTTACGCGCCAGACCATCAGGCGCGAAGTTTGTCAGACCCCAATTCTGACCTGCATGGTTAAACCGGTCCGGCGGCGCACCGATGGCAAGACCATTTAGCAGGTCGCCAGGCGAGCTCCAGGCGTGGCTGCCCCCCGGATCCATGCCCACCGCCATGTCTGCGATCAGGCCAATCGCCATGCCGTCGGCCCTTGCCCGTTCCTGGGCGTTGCTTAACCCTTCACTGGCGCGCCATTGCGCAAAGAGCTGAAATGCCACCAATGGATCTTCCGGGTGCAAGGTTCCAACTGCGCGGCTGTGAATGTTGCGATTGCTTTCCGGCCAATGGCGCCAATCGTCGATTCCTTCCGCGCGAAAGCGCGCATCCAGCACTTCGAAGCGGGCATGAGCGAGCAACGTTTGACCGCCCCTTTTCACAAAGGACCGAAAAGAAGAATTCTGCCCGGCGTGCCGGAAGCTCTCAAATTCTGTCCGGAGAGCGCGCCATTTCCTCGCGGCCGAACTGGGCCAGCTGACCAGCCTTTCATCGTGCCGTCGAGGCGCCGGCTTACGCAGCGCCGTATACAGCGGATTGAGCCACAATCGTGTCGAGGGCGCATAAGGGCTGATATGCGATGGCCCTGCCGCGAACAGCGCATGAACCGGACTGAGAGCTACCGCATCAGCTCCGCAGGCAGCCGCCTGACCCACAAACTCGCTTAAAGCGGCGAAATCCCCGAAACCATCCGTGGTGCCGCCGCGCAAGGAATAGAGCTGCACTCCGATGCCCCAGCAACTATCTCTTTTCGGGCGGAAAGCGCGCGCGGGGCAGACGGCGATCCGCCGATCTGTCCCTGTCAAGGTGTAATAGCCTGGTTGCGAGGGCGCACGCGCCACGCCGTCCCGAAGTGTGAGCGCCAAACTCGTCCCATCTTCGGCGGATATCTGCGCACGCTTGCCCTTCAACCCGAGATCGACTGGCGCTCCGGGCCGCGCCAGAAGTAGCGGCTGGGGCTGGCCCCGTTCGTTTCGCAGTCGCGCCAGACTGTCCGCGATCGCTTTCCCGTTTTGGCATTGATAGGAAAGGGCGCCCAGAACGGCCCGCAAGACCTCCACACTGAGGGTGCGTGCTTTTCCGGCCTCGTCTGTCCACTCAACCGCCAGTCCTGCGGCACGAGCCAAGCGCTTGAGCCCCACGTCACTCATCTTCCAACCATGCCAGGGTGGTGCGCGCCGGCAAGGTGGCTGTCGGCGTCCCCCAGATCAGGCCCTTGCGTGGAAGTTTGGCAGCGATTTCGCCATCCCCAAGATTGCACGCCATCGTCACCACGCGGCCTTCCCCAAGCTGCCATTGTGCAAGCACAGCGGCCGGACCCAAGCTGCGCGCGCCAAGCGAATGCGCGCGCGGCAGGAGCGGTACGATATGGTGATGCCGCAGAGCCAGAAGTTCGCGATAAAACCGTTGCCACTGCTCCGCCAGCGGCGCTGCATTCCATGGCTTGCTTGCTTCAAAACTCTCCACCGCATTCGGATCGGGAATTTGGTGCTCATGCGCGGTGGCCCCAAAGGCGAACTCGCGACGCCGGCCTTCGCGCACAGCCTTGGCCAGTTCGGGTCCATGGTCAGTGAAATAAAGGAAGGGCGCAGTCGATCCGATCTCCTCGCCCATAAAGATCATCGGAATCTGGGGCATCAGCAGCAGCAGCGCGACGGCTGCCTTGAGCGCCTCAGGATTTGCAAGAGTTGTCAGCCGCTCACCGAAGGCACGATTGCCGATCTGGTCGTGATTCTGCAGGAACGCGACAAAGGCCGTAGGAGAAAGCGCCGCGCTGGGCTCGCCACGTGGCGCGCCCTTGCGGTTGGCCGAAGCCTGGCCCTGATAGACGAAGCCCTCCGCCAGGCCGCGGGCCAGCAATTCCGCCGGCTGGTCCGCGAAATCCCGGTAATAGCCCGTCTTTTCGCCGGTCAGGAGAATATGCAAGGGATGATGGATATCGTCATTCCATTGCGCATCGAAGCGATCGCGCCGCAGATGGCTGGCGATATTGTCCTCATTCTCCAGCACCAGATGAATATGGCGGTCGCCTGCTTCGCGACGAAGGTCAGCCGCAAGCTCATCCAGCCAGTCCTTATCTGCGATAGCGTGGATCGCATCGAAGCGCAGCCCGTCAAAGCCATATCCAAACAGCCAGAGCCGCGCATTTTCTTCAAAAAATCGCCGCACCTGCGGCACGCGAAAATCTATCGCCGCGCCCCAGGGCGTGGCCTTGTCGGTGCGGAAAAACCGCTTGGCGTAGAGTGGCAGGTAATTTCCGTCCGGACCGAAATGATTATAAACCACGTCCAGAAACATCATCATCCCCAGCCGGTGCGCGCGCTCTATCAGCGTCCGAAGCTCGGCCGGGGTGCCATAAGCCTCAGCAGGCGCGAATGGCAGCACTCCGTCATAGCCCCAGTTACGCTTGCCCGGAAATTCCGCGATCGGCATCAGTTCAACCGCCGTGATGCCAAGTTCGGCCAGCATGGGAAGCCGGGCTGCCACTCCGGCAAAACCACCCATCAATCCCGCGTGACATTCGTACAGCACCGCCTCTTCCCAGGGACGTCCACCCCATAGGCTGTGGTGCTCGAATTGCGGACACAGGACGCTCCAGCCATGCACACCGCCTGACTGGAGCCGCGAGGCCGGGTCGGGAAAAACAACATCACCCAAACGAAAGCGATAGCGCGCGCCGGTGGCGCAAGGCACCGCCGCCTCTTTCCATCCATCAACAGCCGGCTGGAGCGGCGCCTCGCCATGGCCCTGTACTTCCACCACAATCCCGTCGGCATCCGGGGCCCACAGGCGGAAGCGAACACCGCCCGCCTCGGACTGCGGACCAAACTGGTTCATGGCGCGATCTCGGCAGCCAGCAAGGCCACGGTTCGGCCCTCCATTTCGTAGCCGTCGGACCCCAACTGCCGGGGTTCGATGGCGGGATCGCGCGTGTCATAGAGCAGCCGCCAATCCAGCGGCCCCGGAAGTTTGAAACTGATCCTGTTGCTGTCGGCATTCATCATCAGGGCGGTCACCTCGACCGTCCCATTGGCTTTGCGCTCCGCGCGGCGCAGAATCAGAATCCGACCGTCGGTATTGTTCCAATCGTCCTGCGATAACTGCACGCCGCGTTCGTCCCACCAGCTCAGTTCGCTGATATCGGATGCCACTTCGTCGCTTCCCATGTAGCGGTCGCAGCGCAGGGTGGGATACTGGCGGCGAAGTTCCGCCAGCCGCGCGAGAAAATCGAGCTGCACTTTCCCGCTGCCCTCGAGAGGCTGCTGCCAGTTGAACCAGGACGTTTCATTGTCCTGGCAATAGGCGTTGTTGTTCCCATTCTGGCTGCGGCCGCATTCATCGCCCATCAAGATCATGGGAGTGCCCAAAGAGCCCATCAGCGACGCCAGCATCGCTCGCTTCACCCGCTCCCGATAAGCGGCAATGACCGGGTCGTCGGTAGGACCTTCCGTACCGTAATTGGAAGAAAGATTGTCGCTGGCCCCGTCTTTATTGTCCTCACCATTGGCTTCATTGTGTTTGTGTTCGTAGGAAACGAGGTCCTGCAGCGTGGCGCCGTCATGGCTGGCCATGTAATTGATCGAAGCATGCGGCTTCTTTTTTCGCGGATCGAACAGATCGCCCGAGCCCGTCAGCCGCGCAGCCACTTCCGGTCGCATGTTGGAATCACCGCGCCAGTAGCGACGCAAGCCGTCGCGGTATCGATCGTTCCATTCCGAAAATCCCGGCGGGAATTGACCCAGTTGATAGCCGCCAAGCCCGAGATCCCAAGGTTCGGTGATAAGCTTGAGACGGGAGATAACAGGATCCTGGCGAATGGCGTCGAAAAAACCGGCATGGGCATCGAAGCCCCAGGATTCCCGGCCCAGAGTAAGACCGAGATCGAAGCGAAACCCATCGACGCGGAAAGATTCAGCCCAATAGCGCAGCGAGTCCATCACCATCTGCAGCACCCGCGGATGGGTCAGATTGAGGGTGTTGCCGGTGCCGGTATCATTGATGGTATGGCGATTGTCCTCTGTCAGCCGGTAATAGCTGGCATTGTCCAATCCGCGCCAGGAGACGGTGGGGCCCATCTCGCTGCCTTCGCAGGTGTGGTTGTAAACAACGTCAAGTATCACCTCCAGGCCCGCGGCGTGGTAGCGCCGCACCAGTTCGCGCATCTCGCGCGGAGAGCCGTCGCTCAAATAGCGAGGTTCCGACGCGAAATAACTCAGCGTATTGTATCCCCAATAATTGCTGAGGCCCTTCTCGACCAACAGGCGATCCTGCAGAAAGGCGTGCACCGGCAGCAGTTCAATGGTGGTGACGCCGATATGCTTGAGATGGGCGATGATATCGGGATGGCACAAGGCCGCGAAGGTGCCGCGCTGGGGCGGCGGAATCTTGTCGAACAACTGCGTAAAGCCCTTGACATGCGCCTCGTAAATGACGGTCTCGCCCCAGGGTGTCTCCGGCCGCCTGTCCTCGCCCCAGGAGAAATGATCGTCGGTGACGATCGCCTTGGGCATGGCGGAGGCAGAATCGCGTCGGTCGATGGAAAGATCGCCCCTGTGGGAACTGACCCGATAGCCGAACACAGCATCCGTCCAGCGCAGGCTGCCGCATATCTGCTTGGCATAAGGATCCAGCAAAAGCTTGTGCGGGTTGAAGCGATGGCCTTGTTCGGGATTGTAAGGCCCGTATGCACGATAGCCATAGATGAGGCCGGGCGACGCATGCGGCAGATAGCCATGAAACACCTCTTCCGAATATTCCGGCAGATCGAAATGCGCGATCTCGCGCTTTCCGCCGCGGTCGAACAGGCAGAGTTCGATGCGCGTGGCGTTGGCGGAGAAGACGGCGAAATTCACCCCCAATCC
>Ga0193753_10001191_pt1 | contig 22739 bp, 17 predicted proteins | sample H1c2metaG_FD_144925 | JGI IMG/M metagenome (GOLD analysis project Ga0193753, IMG submission 144925) | Soil microbial communities from a riparian zone of the East river system, Colorado, United States - H1c2 | ecosystem: Environmental > Terrestrial > Soil > Riparian zone | place: USA: East... | reverse complement strand
CCGGACTAATCTCCGACTCCGCAGCTAACTCCTCTGCACTCACACTTTTAGCCAACGTCCGATCCACCATCCACCGCATCACCCCACCCACAAAAATAGCCAACGTCGTGGCGATGCTCAGATAAGCCCCCACAGCAAACGTAAGCGACCGTATCCCCAGCATTTCCACCACGATAACCAGCGCCACCCCTAGCAGGACCAGCCCCCACGGCAGCTTCCGCGTCAAAATTCCATTGATCACCGTAGCCATCAACCGACCCTGCGGCGCAGCCGCCTTCTCCGACCCAATCCCTTGAACCCATTGCACTTCTATCTCGTGTGTCGCCGGGTTATACAGGTACTTCCCGTCTTCCAGCGTCGTCGATCCAATCGCATTCAGCAGCACATACTTCCTCGCCCCATTGATCTCTACCTTCGTCGAATTACCGGCAGAGTTATGGTCCGTCAGGGCAAACCGATCCCGCGTAAACTGCCCCGTGTTCTGAACCCCATCCGGCAGATTGCTCAAAGAAAAGGGGATAGGCGTCTTCATCTGCTGAAACTGCTCCAGCCCGGTATTCATCGCGTTCAGCGTCGCCCCGATAGAAAAAACCGAAATAATCACTCCAACCATCACCGCAAGTTGTTGTTTCCAGGGCGTTGCGCCGATTAAAAAGCCAGTCTTCAAATCCTGCGCCGTATCCCCGGCGTTCGACGCCGCAATGCAGACAATTCCGCCAATCGTAATCGCCAAAGCCCCAAACGCCGGTGCCGTCCATCCACGCACCAGAAAAATCGCCGAAGTAGCCATCAAAGTAGCAATCGTCATCCCCGAGACAGGCGATGCGCTGCTTCCCACAATTCCCACAATTCGCGCGCTAACTGTAACAAACAAAAAGCCGAACACCACAACCAGCAGCGAAGCCGCTAAATTCGCCAGCGCCCCCACCTGCGCCCCCGGAACCGGGTGGAACTGCAAAAACGCCCACATTACCACAACCAGCAGCACTGACCCGCCCAGCACAACCGACATCGGCAGATCGTGCTCCGTGCGCGCAGGCTTCGTCACCCCGGCAGAAGATTTCTTACCCATGGTCTTCATCCCCGCCGTCAGCGCCCCGATGATCGTCGGCGCCGTGCGCAGCAAAGTAATCAAACCCGAAGCCGCAACCGCCCCCGCACCCATCGGGCGAACGTATGTCTTCCAAAGATCGCTGGGCGACATGTCCTTGATTAGCGTGGTGCCGGGATAGATCGTAGTGGCCAGATGCGATCCGAAAAAATAAATCGCAGGCATCAACACCAGCCACGAGAAGATACCGCCGGCGAGCATAACCGCCGCCACACGAATCCCGATAATATAGCCCACCCCCAGGTACTCAGGCGTAACATCGGCGCGTATCGCAGAGCCTTTCAGCAGGTGCTGGGGGGTAAGGTCAGGCTGGTAGTCAGGCTGGCTGGGAAAGAGTCCGAAGAGGTTGTCGTTCTGAAACAGCGTATAGACGCCACCCAGCCCCAGCCCTAGAAATACCCTGGACGCAAAGGAGCCGCCGCGTTCCCCGGCCATCAATACATCGGCACACGCCGTGCCTTCCGGGTAGGTCAAAGTCCCATGCTCCTCAACGATGAGTTGGCGGCGCAGCGGGATCATAAAAAGAACGCCAAGCCAGCCGCCGAAGAGCGCAAGCGCGAAGATACGCGTCGATTCCAGGTCGAATCCCAGGAAGACGAGCGCAGGCAGCGTGAAGATGACGCCGGAAGCGATCGACTGGCCAGCGTTTCCGGTGGTCTGAACGATATTGTTCTCAAGGATGCTCGCCTTGCCGAACGCCCTAAGAATCGATATCGACAGTACGGAGATGGGGATACTGGCAGCGACGGTGAGACCCGCGCGAAGCCCAACATAGACGGTAACCGCCCCAAAAAGAACGCCGAAGAATGCCCCAAGCATCAGCGCGCGTGCGGTGAACTCGGGGCGGGAGGCAGAAGCAGGGACAAAAGGTTGGAACTGAGTAGGTGCCGCCATGTTTTGAGATCTCGCTTACTGAGGCTGTATTCAGCTTCGATGGGAGTGTATCAGCGGCACGTACTTCTATGGTTCCAACGCTATCGAACGGCTATCGCGCCCAGCGATCAAGCGATATCGGAGGAACGCGGCAAGCGCGCAAGCCATCAGAAAGAGCATTGGACCAGTGAAGAGAAATCGATCGGTGACCCATTTGCTGTCCAGCATGCTTGGAGCCTGTGAATTCAGCGGGCCAAAAAAGCGTTCCAGACGGCCCTGTGAGCCATGAGGATCAAAGACGCTCGAATTTTTTGACTGCCAGGAGAGAAAGCGAGTCACAAAGGCTAACGTGACGGGCAGCCAGGCCCAGAGGATCGGTGGAACCGTCTCGGGTTCTGCGGCAAGTCGCGACGACGCAGTGGGAAATATGGAGGAGAAGAGCTCGCCGAACGACCTACCCAGGCGGCCAAAGGGAATCAACCCCATGAGAAATCCAGCGGCAGTAAAAATGGGGAGAAAGTAGCTCAGCGCGTAGGAGAGCTGCTTGAGTTGCGTCCAATGCATCTTTTGAGCTATCTGCCATATCGGAGACGTAAACACCCACGAAAACCTCACCGCGACAATTGCGACGAGGAAGTAGAGAAATAGACATTTTGCGCACCACGTAATGGCTCTCAGCATGCCTAGGTGTAGCACAATTGCATACGCCGTTGTGCAGGAATTCTTGACGGAACATACGGCGAAAGGGCTATACTGCCGCAATGGCACGGGGATTTGCCTGTGTCACGAGTGAGGTGAGTCTTCAGCGAATGCTTGAATGACAATGCGCTCGGAATTGCCGCCGGGGCTCCGCCCGGTGCACCGCCTGGTGGGGTGGTGGATGGACGTGTGGTATCGCGTTTACTGCGGGGGCCGGGACGGGTGGTTCGGGCTGCGCTGGATGACTTCGTAACAACCCTCTTTCCTACCGATTGCAAGGCCTGTGGAAGCCCGCTGGTGCGGGCTGGGCGTACACCTGTCTGTTCCGACTGCATCGATGGTGTGCAGGTCCAATCGATGACGCTTTGCGGGCGCTGCGGAGAGGCCCTCGATATGGAGGGGGTCAGATTCGCGGGGCAGTTCCCTGCAGAAGGCCTGCTCTGCTCGGCGTGCCGGATCGCACCTCCTGGCTTCGAGCGGGCCGTGGCTCACGCTGTCTACCAGGATGAGCTTCGGGAGATGGTGCATCTCCTCAAATATCAGGGGATGCGGGCGCTGGCACGCCCGCTAGGCAGAATGCTGGCTCGGTCCATCGAGAGGCTCGAGGGTGAGGTTGGCGGCGAGTTGCTGGTGATCGCTGTGCCTCTGTTTCCAGCCAAGCAGCGGCAGCGCGGCTATAACCAGGCGGTCTTGCTGGCCGATGCTGTCTTGGCGGAGCTGAAGCGGAGCAGGCCGGGGTGGAAGCTGCGAGCGGCACACGGCGCAATCCGCCGGGTCAAGGACACGGAGAGCCAGTTTGCTCTGACCCCGAGCGGCCGGCGACGGAACCTTCAAGGTGCGTTCGCGGTGAACGACCAATCGGAGCTGGCTGGCCGCGAGGTGCTCCTGGTCGATGACATCTATACAACCGGGGCGACGGCGCGTGGTTGCGCACAGGTGCTTCGGCGGGCAGGCGCGGCCAAGGTCTGGGTAGCGACCCTGGCGAGGGCGCAGCGAGAGATGGTTGCGATGTGGGAGGAGCCTGCGAAGGCCGTCGCCTGGGATCCGGGATAGCGATTGAAGTGTTCGGAGAACCCAGGCCTAGCGAAGCGCGAACAGTAATTGGATTCGGAGGATTTTGAGATGCAATCGGGGAAGATGAGGAAGCAGGGGCTGAATGGAAAGCGACACGCGGGGCACGGGATCGGACACGGCTCGGTGCGCGTGGTCACGGAGGTGGAGGCACGGATCGTGCGCCAGCCCGCGATGCAGACTCCCGTGCTGGTCTTGAATGCATCGTATGAGCCGATCAATATCTGCGGAGCTCGGCGGGCGCTGGTGCTGGTGTTGAAGGGCGTGGCGCGAACCGAGGAGGAGCAGGGAGCCGTACTGCATGCGGCGCGGATGCGGGTCGCAATGCCGAGCGTGATCCGCCTGCTGGAATATCGCAGGATTCCGCACCAGACACGGGCGCTGAGCCGAAAGAACATTCTGCTGCGCGACCGGAACTCCTGCCAGTACTGCAGCGTGATCCTGACGGCAGGGGAGTTGACGCTGGACCACGTGATCCCGCGATCCAGGGGCGGTCTGTCAACCTGGGAGAACCTGGTGGCGTGCTGCCACAACTGCAATCGGCGCAAGGGCAACCAGATGCTGCACGAGTTGACCGAGATGAAGCTGCTGCGCGAGCCGCGGCCGTTTTCGCTGCATACGTCGCGGCACATCATGCGCATGATCGGAAGCGCGGACGCGGCGTGGCGGAAATATCTGTACTTCGAGGCGGCCTGATTCTTCTCTCCGCGCCGTCTCAAGAACAGTGATTCCCTGTTCCACGGATCCCTGTTCTTTGGATGTCGTTGCAGAATCAGCAATATTCAATCCGCAACTGTAGCGGATGAAGATTTCATTGCAGGAACGGGAACCGGCTATCCTGCCGTTCCGTAAATACCTTCAGAGCCAAGCAAGACCCTTGAAAAACCCAAGGAGAGGTCCACTATGCCCATCCTCGCATTAGAGGCTGACGAGCCCATCGCCCGATCGACCGACCCCGCCCGTTTCTTCACCTATGCCGGGGTGACGATCGACGTGAAGGCCACAGCCGGAGAGACCGGAGGCGCTTTCTCCCTCATCGAACTCACTGTCCCCGGCCTCTTTCCCGGAGCACCGCTTCACTACCACAAGACCTTCGTCGAATCCTTCTACATCGTGGAGGGCGAACTCGCGACGAATCTCGGTGACCAATCCATAACCGCCCGGGCTGGCGACGTCATCCACATACCCATCGGGATGCTTCACGGCTACCGGAACAAGACCAATCGTCCAGTGCGTATCCTCGTCATCTGCACGCCTGGCGGCTTCGACTCGTTCTTCACCGAGCTGATTGCCTGGATGAAGCTTGAGCCACGGTGGCCCCCAGCAGACCGAAGCAAGCTCACATCCTTCGGCTTGGAGCATGACACCTTCTACGTCTAGGCCGGAGCCTCTTTTTATGCTCTGTATCTTCTCTATTTAGTGTAGCGAATTGGAGGTGTTTGATCGGCACGGGATTTGTTGTTTGTTTTGTTTGGGTTAGATGGATTGCGGGCTTGACATGCGTTTTTGCTGGCGTTTTCAGGTTTGGTAAGACGCCTTCGACGCGGCCTATCTTTGGTACCCATTGATGGCAAGGGGTAATAACGGGCAAGAGCAACCCGCAGGTCCTTCGATTGCGTCGCTCACGGAGGACGTGAGCAACTTCGCTCAGAATGACACTTCCGCGGGCGGGGTGAAGAAGGGTAGGCAAGGGTGAATGTGGGGTCTCTCTACTGCGAGACGGACGGTGAAACTGTCCGTCGCTTCGGTTGAGATGACGGTGTTTTTGAGGAGGATTGGAGAAGCTATGACAAAAGCAACGACAAGAACACGAGCGACCGCGGGGCGATAGAATAGACCAACTGAAGACAGCGCGCGTTCAGTGACAGGGGCCCGGCGATGGCTGCCCCTGCAAGGGGTTCCAGTATCTTCGACGTTCGACCGCCTCACGATCCTTCTGTGTTTGTGGCACCAAACGTGTCCAGGTCTCTTTGCCTGTCGATGTCCCTGCTTTTGACCATGGGAGTGTCCTGCCTTGCCCAGGAGGTAGCGCCAAACACAGCGCTGGTGAGTTCGGCCAATACTTCGACGTCTCTGCCGGAAGAGCCCGCACCCCGGGACTACGTCCGTGCGCAGTCTTCCAACGTGCCGCACTCTCCGCTCTCGGCTATCTTTGCAACGCCTGAGGTGGTGACGTTGCGGGGAACGCCGAAGCGCCTGCTGAGCGACCAGAAGGCGATCTGGACCAGCCCACTTCGCTTGCGGCCACAGGATGCCGAATGGCTTCTCCCCTTGTCTGTTGCGACAGGCCTGTTGATCGGCAGCGATCAGCACACGATGACATCGGCCATTCACATCAATGCCGACGGTCAGAAGAAGGCCAGCACCATCTCCACGGGCGGCGTTGTGGCCCTTGGCGCAGTGCCTGCTGGCGCGTATGTATGGAGCCTGTTCAACCATGCGCCACAAGCGCGTGAGACGGGTATCCTGACCGGTGAGGCGCTGGCGAACAGCCTCGCGATCAACCAGGTGCTCAAACTGGGTATGCGACGCGATCGGCCATTGGTCAACAACGCATCCGGTAACTTCTTCAGCTCAAGCTTTTCGGAGGCTTCCTTCCCGTCCAACCATGCGGTCGCTGCCTGGACCATCGCGTCCGTGGTTGGGGAGGAGTATCCCGGCTGGTTGACACGGACGGCGGTTTACAGCCTGGCCTCCGCGGTCAGCGTCAGCCGCGTTCTGGCAGAGAAGCATTTTCCATCCGATGTGCTGGTCGGCAGTGCTACGGGATGGCTGATCGGGCACTACGTGTACAGGGCGCACCATGACTACAGCCTGACACCGTTCGCACCGGAGCCGGCAGCCGCGGGCTATAGGGTTAACCCTATCCGCCGGGTGCCCGCAACAGTCAATGGGGCAACGACCACTCCCCTGTCGCAGTCTGTGGCAGGATTGCAGCAAAATGTAACTCACCTGCCGCCGGACCCCCTTGCGAACCGGATACCGCTGCCTTTCGACCCGGATCCGGACACGATCGGCTCAACCAATGTGCCGATGGATAGCTGGATCTACCCGGCGCTGGAGAGGCTAGCCGCGCTCGGACTGATTCCTGGACAGAGCGTCTCGATACGGCCGTGGACGCGGCAGGAGTGTCTGCGTCAACTGAAAGAAGCAGAGGAGTTGGCCGGTCGACGGGATGATTACAGTCCGGGCCTGCTGTCGGAGGCCCGCCGCCTGATGACCGATCTGCACCACGAACTGGCGGACGAACCGGCCAGCTATGAGGCGCTGTCGCTGGAGTCGGTCTATGCCCGCTATGGGACGATCGCAGGGCCAGCTTTGAACGATAGCTTCCACTTCGGCCAGACCTGGTGGAATGACTTTGGCCGCCCGCAAGGACGCGGCAGCAACTTCATCGCTGGATATTCGCTACGCGCTCACCATGGAAGACTATTCTTCTATGATCGGCAAGAGCTGCAGCACGGACCTGGCAACCCTGCTCAATCGACAGCAATCAATGAGCTGATAAATACATTGGATCGGATACAGCCTCAATTCAGTCCGAATATTCCACTGGTTCTTGCACATGCGGCATACGACCGTCAACGACCCATAGAGCTGTATGCAGGTCTTGCGTTTACAGGCAATGCGCTCACATTTGGCAAACAGGAGCTGTACTGGGGCCCCACAACGATGGGGCCGCTCTCGTTCTCCAGCAACGCCGAACCCACTTATAATCTGCGCTTTGTAGCCACACGCCCTCACCCTCTACCACTTTTACCGTCTCTCGGCACCTATCGCTTCGATATCGTACTGGGCAAGCTTTCGGGTCATTCGTATCCAGCGCGGCCCTGGTTCAATGGTCAGAAGATAGATTTCAATTTCGGGGACAATTTAGAGCTCAGCTTTACGCGCTGGTCTGTTTTCTGGGGTGTAGGACACCCCATTACATTCCACACCTTCAAACAGAATATTTTTAGCTTCAATTCAACTGGAAGTTATGTGGGGAACGGGGCCTCGCCGTATGGAGACCGTAACGATCCAGGCGATCGCAAGAGTAACTTCGATTTCCGCTACAAGCTTCCGTTTATGCGCAAGATGGTCACGCTGTATGCCGATGCCTATTCGGATGATGATCCGAACCCCATAGACGCGCCGCGCCGCGCTGTCTGGAACCCGGGGATTTATTTCGCCCGGCTGCCCTTTCTACCTCACATGGATCTCCGGGTGGAGGCAGTCAGTTCCACGGGTCTCGCGACTGATTTCGGTGGACAGCACTTCTTCATGAACAATCAGTATCTGGACAGCAATACGAATAAGGGCTTCCTGCTGGGGAACGCTATCGGTCGCGATGCCCGGGCCATCGAAGGCCGCACTAGCTACTGGTTCTCAGCCCGCACCAAAGTTGAAGCGGGCTACCGGCAAAACAAAGGAAGTTCACTCTTCCTTCCCGGCGGGAGCACGATCACCGACGGTTTCGTCAACAGCTCTGTCGCGCTCAATCGCCATTGGACGGCTCAGATTTTTGCTCAATATGAGCGTTTCCTGATCCCTTCCTATATGAAGGGATCACAGCACAATACAAGTGGATGGTTCCAAATAACCTGGAATCCAGAGCTGCACCTGAAACGCTAAAACATTCTTCCTGTAGGTGTACCCAATCCGCGAGTGTTCAAGTTCGTTTTTCTCAAGAAAAACGATACTCTTCAGCATTCAAGTGGGGCGAGTGACAGGAAGATGCTCTAGAATTGCAGGGCAATTGTAAGGAAGATAGCCTCCAGCCGCCTGCGATTGAGGAGCAGGAAAGCTCGATAACTGAAATCTACCTCGGGTTAGTAGCTTCCTCGACCAGCGGCTTGCGGCCGGCGTAGATGAGGCCGAACGCTACCCCTAACACCTGGGCACAAGCTCGTGCCGCTAGCAGCGCGGGTGAAAATATTCCAATGATCGGATCTTTCCTGACGGCACGCAGCGCGAATGGGAGCGTGCTGAGCAGAAAGCCGGCGAGCACAAACATCGATACAGACACCCTCGGCCGCACAGCCAGATCGAACGCCCCGGCAAGCAGCAAGGCAGGCGCTAACAGAAGCTGGAGCTTCATGATTTGCGGCGTGTGACTGTCCTTGACGCCCTTGCCGGGATTTTTGCGCACGGCAAGCACGCGCCAGAAGGCGAACTTGTACTTCTTCTTGAGATAGCGCGAGAACGTGTCGGGGTGAGTATGGTAGACGATCGCCGCGGGTGCGAACTTCATCTTCCAGCCGCGCGCCGACATGCGATAGGAGAGCTCGATGTCCTCAGCGCATGCCACTGGAAAGGAAGTGTCATAACCGTTCATCTCCAGAAAGTGATCGCGAAGAAAAGCGGCGGAGTAGGTATCGATGAAATCGATACTGTCGAGGTTCGCCATCAGGCGATATTTATCCTCGTACTCGATCTGCACAAAGCGGGCGGCGAGGCTCTTTTGGTGCGTGCGGTAGATCCCTTTCGCTCCGACTACGTCCGGATTCTTGAAAGGATCGAGCATCGCATCGAGCCAGTCGGGCATGGGCACACAATCGTCATCGGTAAATAGGAGAATCTTCCCCTGGGCCTCCAGAGCACCGCGGTTCCGCGCGGTTGCGGGTCCAGCATTTGCCTGCGTAATGAGGCGAGCGGAAGAATAGCGCTTGACTATGTTGGCAGTGTTATCAGTTGAGCCATCGTCGACGACCAAAATCTCAACATCCCTACCTGCCACCTGTTTCATCAAGGCGTCCAGGCAGTTTCCAATGCGGGAAGAGCCGTTAAACGTAGGAATGACGATCGACGCTGATTTAGCATCGATCGTCATTCCTGATTTGAGCACTGGATACTGCGTTGAGTTACTCATGAATCGAATTAAGCCGTCGCACCCTGGGTCTTGCTGGTGGTCTGACTTTTATCGTGATCGCTCCCGCGCAGGAGATATTTCGACAGGGTAACGAAACCCTTGACGTTACGCTGCAGTTCGCGACGATCCAGGAGCGATTGCTTTAGCTTATACGCCAGATAGGAGGGAGCGAGATAGAAGCTCCGGCGCGCCCGGTCGCAGAAGCTGACGAGCTCCTCGTGCGTGATGTTCGGTAGGGTGACAACGCTGTTATGAAGACCATCCTTGGTCAACCACGCGCCCCAGTCCTCGATCTGAATGTAGTCCCGCTTCTTGGCTTCCTGATACGCGACCGTGCCGGGATAGACCATGATGGGGAAAAACTGGGCCGTATCGGGGCGAAGTTTTTTGGCGAAGGTCAGCGTCTTCTCCATGCTGGCCGGCGTCTCGTTCAGGTTGCCGACCATGAAGCAACCGTGCACCATGATGTCCGCATCCTGGCAGCGGCGGACGAATTTATGGGCCTCTTCGTGATACTTCGCGTCGCGGCGGTCATCGTTGTTCTTCTTCATGCCATTGATGACCTCGACGTCACCGCTCTCGAAGCCGACGCAGAACAGACGAGCACCCGCCTTGTGGAGCGTGGAAAGCAGTACATCTTCGGCGCCGATGTCGGCGCGGCAGTTGGCATCAAAAGGGAGTTTGTTGCCGCGACGAATCAGCTCGTTGGCCAACTCAAGGGTACGGGGCCGGCTGACGATAAACGTATCGTCTTCGAGCATTACGGTCTTGATTTCGGGCATCTCGCGGGCCACGTAGTCGAACTCATCGGCAACGTTCGCTGCGGAGCGATAGCGCATGGTGTGCCCGCTGAAGGTCTGGGGATAGACGCAGAAGGAGCAGTGATACGGGCAACCGCGGCTGGTGTCGAAAACCACCAGCGGCCACAACGAGTGGCCGTAGAAGTAGTCCGGCGTGTGCAGGAAGCGCTTGTATACCTCAGAGACAAAAGGGAGTTCGTCGAGATTCTTGATGGCTTCGCGCTGCTTGTTGCTGATAATCTCACCCGTCGCGCTGCGCCATACCAGGCCGTCGACCGTGGAGAGGTCCGCGCCACACGCCTTTGCTTCCAGCCAGTCACGCACCGTGTATTCGTACTCGCGGATAGCCACGGCCTGCAGGGAGGTCGACATGGCGAGCGTCTCTTTAGGGAGAGACGATACGTGGCGTCCGACCATCAGCACATGCAAGGAAGGATTCGCAGCGACCATGGCCTCGACAACGCTGACGTCATTGAGAATGCTGGGGGTCGAGGTATCGCAGACTACCGCTTCGATGTTCTTCGCTTCGATACGGTCGATTACTGCCTTTACCGAGAAACCACCGGCCGGGGCATCGACCAGGTCTACATCGTGCCCGTTCTTGATCGCGACTCCAGCGGCGGTGGCCAGCCACTTCGGGTAGTACAGTGTTCCACTCTTGGTCACGGCAGGGCTGCGCTGCTCACGAGAAAATCTCGGATGAAAAGGGGGATTCAGGAACAGTACGCGCATTGAGAAAAGCCTCCGTCGACCTCATTAGATCACATCTCTATTGTATTAGATACGAGCTGTCTTGCCGGAATAACCATTGAAAACTTGACATTTAGGGTTCCCATATTGAACTGCTTCTCTCCCCCTCTACGGACAAACTCGCAGAAGATTTCAAGCTTCGAAGATTGCAAACCTGAACAAGAACTATTCAAGGATCGACAGTGTTTTTCCTAGCGTCGAATCAACTGCGCTGTTATCAGGCAAGGAACTCTCGTACGGCGAGACGATCCGCCAAGCACTTGATATTCCCTTCGATCGATCATCTAGAAGTTGGTCCAATTCGCGAAGCACCAGTTCGTGGGTCACCTGGTGCATGCATCCGTTGAAATGGCAGGGCGCAAAGTCGCGACCGTCATAGCAAGGCCGACAGGCAAAGCCCTGGCCGCCCCATATGCCTGTAACATAAGGTCTGCGGGGGAGAAAAGTAGCAGGATTGGTAGGGCCAAAGATTCCGACCAAACATGCTTTGCTTAGACCTGCCAGATGCAATGGACCGGTATCGTGCGAGATGACAGCATCGCAGGCATCGCAGGCACTAATCACCTCCGGCAACGAAAGAGCGCCTATACAGTCCGTAACCACGAGTTGCTGAAAATGCGGCGTGGCCCACGCATCTTCCGGTCCGCCCAGGAGAACCACCTCCCAGCCTCGATCCAGCAGTCGACGAGCCAGCGTCACATAATTGTCGATCGGCCAACGTCGGACAGCTGCCGGCTCGGCAGGGTGACTCAGGGGCTGATGTCGAACCAGATAACCAGCACCGCCCGGAACGATTGCAATACGTCGCGGCGAGCTTTTGGCATCCCACGGAGATGGTGGCAAATGGTCCGGGGGGACCGGTGGAGCGCTCTGATCCCGGCAACTATCTTCATTACCTAACAGGATGCGAAGATATTCGTCTGTATGGTGCCGTCCGGCAACCAGACTTGTTGCCCTTAATTCCTGGGATAGCGCCATTTTGCGCCGTGCTCGAACCGGGAATGTCAGAAGGCGATAGCGTCGATCGTAATATAAAACCGCGCTGAGGTCAGCTCCTGAAAGCGATCTGGCTCCACAGTGCGATGATACTTCTAACGCGCCTAAAGGTTTTTCCTGAAAGTATTGCTTTGTCGTCTGCAGGTATCAGATTGATCCATGAGTAGCACTCGAGCAACGGCTGAACAGTTTTCCCGCACACCCAATGGATGTCGAATCCCTGCTGGTGTAACGCATGCACTGCCGGTATGGCCATGATCACATCGCCGATCTGACCAAACTTCACGATGAGTGCGTTTTTGCGCGAACCTATGCTTCTTTTCAGGTCCAAATCGAGTTCACTTTCCGACATACAGAAACTATTTCGAGCCACATATCCTGGAATCAACCATTTGCTCCAGAATGGTTTTCTTCACCACATGATGCGGCGGCGAATTAAAAATTCGCCGCTCAAAGACTTCTTATACTCTCCTGCAAATTGGTGCTAGTCTAACACTCATAATTGGAAGTGCTTGAATCGCAAAGCTTATGATTCACCAGCATATACATGCTTATTTTCCATTAAGGTGACGTCGCAAATGGCTCAAAGTGTTGAAGAAATCCAAAGCATCGAGCTGGCACTGTGGGATGTGCATAAGAATGAGGATTGGCTCGCGAATCTCTCGAACAAGCTCTCGGAGCTGCGATGGCTGATGCCAAAATTTACCTCTTATGATCGGCAATTTCGAAATGCAAATACAGTTCTGGAGTTAGGTGGCGGGGAGGGTTGGTCATCGTGTGTCGTTAAACGCCTCTATCCGAACGTGCATATTACCGCGACAGATATGAGCGATTCCGCCATTTCTGGCATTGAAAAATGGGAAAGAATCTTTGAAAGCTCCGTAGACGCAAGATTTTCCTGTAAGAGTTATTCGGTACCACTGCCGGATAGCAGCGTTGATTTAATTTTCAGCTTTCAAGCTGCCCATCATTTCCGTCTACACCCGGAGACCTTAAAGGAAGCAGCACGCCTTCTAAAACCAGGTGGAGCTTGTATGTATCTGCATGAGCCATCATGTAGAAGGTACATACACCCACTGGCAAAATGGAGAGTGAACAAAAAGCGGCCGGAGTGCCCGGAAGACTTGATTGTTCTTGAAGAGATGAGAAAAGCGGCAGCCGATCTCGGCTTCGGGTTGAAGGTTGCTTATAGCACCGCGACTCTCAATAGAGGAGTCGTGGAGGGTGTCTACTATAAGATACTTTCCATGTTTCCGGCTTTCTGCCAATGGGTTCCATGTACCGCTGATTTTATCTTTACGAAGCCATAGAGTGCTCAGCTTCAGATTCAGGAAATTGCGCCGGATAGGAATGGTCCAATTTCTGATGGGCTGCCCTTTGCCATCCGGCGTGGACTGAACTGAACCGCAAGCAATATGGGAACCCACAGTATTGGAATAGTTACATCTGAAATATCGATGCACATATTCAAAAGCATCGCGTATGCTGCCCACTTAAGCCACGTATATTCTTCTGAAAGACCAGCAAACAGCTTGAAATAAAAAAGCCCAAACGCCAGAGTGCCCAACAATCCCACGCAGGATAAGAGCGTTGTGAGTAGACTCGAGGCGCGGTTACTGCCCAGTCCCAACCCAAGCCCGTACGTTTGCACAAATAGTTCCAACCCATAAAGATCGGAAGCCGTCCTGTTGATAAAAGATCCTGACTCCCCTTTAGAAACCGTAAGCCCCATCAGAACGTCTCTATAGCCTGACGACACCAGCAGGGCGAGGACCACTGGCGCAACAAATAGAAATGAAATCCATGCAATTCGCTTTGCCTGGCGGATTTTGATGAACCAAGGAAACCTAAACGGAGAAAAGCGAATCGCAAGTGCGAAGAGGCAGATAGCTAACGCGAGCAGGGCTCCGCTCGACGCAATCAGACCTATGGCTACGAGCGACAGAATCACCTTGAAAGCGCCTCCCTTGCCAGCGAGATAGTCCGCCAGGAAACCGACGCAATACATCGCAATAAATGCACCGGCAATCGAAGGTTCCGTGAACGTACCCGGACACCTTATTCCATGGATTACCAGATCCATGTCCGTAATCCCGTATCCGGGATTATTTCGGAACACTGAATCCGGATACGGAAGACCCGTAAGCGAACAGAATGACTGGGCAAAGATAAACAACAGCGCAAGATAAAACGCGAACATATAGATCTTGCGAGTTGTTTGAGCGGAGGAGCGAATATGAAGTACAGCATATGCTGTGGCTATATGCCAAGCGACAAAGATGGCTTGAGCTACATTAGCCAATCCGAACTTAAGCGGAGGTCGAATGAACAATCCGTCATCTATACCAATCTTTGGGTCATAAATTGGCGTCCCAGCAAAAACGACTGGCCACGCAATGGTTGAAACAATCGCGACCACTCCGAAAACCAGCAGCCATTTGCCTTGCGGCATGGGCGAATTTGACTGAAGACCGAGCACCCCGTTGAGTAGAGCCCGCGCTATGATGAAAGCCGCGATTACATAGTGCAGTTGAATTCCACGTTCGGCGATATTTAGCGCAGATGACGCCTCGAAGACGCTCGCAATGATGAGCAGGCCGAGCAACCACTCTTCCTTTCGCAGGAAACAGTAGGCTCCGAAGCAGAAGAAGATAACACCAAAAATCGTGGGCATTCGATAGTCAATCGGTTTCCAGGATTAAGGCTCCTGCTTACCGCTAAGCTCCGCTTTCTGGCAGCATTTAACGCTAATTGCGCAATGGATGAATAAGGAAAAAATATTCCTTTTACATCGTATACCCAAGGCGTGCCAACCATTTGGAGAGCGGAGGCAGACCGCATTTCAACCCAGGGAATACAATATAATTTAGCTGGGGTGGAGCCATTTGACAGCAAAACAGCCGAGCGTAACTTGTGTGGTTCTCAACTGGAATGGGTGGAAAGATACTATCTTATGTCTGAACGCTCTCAAGAAAAGCACATACGAGCGGTTGTCCGTCGTGGTAGTCGATAACGGATCTACGAATGACTCAGTCGAGCGCATCCGCGCAGCGCATCCTGAGACCCTTCTTTTGGAAGCCGGGGAAAATCTAGGGTTCTCGGGCGGTAATAACATCGGAATCCGCTATGCCCTTGGTCAGGGAGCCGATTATCTCTGGCTGTTGAATAACGACACGGAGGCAGCTCCCGAGGCGCTCTCTGCGCTTGTCGAAAAGACCCTGACAGACTGCAGCATCGGTGCGACCGCTTCAATCTGTTACTATGCCGCCGCACCATCGACCGTGCAGGTCTGGGCGGGCGCGCGCATCAATTTGTGGATAGGGTACGGTCGCAACACCACACAGCCCCACAATGATGATTGGTTTCACTCTCTCTATGGCGCCAGCATGCTCATCGCGAGCAAGGCCCTGAAAGATGTTGGCTTGCTCGACGAGGGTTTTTTTCATTATTGGGAGGAAACGGAGTTCTGTCTGCGCTTACGCAAAGGTGGATGGCGTCTTGCTGCCGCTCCGGCATCCCGCATCTTGCACAAAGTAGCTGCAAGTTCCGGGGGGAACAGCCGTATACTTGACCGCTACTCCACAACTTCAGTTTTGCGCATACTGCAGCTTCATTCTCCAAAACCACGTCTGGCGATGCTCCTGTTCCTGATTTTGCGTTTGGCACGTCGTATCATAGGACTTCGCTTTTCACTGTGCAGGAGCGTATGGGAGGGAATACAGGACTATCGCCTGACGCTCCCGGTGACTCCCCGGATTCGCTGAGGCTATATAGCTTCGATATCTGCATTCAACGCCGCATCGGAAGCAGTTCGCCGATGTGAACGGTTAGCTCGGCTTGATAAAGTCGCACAGCCCTCAATTTCAGGTAAAAATGAGGATGCTCTACCGAATATCCGTCTTCCTGCTCCGGTCCCTAAGACCTATCTTTTGATGGTGATACTTGACTCTTGGTCCCAATCCCGCTTGGGACGAAGACAACCACCCTCTGATAAGCCAAAGCTCATCATGTCAAAGATGTTCTGGCTCCGAAGTTTAAAGTGGCAGGCGTTGCTAAGTGAGTTTGTTGATGTGAGAACATATCGTTTGTGACCCAGTCAGAAGGATCAGTGAAAGTGTTCAGTCAAACCGAAAGAGGCCCCGACCCAATTTTAGCGCCGCCAGCGGAAGAGATCTCCCTGATGAATCTCTTTATTGTGATTGCCCAGAGTCGTTGGCTTATCGCGAAAATGACGCTGGGCATGGCTCTGGCTGGCGCGATTATTTCTCTATTGCTCCCGTTCCGTTACACAGCATCGACGGCCATCCTTCCTCCGCAGCAGGGAAGTTCCAGCGGCGCAGCGCTTATGGCCCAACTTGGCAATCTGGGTTCGGTTGCCTCACTGGCAGGCGGAGGGCTGGGAGGTCTGAAAAATCCCAACGATCTTCAGGTGGCCCTATTGAAGAGTCGAACGGTGGAAGACGCGATGGTGGATCGTTTTCACCTGATGGAGCTATACCACAAGAAGCGCAAGTCCGATGCCAGGAAGAAACTTGAGAAGGTCGTAGATATTGAGAGCGGCGCGAAGGATGGCGTGATCCGCATATCCATTACGAATAGCGACGCGCAACGTGCAAGAGACATGGCTAACGGATATGTAGAGGAGTTCAAGAAACTTTCAGCGACCCTTGCTGTCACCGAGGCTTCTCAACGTCGGCTCTTCTTCGAGCAGCAGCTAAGCCAGGCCAAAGACAATCTGGCCAACGCTGAGGAAGATCTGAAGAGGACGGGACAGAAGACCGGCCTGATCCAGTTAGATGCTCAAGCGCGAGCAGCCATCCAACTGATTGCCGAGTTGCGTGCGCAGGTAGCTGCAAAGGAAGCCCGGATCAGCGCCATGCGCTCTTTCGCAACTGGCGAGAATCCTGAGCTGCAGATGGCCGAACAGGAGTTGGCAGGTCTGCGAACGCAGGAGGAGAAGATGGGGGCCGCTTCGGAGGGCACAACCAATGCGCTTGTTCCTAAAGGAAATATGCAGGAAGCCGGTATCCAATATATCCGGAAGCTGCGCGACGTTAAGTACTACGAGACTATCTTCGATTTGTTTGCACGGCAGTATGAAGTTGCGAAGGTCGACGAGGCACGGCAAGGTGCGGTGGTGCAGGTTGTCGATCAAGCGATCATACCCGATCAACGGTCTTTCCCGGTACGATCTCTTATCGTGCTGGGCGCGACGATGTTCGGTTTGATCGTCAGCGTCTTCTGGGTGTTGATCCGCGAAGAATTGAGACGGCTTTTGAATAGCCCTGCGGAGAGGTTACGGCTCGAATCACTGAAAGAATTGATCTCAACAGAAAAGAAGCAAGGAGCGCAGCTCTGAGCCGTATCGATACAAATCAGGCAGAAGATCGCCGTGGATGACAGCGCAACCGGGTGTTATGTACATTCTTCTCAATTGGAATGGCTGCGGGGGTACGGTTGAGTACCTTAAGGGATTCTGAACGATAGCGTAGCCAGCTCGGCTCTCGTTCAAAGGCCCTACGCTGGATAGCAAGCAACCGAGTTTACGCGGTGTCGCGGCCTTACGAATTCTCGAGTTGAGCCTAACATCTAGATAGTTTGTGTCATTTTGGAAGATTGATTTACGAAATGTCGAAAATTCTCATCCAGTGCGTTGTCGTCCTTTACAAATGCGCCTCGGGCGATTCAAAAACACTGCTATCACTAGCGGAGATTTGCCGCCAGTATAGCGGTCTTGCGCAACGGATAGCTTTACTTATCTATGATAATTCTCCAGATCCGCAGTCTGTGAATCTGGCCCCCTTGAGTTTTGGAGCAGTCGAGTATCATCACGCTTCAGAGAACGGCGGACTTGCAGCAGCTTACAACCAGGCATTATCGATAGCGATTACGGCCGATATCGATTGGTTGCTCTTACTGGACCAGGATACGGTGCTCGTACCTGCTCTGTTTCCAGTTTTGTTTTCAGCCATCGAATCACCTTTGCTACCCGAAATCTGCGCCGTCGTACCAAAGCTCGTACGACGGGGAAGCGTGCTGTCTCCGCAGATTGTGGGACGGTTTCACAACCATAATTTTCCGGATGCATTTTCAGGAACATATCGGGGTCAAATCACAGCGCTTAATTCAGCGGCTTGTCTGAGAGTTCAGGCTTTGGTTGCAATTGGAGGATTTCCTCGCGAATATTGGCTTGACTTTCTCGACCACATTACGTTTCACCGTTTGCAGGCTGTCGGTGGCCGGACTTTGATTCTGAATGTTGCTCTGGAGCACAGTCTGTCGCTGCAAAACTTAGAGGAAGAGATGAGCGTGGCTCGATATACAAAGGTGCTTGCTGCTGAATGGAGATTTGTTCGAGAGACCGGATCAGGCGGAGGTCCCTTTGTCCACCGATTACGGCTGATCAAACGAACACTCAGTCATACCGTCAAATTACGTAATAAGACCTATGCTATCAAGACGCTGCGCGCCACTTTAGAATGAAGCTCGCTTTACAGGTTGAAGAACGCAGCCGCTAGCGGCGATGTGGTGTATTCTCCTCAAAGGGTAGGTGCAATAAGCGTTGATGATGCAGGTGAAGAGCCGGAAGTTATCTTACGAGAGTGTCCAGGCCTTGGCCACCGCTCTTACGATTGCACATAATGGCCCAGGTCCTCTCGTCAACCACCCACGGAAGTAAGGATATACAGTTTGGGTGACGCATCTACAGGAACTCCGATGTTGTTGGGAACGCCACCCGATAAATCTGCTACACCGGCCACAACAATATCCAGAAATGTGGCCCTCAGCTTGGCGCGAGTTGTCGTCAATTCCCTTGTGGCCCTTGTTCTGCCCGCTTATTTGACTCAGCATCTTCCGGTTACGACATATGGAGCCTGGGTCCTAATCCTTCAACTAGCAGCCTTTGTGTCCTTTCTCGACTTCGGCGTCCAAACGGGTGTCGCTAAATTCGTTGCTGAATATGACGCGTTGGGCGATGTTACCGGAGCAGGGCGCCATGCCAGCGCTGGATTTGCCATGATGGCGCTTGCGGGCATGCTGGGTTTAGGCATTACGCTAATTCTTGCGTGGCAGGTGCCAAGACTTTTTCACAATATGCCAGAAGCTCTCTATCGCGACGTCCGCATCAGCGTCCTGTTGGTAGGTGCTTCCTTATCCTTCGGGCTGCTCTGTTCCGTTTTCTCTGCACTTTTTATCGGGCTTCAGCAGTACGCCATCCCAACTGCGATATCGATCCTTAACCGAACCCTGTATACACTCACCGTTTGCATCACAGTCTATTTTCATGGAAGCCTAATTGCCATGGGAGTGATGGTTGCTCTCATCAACGTCTCCACAGGCCTTCTGCAAGTCGTAGCATGGCGCAAAAAGTTGAGCCAAATCCAGATTTTCCTCGGAAACGTGGATCCCACCATATTGAAGCATATGCTTAACTATTGCTTGGTGCTTGCGATTTGGTCAGCAGCTATGTTGTGCATCAGCGGACTGGATGTCACAATCGTAGGCCACTATGACTTCAAAGAGACTGGATACTACTCCCTTGCTACATTACCGGCGAATTTAATCATCTCGATTATCTCTTCTTCCCTTGGACCTTTCCTACCCGCTGCGTCCGCATTGAGTACGCAACGCTCCCCCCTCGCGATGGGTAATATACTGTCTCGCGTGACGCGCTATTCGACGATTCTGATACTCCTGACCGGCTTGCCGCTATTAGTGAGCGGATACCCGATTCTGCGCCTCTGGGTAGGTCCGGTGTATGCCCTTCACAGCGTGCGGTATTTGCAGGTCCTCGTGTTAGCGACCATGCTGCGCAACTTGTGCCTGCCCTATGTCACGATGGTGGTGGCAACTGGAAAGCAGAGAGTCGCAACTGCAGCAGCAATATCCGAAGCTATTGTCAATCTTGGAAGCAGCATTTATCTTGCACGTTCATTCGGCGCCGTTGGCGTGGCAATGGGAACTCTTCTAGGCGCCTTTGTCAGCGTTGCCATGCATTTCACGTTCAGTATGTATTACACACACTCAACCATCCTTATCTCTCGAATACAGCTCCTTGTCGGGGCCTTCCTTCGCCCGGCGCTCATCGCAATTCCATCGTTGCTCCTTTTCAGCTTCGGAAAAACATTTCTTGCAGAGCCACTTAGTTTGCACCTATGGCTCTTCTGGGCTATTGCAACCTTACTGGTCGCCTGGTTTGGAACTCTGAATGCTAACGAAAGGTCTGCCTTGCTGCGGATCAGTAGAATAAAGCTGCCAGTTCGGCAAGAATAACCATAGCTCAAGAATTGCTGTAAGAATCGCGAAGAAAGAATCGCGAAGACATTACTGTCTTTGGGAGGAATATGGATAAGAATCAACTCGAAACGCAGGTGGCGATGGCAGACATGACGAAGGTTCAGACTATAAATGGAGTTTCAGTTTGCCCGTATTGTGGCGGTAAATCTGCGTTGTTGCTTTCGTCTACAGATGTGAACAGAAAAACCACAACGCAAATTTTCGACTATTATCAGTGCTCCGTCTGCACTCTTGTTTTTCTTGATCCAATCCCAAACGATATGACCCCTTTTTACAAAGGGGGATACCAGAAGATTCCGAAGAACCTGTCAGAACTTAGAGTGATAGCACGGAAGGAACGATACCGAATGGACTCGATATCGAAACATGTAAAAGGAGGCCGATTACTGGAAATTGGCCCGTGGATGGGAATTTTTAGTTGTAATGCAAAAGACGCCGGCTTTGACGTCACCGCAATCGAGATTGATCAGGATTGTGTGAATTTTCTACAGGAAGTAGTCGGCATCAAAGCGATTCAATCCAACAAGCCGGAAGAGACACTCGAGGCGATAGATGAGAAATTTGATGTGATCGCTTTATGGCATTGTCTGGAACATTTACAGAAACCTTGGCTCGTGTTGCAAAAAGCAGCAGAAAAGCTTGCGCCTGGCGGAATAATCTTAGTAGCCATCCCCAATATAGAGAGCTATGACTTTTCTGTACTTGGGACTCGATGGGTTCACCTGGACGCTCCCAGACACCTCTATCAATTTCCAATTCAATGGCTGGAAACATTGGGTCCGACGATCGGCTTAAAGACATTAGAAGCTACGACGTCCGATCGCCTGAGCAGGATTATCAGTAAATACGCGTGGTACGTACAAGCTTGTTCCAAAATTCCAATACGGTTTGTTCGGGGAATTGTAGGACTTTTGTTATATCAAGTTGCGAGAAGAAAATACAAAGGAAAGTACGCCGGAGGTGGTCTCACCGTTATCTTCACGAAGTCCCCTCATTAATCTGAACCCTGTCCGCAAAAATAGTAACTTAGATCATGCGGGCCAGGAGGCATATGTGAAATGGGGCGGCTAATTCTACCGCTAATATCTCGAAGCCAGCTCTCGACAGCAGTTCATGGCTGTTATGTTCGTCAAAAACGTGGTGATGCAGACACCGATTTGAAAAATTAGCCAACGATCGTTTATGAAAATCTTCCTTTGAGCCTGCTGCGACGTCCCGCTTCAGATCGTGCTTTTCAAGAATTTCGGACAGGTGGGTAAGGTCGTCCTCACCAACATCTTGCTCGAAATCCTCGAACATATGGTCTACTTTGGTCGGTTCCCTTAGATGATCAAATGTCTCTCGATAATAAGGAAGCACAAGAACCAGAGTTCCATTTGGCGTCAATACCCTTTGCCATTCCTTTAAAGCCTTGATGGGATTCGCGAAGTGTTCCAAGTTATGAGCGGATAGTATGATGTCATAATTTGAGTCAGGCACATCGACCAAATTTGAACCATCGAGAAATAGAGTGTTACCGGGTGCTCTTTTAGGGTTGAAGATAAAGCTCTTGGTGTGTTTTGCCCAGACAGTTGATTCGGAGAAATCGCAATTGTCCAAGTTGCCAATCTCTTCATAGATCGGCAGCACATTCCCTTTTTTGAAGATGCCGCTCGGACCACCTATTTCTAATCCACGTTTACCGGACACATAGGGCAAATACATCTCAAAACTCTTTAGCCGTCCTTGTCGCATCAATTTCAGTCGCCTGCTGATACGCAGAAAAGGAGAGAGTTGATCTCTGAAAAAAAGCATTGTTTCAGCTTATCCCCTGCTTCTAAGATTGCCAAGAGCTGTTACGTCAGGAGACCCGATGAGGCACGAAAACCTAATTGCGGGAGACCCAATATCCCTGTCGCTTAAGACAGGATGACCACTGTGAGCGCGCGATATGGCCACGACAGCATCACTACTTCCGTCAGATCGAATCCTTCTTGTAGAAATAGATATCTTCCTAAAACACGGTATTGGCTGCGGCTATAGCTATCCCGAACTGACCGACGATCTGTGCCAGATCTACAACAAGACGCAGCGCCTTGCCCTTATCCAGATTCAGCGGAATCACTACCGTATCGCCGGGGTAGAGATGGATTGATTCAAAACCACTGCCGCGCAGAGAAGAGCTGTATTGCTTACTGATCACGGAGCCACTGGCGCGAATCACGTAGGAACGCCCCTTGTCGGCATCGCGGTTGGCGCCGCCCGCCAATCGAATGTAATCTCCCAAGCGGCGGCTTGGATCGTAGAGAAA